>Ga0070708_100000029_pt1 | contig 96446 bp, 84 predicted proteins | sample KBSK5503metaG_FD_65469 | JGI IMG/M metagenome (GOLD analysis project Ga0070708, IMG submission 65469) | Corn, switchgrass and miscanthus rhizosphere microbial communities from Kellogg Biological Station, Michigan, USA - KBS K5-50-3 metaG | ecosystem: Host-associated > Plants > Roots >... | reverse complement strand
CAGGCGCAACGCGGTGGGCAGGTAGCGCGAGAGCTGCCTTTTGTCGAAGACAATCACGTCAGCGACATAGTCGTTCGCGTCGAGGATGGCGGCGTTTGCCGGCGACGCCAACACGTCCATCGTGATCGTCGGGTGCGAGCGGGCGATCGCGCGCATGACGCCTGTCGAGACGATCATGTCGCCGGCGCGATCGTGACGGAGAAACAGGACGCGAAACGGCCGAGCGCCCCAGTCCGGCCGAGCGCCGCCGGGCCGACCCATCCCGCCGACGAGCAGCCGGATCCACAGCCTTCGCCACCACTGCTCGAGCCGTTTCAGACGCATTGTAAGGAATCTATGGGGCGGCGGGTCGTCCCACTGTTGTTGGCGATTCCAGTACGCCGAACTAATACTTCAGAGTTCGCAGATCACCCGCGCGGACCCCAAACAGTCATCAGGTCGTGCCACGCACCTCAAACCGGTCTCTCCGATGACTCCCAGATCGCTACGCGTCTTGCCCACGGTCGCGCTGCTCGTCGCCCCGATCGCCCTGATCGCCGCGCAGCAGACAGCGCCGGCGTCGACCGCTTCGTCGATTCGCATTCCGTTCGAGAAATACACGGTGTCGAACGGACTCACCGTCGTTCTCTCCGAGGATCATACGACGCCCACGGTCGCCGTCGAGGTCATCTACCATGTCGGCTCGAAGAATGAAGTCGTCGGGCACACGGGCTTCGCCCACATGTTCGAGCACGTGATGTTCACCGGGTCCGGCCACGTGCCATATGGCATGCACGACAAATTCACCGAGGGCGTCGGCGGCGGCAACAACGGCCAGACCAACTTCGATTGGACGCGGTACTATGAAACCGATCCGTCCAACTATCTCGAGACGGCGCTGTGGCTCGAGTCGGATCGCATGGGCTTCCTGCTCGATTCGCTCGACGAGGCGAAGTTTCGCGCCCAGCGCGACATCGTGAAGAACGAGCGCCGGCAGAGCTACGACAACCAGCCGTACAACCGAGACTTCGAGGTGATTCGGATCGCCATGTATCCGAAGACGAATCCGTACTCCTGGTCGACGATCGGCGACATGACCGATCTGACCAATGCCTCGGTCGAAGACGTCAAACAATTCTTCCGCCTCTACTACGCGCCAAACAACGCGACGCTCGCGATCGTCGGCGACTTCGACCCGAAACAAGCTAAGGCGTGGGTCGCGAAATATTTCGGCGACCTTCCGCGAGGCAAGCCGATCACGCGTCCCACGGTGACCGCGTCTCCGATCACGGGCGAGAAGCGTCTCACGTTCGAGGATCGCGTACAGATCCCGCGGCTCTCCATCCAGTGGCCGTCGGTCGACGTGCACAGCGACGATCAGCCGGCGCTCGATCTCCTGACCGATATTCTCGGCGGATCGCGAATCGCGCGCATCACCAAGACGCTCGTGTACGACACGCAGACGGCGGCGTCCGTCAATGTGTTCCAGAATCCGTCCGAGAACGTCGGTGAGCTCGGGATCATCGCCACGCCGCGCCCGGGTCATACGCTGACTGAGATCGAGACGCAAATCGACTCCGTGATCGCGCGGTTCAAGCGTGAAGGCCCGACCGCCGAAGAATTGAATCGCGTGAAGGCCGGACAGCAGCTCGCGTTTCTCAACGGACTGCAATCCAACCTCGGCAAAGCGTTTCAGCTTGCCGAAGACCAGACATTCTTCAACGACCCGAGCTTCAGCTTCCGCGTCGGATATCCCAAGACGCAGGCCGTTACGATCGCCGACGTCAAGCGTGTCGCCAACAAATACCTGGGCAGTGCGCGCGTCGTGCTGAGCAACGTTCCGCTCGGCAAACGCGAGCTCGCGTCGCACGCCGACAAAAGCACGGTCGTGACCGATCCGTTCACCGAGAAGACCACGGAGGCCAAGCCATGAATCGGCATACCGTTCGCGCGCTCGGCATCGCCCTGGTCGCCGTTTCATCGGCGCATTTGGCTGCCCAGCAGCCAAGGTCCAAGTCGGCGTCGCTCGACCGGCGCGCGATTCCCGCCGCTGGTAAAACGCCCGAGCTCCGCGTTCCGAGTTGGACCAAGGTGACTCTCACCAACGGCGCGCAGCTCGTCGTTTCCGAGAAGCACGGCCTGCCGCTCGTCTCGCTCCAGATCAACTTCGTCGGGGGCGCGAATCAGTACGAGCCGGCGGGGAAAACCGGCCTGGCCAATTTCGTCGCCAGCATGCTCACTGAAGGAACCACGCATCGAACCGGCGACCAGATCTCGAACGACTTGCAATTGCTCGGCACGAGCATCGGCACGTCGATCAGCGGCGAGTCGGGGCGCATGTCGTTTCTGTCGACGACGGACAAGTTCGCGCCGACACTGGCGATTCTCGCCGACCTGCTCGAGAACCCGACGTTTCCGCCCGATGCGCTCGAGCGGCTTCGCTCGCGCACGATCATCGTCCTCACGCAGAACCGCGATCGTACGGCGGGAATCGCGAGCGTCGTGTTCCCCAAGGTGCTCTATGCCACCGACCATCCGTATGGTCGCGTGACGACGGAGACCACCGTCGAGGCGGTCACACGCGACGACCTGGTCTCCTTCTATAAATCGTACTTCCAGCCGGGTCACGCGGTGATCACAGTCGTTGGCGACGTGAAGCCCGATGACGTGAGGCAGACGATCGAGAAGGCACTCGCCGGGTGGAGCGCCGGCGGATCGGCGCCGAGTTTCTCGTATCCGGCCGCGCCGGCGGCGAAAGCGACGACGATCTATCTGGTCGACAAGCCCGGCGCCGCGCAGTCCACGTTTTCGCTCGGCGAAGTCGGTCCGGCCCGCGACACGCCGGACTATTACGCGCTTCGCGTCATGAACGAAATGCTCGGCGTGCTCTTCCAATCGCGGCTCAATCACAACATTCGCGAGGTGAAAGGCTACAGCTACGGCGTCGGCTCGAGCTTCGCGTTCGGTCGTGGCCCGGGCGCATTTCGCGCCGGCGGTGAGATCGTGACGGCGAAGAGCGACAGTGCGCTGATCGAATTCATGAAGGAACTGCGCGACATTCGCGGTCCGCGTCCGCCGAGCGACGACGAGCTCGCGCAGGCCAAGGCGAGTCTCGTGCAGAGCCTGCCCGAGACGTTCGCCTCGGTGAACGGCATCAACAGCAGCATCGCGTCGATCTACACGCAAGGATTGCCCGAGGACTACTATAAACAATTCGCGACGTCGATCGGCGCCGTCAGCCGGGACGACGTGGTTCGCGTCGCACAGAAGTACATCGACCCGGATCACTTGGCGATTGTGATCGTGGGCGATCGGGCGAAGATCGAAGGACCGCTCGCGGCAACAAAGATCGCGCCGATCGTGTGGCTCGACGTCGACGGCAATCCAACTCCAAACAAAGTGACGCCATAAATCACGAGAACTCTCATCGCGCTCTTGCGCGGCGAGCCTTTCGCTCCTAAGTTGCGTCTCCTGTAGTCAATTATTCGTCGGAGGTCATTGTTGTGAAGACTCCCTACACCGCGAAGATGAGCCCCGCAGTCGACGCCGCCCCGTTCGGCGGCTCGACGGGCGTCCTCGTCATCGCCCTCCCGGTCTTCAAGCACTGATCGCGCAATAGACTCGAGTTGTCACGAGGGCGGCGCCGCGATTCGGTGCCGCCCTTCTGATTTTTTTTCAGGCGTTCGCCGCCACGCCCTCATCGATCTTTAAACACTCGAGGTTGCTCGTGAGTACATCGATGTCGGAATCGACGGCTGAATTACTTCCGCCACCACCACCCAACGCGGTCGAGCATGCGGAGACGCATGCCGACGTTGGGTTCTGGGCATCCGTCGGCGAAGCGCTGCGCGGCTCGCATCGCGACTTCACCGAAGGCACCGTATCGCGCGCCATTCTCATTCTCGCCATCCCCATGGTGTTGGAGATGGTGATGGAGAGCGTGTTCGCTGTCACGGACGTGTTCTTCGTGTCCAAGCTGGGCGCCAGCGCTGTGGCTACCGTTGGACTCACCGAGTCATGGCTGACGCTCATCTACGCGTTGGCGATGGGTCTCGCCATCGGCACGTCGGCAATGGTCGCGCGACGCACCGGCGAACGCGATCGCGAAGGTGCGGCGCGCGCTGCGATGCAAGGCATCCTGCTCGGACTCGGTGTCGCGCTCGTCGTTGGCGTCGCCGGGGGCGTGTTCGCGCCCAAGTTGCTGGCGGTAATGGGGGCATCGCCGGACGTCATAGCGACCGGTTCGCGCTTCACCCGCGTCATGCTCGGTGGCAACGTGACGATCGTCATGTTGTTTCTCATCAACGCGATTTTCCGCGGCGCCGGAGACGCCGCGATCGCCATGCGCGTGCTCTGGTTGGCGAATGCGATCAATATTGTGCTCGGTCCGTGTCTCATCTTCGGGCTCGGTCCTTTTCCGCGCCTCGGTGTGGTCGGCGCGGCAATCGCCACGAACATCGGGCGCGGCACCGGCGCGCTGTTCGCGTTCAGTCGTTTGCTCAAGCCCGGGTCGCGCATCGACATTCATACGCGACACCTGCGACTCGAGCCGGCGCTGATCGTGCGTCTGGTGCGCATCGCTTGGTCGGCGTGCGTGCAGCTGTTGATCGGGATGTGCAGCTGGATCGCCGTAATTCGGATTCTCTCGACGTTCGGCAGCAACGTGCTCGCGGGGTACACGATTGGAATCCGCGTGATCATGTTCGCGCTGCTGCCGGCCGCGGGCTTGGGCAATGCCGCGGCGACGATGGTCGGCCAGGCCCTCGGCGCGCGTAAGCCGGAGCGCGCTGAGGCGGCGGTGAAGATCGCGGGGACGTACAACATGGTGGTGTTGACGGTGGTCGGCGCCTTGCTGGCCGTCTTCGCACCGCAGATCGCGCGGTTCTTCACACCGGATGAGGCGATCATCCCGAACGCCGCGAACGTCCTGCGAATCGTCGCGTGTGGATTTCCGTTCTACGCGTGGGGGATGGTGATTTCGCAGTCGTTCAACGGCGCCGGCGATACGCGGACACCGACGATGCTCAACTTCCTCGTGTTCTGGTGTTGGGAGCTCCCGCTCGCGTACGTGCTCGGCGTAAAGTTCGGGTTTGGGCCGATCGGCATCTACACGGCGCTGGCGATTGCGTTTTCGACGTACGCCGTCGCCGGAGCGGCGTTGTTCAAGCGAGGACGGTGGAAGACAAAGAAGGTGTAATTCGGGCCACGAGAATTCGCGATGACGACGGTGAGCTCCGGCTCTAAGCTGTGAGCCTTTAGCAAAGAGCCGTGAGCTCGTCCCTGGTAGGGGAAGGCTCACGGCTCTTTCCTGTTCGCACTCACCTATGGTCGCGGATTTCCGCCACCGCTCGGCGGCTTAGCGCTCGCGCCGCCCGCCGGCGCGGACGCGCCCGGCGTATTGATCTCGATCTTCGTGGTCGTCGTGCGATGCAGCCCGCCGCCGAAGACGAACCACCCAATGACCGCCAAGAGAATCAGGACTACGAGGCCCCACACCCATCCTGAGCCGGATCCGGTCGCCGGAGTCTGTTGAATTTGTACGTCCGCCATTTCTCCTCCATGGAGTAGTGCCCGCGCGCTTCCGCGAGACAACTGAGAAGTCGGCGCCCGACGGTGATCGGACCCGACCTGACGGACCCTCCATTGCTCGCCGCGTGCCAGGTACCCGCGATGAGCATCGTTTCCAAAGGAGCTAAAGCAGCCTCTTGTGTCGCTTGCGACGTCGCTGTTTGGCCGACTTTCGCGGCCTCTCCGCCGCGGACACAATCGCGCCGATCGCGATCTCCGCCGTATGCGTCGACATGCTCCAGCGGATCCGGCTGCGTTTTCTGCGCTGAATTTCCTTCACCCGGCGCTGCACCTCCGCCAGATCCTCCGACCGGTCGCTCATCGAGACATCCTCCCCGAGCCGGGCCTCCGCACGCATATTCACGTCGTCGCTCAATCGTAGTCAATCCGTCGTTCACACGCACGTCAGGCCGTATCCATATGACAACCACATCATCGACCATCGAAGCGCCGTCTCGTAACTCCGCCCCAGACGCCGCCACCCCGCCGTCGCTCGAAGAGCTGTGGATGCCCTTCACCGCGAACCGAGCGTTCAAGCGCGCGCCGCGCATGCTCATCGCCGCGAAGGACATGTATTACACCGCGGCCGACGGCCGACAAATCCTCGACGGCACCGCCGGTCTCTGGTGCGTGAACGCGGGCCATTGTCGCGACTCGATCACCGCGGCAATCCGAGAGCAAGCCGGTGTGATGGACTACGCGCCACCATTTCAGATGGGCCATCCGCTCGCGTTCGAGCTCGCCCAGCAACTCGCGCGCATGCTGCCCGGCGACATCGATCATGTCTTCTTCGGCAACTCGGGATCGGAGGCCGTCGATACGTCGCTCAAGATCGCGCTCGCCTATTGGCAGGCCAAAGGGGAGCCGCAACGCGTGCGATTCATCGGACGATCGCGCGGCTACCACGGCGTCGGCTTCGGCGGCATCGCCGTCGGCGGCATCGAAGCGAATCGAAAGCAGTTCGCGGGACAGCTGCTTCCGGCCGTCGATCACCTTCCGCACACGCATGATCTGGCGAACAACGCCTACACGCGCGGACAACCGGCGCACGGCGCGCACTTCGCCGACGCGCTCGAGGAGCTCGTCGCCAAACACGGCGCGCACACGATCGCGGCCGTTATCATCGAGCCGGTGGCCGGCTCGACGGGCGTGATCATTCCACCCAAGGGGTACCTCGAGCGCATCCGCGAGATCTGCGACACGCACGGCATCCTCCTCATCTTCGACGAAGTGATCACTGGCTTCGGCCGACTCGGCGCGTCGTTCGGCGCGACGAAGTTTGGCGTCACGCCCGACATGATGACGATCGCGAAAGGCATCACCAACGCCGCCGTACCGATGGGCGCCGTCTGCGTGCGACACGCGATCTACGATGCGGTCGTGAACAGCGCTGGGGCCGGCATCGAGTTGTTCCACGGCTATACGTATTCCGGGCATCCGCTGGCCGCGGCCGCTGGCCTGGCGACGCTCGACGTGTATCGGACCGAGGGGCTGTTCGAACGCGCCGCGTCGCTCGAGTCGTTCTGGGAAGACGCCGTGCACTCGCTGCGCGGTTCCCCGAACGTGATCGACCTGCGCAATATCGGCATCGTCGGCGCGGTGGAGCTCGAGCCGCGCCCCGGCGCGCCGGGCGCGCGCGGCTTCGAGACGTTCGTCAAATGCTTCGAGGCTGGGGTGCTCGTGAGATCGACTGCCGACACGATCGCGCTGTCACCGCCGCTGATCGTCGAGCGCGATCAGATAACTCATATGTTCGAGGTCCTGCGCGCCGTGCTGCGGAACGTGGCCTGATCGCGATGTCATCACGCGTACATGCTCGCTGGTTCGCCGCGGCCGCGTTGGTCTCGGCGTGCTCGTTGCAGGAAGCGTCAAACCGCGTCGACTCGACCGCGTCGGTTGCGCAGCGGCCATCGACGCGCGGCTGGAATCCCAACACCTGGCAAGCCCCCGTCGTCGACAGCACCCCCGACGATCCATTCGAGGTCTCGGTGTACCGCGGGCTCGCGCTGATTACGCACACGCGCGACAGCTTGCCCGGCTACGTCGGTGGCAGTTTGAATTGCACGAGCTGCCATCTCGAAGAGGGACGACGCGTGAACGCCGCCCCGTTAGTCGGCGCGTTCGCGCGCTTTCCCAAATACCTCGATCGCAGCGGCGCGGTCGTCCCGATCGAAGATCGAATCAACTATTGCTTCACGCGGAGTCTCGCCGGCTCGAAGTTGCCCTCCGACAGCCGTGAGATGCAAGACATCGTTGCCTACCTCGCGTTCATTTCCACCGACGTGCCGACCGGCTCGCATGTCCGTGGCGAAGGTTTGGCGAAGATGCCGCCACTCACTGGTGATTCGGGGCGGGGACGTCGGTTGTTCACCGACAACTGCGTCCGCTGTCACGGGAACAACGGCGCGGGTCTCGGTCCGATTCCAGCACTGTGGGGCGCACAGTCGTTCAGCATCGGTGCGTCGATGGCGCGCGTCGAGCGCGCCGCGTCGTTCATCCGCCACAACATGCCGTTCGATCGACCCGGCACGCTCAACAATCAGGAGTCGTTCGACATCGCGGCATACATCACCAGCATGGCCCGTCCCGATTCCCCGGGAAAGGAAAACGATTGGCCGAATGGCGGTACGCCGGCCGACGTCCCATATGACACGAAGGGGCACAAGGCGTTTCATCCCCCCAAGGTGCTCCCGAGAACGAGCAATCCCGCGGCGGCGATCGTCGCCGCGCCCGCGTCGGTCCCACGCAACAAATAAGATCACATAATACTCATGGCCGACACGCCACCGATCAGTCGTCGCACGCTCATCACCGGCGCCGCCGTCGCCGCTGGTGGAGTTCTGCTCACCAATCTCCCCGGGGCCGGGGCGCAACAAGCGGCGACCACTCCGGTGGCGCCGCCGCCGAGTGCCCCCAGCGACCCGACGAAAGGTCCTGGGGCGCCGACGACCGCGGTCGGAGAGCGATCGCCGTTCGTAAATCCACAGCGCGCGCCCATCGGCGAGATCACCGGAACGTCGCTCACGCCGTTGCAAGATCTGACGGGCACGATCACGCCGGCCGATCTCCACTTCACCCGGATCCATGCCGGCGTTCCGACGATCGATCCGGCGAAGCACACGCTTCTCATCCATGGCCTCGTGGATCGCCCGGTCGAGCTCAGTGTCGCCGATCTCAAGCGGTTTCCCGCGGTCACCCGCGTCCATTTCATCGAGTGTTCCGGCAACGGGCGCGCCGCCTATCGCACACCGAAGCCCGAGATGACGCCGCAGCAGGTCGACGGAATGATGAGCAATAGCGAATGGACCGGTGTGCCGCTCGCAGTCCTGTTTCGGGAGGTCGGGGTCAAACCGGAAGCATCGTGGTTCCTCGCCGAGGGCGGCGATGCGGCGTTGCTCGACCGAAGCATTCCGGTCAGCAAGGGGCGCGACGATGCGCTCGTCGTGTGGGCGCAAAACGGTGAGGCGCTCCGCCCCGAGCAAGGGTTCCCCATTCGCCTGCTCGTTCCCGGCTACGAAGGCAACGCCAATGTGAAGTGGCTGCGTCGCATCAAGCTCGGCGCCGAACCGTTCATGACGCGCTGGGAAACCTCCAAGTACACGGACCCGCTGCCAGCCGACAAAGTACGCATGTTCAGCTTCGAGATGGACGCGAAGTCGATCATCACATCGCCGGCGTATCCCGAGCGGCTATCTGGTCCCGGTTGGTGGCCGATTCGCGGCCTCGCATGGAGCGGCCGCGGACGAATCACCCGCGTCGACGTGAGCACCGACGGCGGGAAGACGTGGCTCGCCGCCCAATTACTGACAGCGTTGACGCCGAAAACCCACGTGCGCTTCGAGCACATGTGGCAATGGGACGGCAGTGAGAGTTTACTGATGAGTCGCGCGACCGACGATCAGGGGTACGTGCAACCCACAATGGCGCAACTCAAGGCGGTACGCGGCGCGGGCACGGACTATCACTTCAACTCCATTCGAGCCTGGCGCGTGTCGCACGATGGCGTCGTGACGTTCGAGGCCAACACATGAGTCGCGTGCTCGTGATCGTCACCGCGCTCGTGCTCGCTGCATGTCGCGCCGATGCGCGCGATGACTACCTCGGCGAAAAGGACCCGAAACAATTCGGGTTGGGCCACGCGGCGAGCGCCGGAGAGGTTGCGTCGCTGGACATCGACGTGTCGCCAAATGGCGCGGGGTTGCCGCCGGGCAGCGGCACACCGGAGCAAGGCGCGACAGTCTTCGCCGCAACGTGCGCGTCGTGCCATGGCGTGAACGGCGAGGGCAAACCGCCCGCGTATCCACAGCTCGTTGGGGGACCGAAGGGGGCGTTTAACTTCGCGACCGACTTCAAGATTCCGCGCACGATCGGCAACTACTGGCCCTATGCGACGACCGTGTTCGACTACGTTCGCCGCGCGATGCCGCTCACCGCACCCGGTTCCTTGACACCGGATCAGACGTACGCGGTGACGGCCTATCTCCTCAACCGCGAAGGCTTGTTGCCGGCCGGAGCGACGCTCGACGCGCGCTCACTGCCGGCGATTCAAATGCCGGCCCGCAGCCACTTCGTGCCCGACGACCGGCGCGGCTCGACCGGCGGCGCGAACGTTCGCTGATCTCGCGAATCAGAAGGACAGCGTTACGGCACTCGCGGCACCGTTGCCATGCTCGGGTTCCGCATCCAAATCTTGTCGTCGACGCGAATGTCCTTCATCGGGCGGAGATTCCACTCGAAGAATGTCCAGGTCCGATTCCATGAATCGATCTGCTCGGGGGAATCATCGCGCTCCATCGCGTCATTCTTGACGCGACGGCTGAACGTGTGACCGCAGCCGCCGCCGCCCGGTGGCGGATTCACATAGATCTTCGTTTCCGCCAGATCGGGTTTGAGCGCCCGCAGCGTGAAGACCATTTGTTGATTTTCGCGGAAGAACACGTCGCAATCGTTCGTCGCCACGTGCACCAGCATCGGCACCTTCAAGTTGTCGGCGTGAAAGACAGGTGAGCGCTTGATGTACTCTTCCTGACACGAGTGATCCTGTTTGGGACCGCACTTGTCCTCGAACGGGAGCCCCTGAATTCCTTCCTCGGCCGCGTATGAGCGTTGATAACCCGGTCCATGATCGGAGAGACGGAAGATCAGGTTCGTGACGGGAACGATCGCCGCTCCGGCGCGGAACGGATGGTTGTCGCGAAAGAGTGAGTGCGCGGTGATGAATCCGCCGTGGCTCCAGCCCATGATGCCAAGCCGGTTCATATCGACGTAAGACAGCGTCTTGAGGTAATCGACCGACGAGATCACGTCATCGACCTCCTTGCCGCCGTAGTCGATCATCTTGAAATACGCCTCACCAAACCCGGTGCTGCCGCGATAATCCGGTGTGATGACGACGTAGCCACGTTGCACCGCTTCCTTGACGAATGGGAACATGCTGATGCCCCAGTCGCCATGTACACCGCCATGCACCCAGACGAGTGCCGCGTGCTTCTCCGGGCGTTTGGTGAGCGGTGCAAAGAGGTATGCGGGAATCTCGAGGCCGTCGACGCGGCTCTTGTACGTCACCTTGTGGAATTCCATCAACCCTTTGGCGCGCGCTTCGTACGCGCTGTCGGCGCGGTGCTTGGTCGCGATTTGGCCCGCGCAGCCCCCCTCGCCGCCGCCGCCACATCCTGGCAGTTCCTTCGGATCCTTGCTGACGAACAGCGCGTGGGCACGGAGGGTGTCGGTGATCGGCGTCGTCTGCGCGCGACCACCCCCACGCCCGCCGCGGCCCCGGCCGGCGGCGGTATCCTGCGCAACGAGCGGCGCCGCGGCGAGCAGCGCAATGAGTGCGAATCGTTTCATCGAGAATCCTCGCGTCGGTTGGGAAATGCGCGGCGAATGTACCGCGGCTCCGCGCGGTTCGCTATTGCGTCGCGACTCCCGACTCCGACGGCGACGCCCACGACGCGACGTTGAGATCCACCGGCAGTCTGACTTCCGCGATCGAGCGCGCGATGTCGATCACACCTTGCCACACGCCGGCGAACGCAAATCCGACGTCCTGTGGCGCGCGTCCGATATCGAAGCCTTTGCCCCCGGCGATCCACATGCGCGGCGTCTCGGTGTCGCCGACGGCGCGGAACACGTCGCGGACGTCGTCGAAGATCTGTTGCGCGTTGTGCTGATGCGCGTAGATGCCGGGCCGATACGCGCCATTCGCCAGCATGCGCGCCGCCCACGCGCGATAGTAGTCGCGCATGGCGGGCGGCACCCTTTCCATCCGCTCGATGTCGAGAAAGATCACCACACCGTTGGCGAATCCCTCGCCCGACGCGCGTGCGACGGCTTCATCGGCGTTTCGCGTGCCTTCGCCGGCGCTGATCAAGTCAGTCGAGCAATCCGTGCGACGTCGCAACGCCTTCAGTTGCGACAACGACAATTTGCGCGGCGTCTTTCCCCATGTCTGCTGACCGACATAGATGATCGCGAGCCCCCACCCCATCGCTTGTAGCGTGTCACGTTTGCCCGTCCACGATTTGTTAGCGTGACACGGCGATGGCAGATAGTAGCCGACCCAGGAGTACGGTGACCCCGGCGTTTCCTTCCACGTATGCATCACGGTGGTGCCCGGATACGTGTGCGTATCGAATCCGACGTAATGACCTTTCTCGTAGTCATTCGCCATTGGCGCATCTTGTCCGGTGACGGCCGCGGCCGCCTGCGCGACCTTTGCCGCGACGTCAGCGATGGTCGATTGCTCGGCGCGTTCCGTTGAATTCGAGCTGCAGCCCGCCAGGACCGTCACAAGCGCGATGATGATCAAGCGGCCTGCGCCGCTGCAACTCCGTTCCGAAGATCGAGGCTGCCGGCTCATACGAACTCACTATCGCAATCAGCGTACTCTGTTCGGCAAGCTCTTCCGCCAATGCATGGCCCGTCATCCTCGCCGCACCGCTGTCATCCTGAGCGAAGCGAAGGATCTCCTGTCGCTTCGGCCGCGTGCGCGACGAATCGGCTTGGAACAAGTTTGAAACAGGATGAGACAGGATGAATCAGCATGAGACAGGATGAGACAGGATGAGAAGGATTAACGACCATGAACAAGACATGTCCTCGTTCTCGCTGTTTGATCCGGTGTCATCCCGTTTCATCCTGTTTCATCCTCTTCCCTTCTGTTCAAAGCCTCCTCGAGCGAGGAGTCGCGCCACCGAACCAAAGCGAATCATTTCTCCGCGCCTACCACTCTGGTCTTCCATTTCGCGACGACGGGCGAGCTCTCGACTCCCGTGCGACTAATCGCCGTCACGATCACACTGTCAGGCGACGCGCCGATGAATTGGTGCGAACGGAGCCAGCCTGGAAGCACCTCGTTGCTCCACGAGCCACCACGTGATGCGCGCACCGTCCACAGCCACACCGTCTCGCGCTTCGACGGCACGAAATGAAGGATCGACTCGTTCGTCGCCGCGTCACGGTCCGTCGTGATCGCCGGTCGACCCGGCAACGTCGAGCCAAGCCACGGCGACGCGGGCACGAGCGCCGGGCTCGCATAACGCGCCGACAACTTCTCGTCGAGGCTGTCCGGATTCTTCATCAGCGCCGACGTGTTGAAGTGGATGTGTCCGACGTCGCCGCCTCGCGCGCGCGTCGTGTCGATCTCGTCGACGATCTCCTGCGACGCGATGTGTCGCTGACTGTTCTCGGCGACGCGATACGTGGCGAGCCCTGGCCAGATGTGACGCTTCTTCGGGTTCACCGAGAGCCACCAATCGTACAACACCGGAAAGCTCTGGTCGGGGCGCGCGATCGGCCAATAGAGTTGCGGCGCGAGATAGTCGACCCAGCCATTCGCCAGCCACTTCTTGGAATCGGCGTAAATCTGGTCGTACGCGTCGAAGCCTTTGATCGTCGGTGGATTGCCGGGGCGCCAAATTCCGAACGGGCTCACGCCGACTCTGACCGATGGCTTCACGGCGTGCACGCCTTTGTACAGCGCTTCGACGAGCTTGTCCACGTTCGCGCGACGCCAATCGTCCTTCGAGAACGCGCCGCCGCTCGATCGATATCGCGCGTAGGTCGCCGAGTCGGGGAATTCCATTTTCTTTCCCGCGGTGTCGTTCTCGGGATACGGATAGAAATAGTCGTCGATGTGCACGCCGTCGACGTCGTAGCGTTTCGCCACGTCGACGATCGCGCGCACGGACCGACGCCGCACCTCGGCGTCGCCCGGATCCATCCACACGAAGTGTCCGTATGGTCGCACGAGCGACGGGTTCGTCTGCGTGATGTGCGTGCGCGCGTTGAGAGTGTCCCGTGTGTACGCGGCACGATACGGATTGAACCACGCATGAAGCTCGAGCCCGCGCTTGTGCGCCTGCTCGACGGCGAACGCCAATGGATCCCACGGCGGATCGGGCGCGCGACCTTGACGTCCCGTGAGATACACCGACCACGGCTCCAACGCGGATGCAAAAAACGCATCCGCGCCAGGTCGAACTTGGAAGATCACCGCATTCAACTTGAGCGCGACAGCGCGATCGAGGATGGCAAGCAGCTCGCGCTGCTGATCCCAGGTTGAGAGCCCCGGCTTGGACGGCCAGTCGGTGTTGCCAACGGTCGTGAGCCAGATCGCGCGGAATTCGCGATCGATTGGCGGTGGCGCCTGTGCCGAAGCGCGTGAGCCAACCGTGAGGACAATGCCGATGAGAACTAAAAGGCGCATCCGACAATCTTAGTGCGCCGATCGGCTTCGCGCGCGCGGGCAGCGGTAGCGGGGTCGCTCTCGTAGATTTCGCGAATGGCCAAGTACGACAAGTCGCGCGCGTGGAAGGAAGCCCGCCAGCTCATTGCCGAGCATCGCACGTCGCTCGCGATCGGGTTGGCGCTCATGGTCGTCAACCGGTTGTCGGGACTCGTCCTTCCTTGGACCTCGAAGTATTTGATCGACGACGTGATCGGAAAGCATCACGCCCAGTTGCTGATGCCGCTCGCGGCGATCGCCGCTGCCGCAACGGTCATTCAGGCGGCGACGTCGTTCGCGCTGTCGCAGGTGGTGAGCATCGCGGCGCAGGGCGCGATCACCAACATGCGGAAGCGCGTCCAGGCTCACGTGCTCCGACTCCCCGTCTCGTACTTCGATTCGACGAAAACGGGTGTCCTGATCTCGCGCATCATGACCGACGCCGAGGGCGTCCGCAATCTCGTCGGCACGGGACTCATCCAGCTGCTCGGCAGCATCATGACGGCCGCGATCGCGGTCGGCGTGTTGTTCTATGTGAACTGGAAGTTGACCAGCGCCACGCTCGTCGCGCTTGCGCTGTTCGGCGGGATGATGACAATCGCGTTCCAACGCCTGCGGCCGATGTTCCGCGAACGCGGCGCGATCAACGCCGAAGTCACCGGCCGGCTGACGGAGACGATCGGCGGCGTGCGTCTCGTCAAAGTGTACGTCGCCGAGCCGCGCGAACGCCTCGTGTTCGCCCGCGGCGTGCACAAGCTGTTTCGCAACGTCGCGAAAACGATCACCGGGACGTCCGCCGTGAGCGCCGGAACAGCGGTGCTCACAGGCCTCATCGGCGTGCTCCTCATTCTCATCGGCGGACGCGCAGTGCTTGGCGGCACGATGACCCTCGGCGATCTCTTCATGTATGTGTTCTTCATCGGCCTCCTCGCCGCGCCGATGGTGCAGATCGCGTCGATCGGCACGCAGGTGAGTGAAGCCTTCGCCGGGCTCGATCGTATTCGAGAAATTCGCGAGCTCGCGACCGAAGACCAAGCCGATGCGACGAAGGAAGCGATGCCAGATATCGACGGCCGAGTCGAATTCCATGATGTGACGTTCGAGTACGTCCCGGACGTTCCGGTGCTCAAGCACGTGTCGTTCTGCGCCGAGAGCGGCTCGACGACCGCGCTCGTGGGATCGAGCGGATCGGGAAAGAGCACGCTCATCGGGTTGGTGATGGCATTCAACCATCCGAAGAGCGGCCGCGTCCTCGTCGATGGACATGACATCGCGAACGTTCGACTGCGTGACTATCGCTCGCACGTTGGCGTGGTGATGCAGGACAACTTCCTGTTCGATGGAACGATCCGCGAGAACATCGCGTTCAGCCGCCCCGGCGCGACCGACGACGAGATTCGCACCGCCGCGCGCGTCGCGCACTGCGATGAGTTCGTCGATCGATTCGAGAAGCAGTACGACACGGTCGTCGGCGAGCGCGGCGTGAAGTTGTCGGGCGGCCAACGCCAGCGCGTCGCGATCGCGCGTGCCGTCCTCGCCGATCCGCGCATTCTCATCCTCGACGAGGCGACGTCGAGCCTCGACAGCGAGAGCGAAGCCCTGATCCGCGACGGCCTCCGGTCGTTGCGGCGCGGCCGCACGACGTTCGTCATCGCTCACCGGCTGTCAACGATCGAGAGCGCCGATCAAATCCTCGTGCTCGAGAACGGCGAGATCGTGGAGCGCGGCACACACCGCCAATTGATCGCGCTGGGCGGGCGGTACCGGCAACTATACGAGAAGCAATACGGCGCCGAGAAGGACGAGTACATCAATCCCGGTGAGGATTTCTCGGCCGTGGCGCCGCCGGGCGTGGTGCGGAAGATCTAGAAGCCTGCGCCCTACCCATCCGCCCGCAGGGCGTCCACCGGATTGACCGTCGCCGCGCGACGCGACGGAACGTACGACGCCAGCAAGCACGACCCGAAAACGATCCCGAGCCCGACGCCATATGCAAATGGATCGCGGGTGTCGATCACGTACAGGACCGACCCGAAGAGACGCGACGCGCCGAACGCGACCAAGCCCCCGGTGGCCAGGCCGACAATGGCCAGTCGAAGCAGTTGGCTCATCACGACCGCGATCAGCGAGGCTGGACTCGCGCCGAGCGCCATGCGAATACCGAACTCTCGCGTCCGTTGCGCAACCAGATACGATAACACACCATACACGCCCGTCAGCGTGAGCAGCAGCGCAACGCCGCCAACGAGCGACGCGATCCAATATGATATCTCGAATGGATAGACTTGAATGGCCAGCGACGCCTCGGCGGTGTGAATATCTCGAACCGCGGCTGAGTCGGTCGCCGCGAGCGCATGCTCGATGACGACACGAGCCTGCTCCGCGTCGCCCGCCGCGCGCGCGACGATCGTCGACCCGGCTGCGTCGACTGGCTGCGGGTAATAAACGACCGGAATGTCCGTCGGCAGACCGATCCATCCGGCCCGGACATTCGGCACGACGCCGACGATGGTCGCGCTGTGATACCGCGAAAGCCGGCCGCTCTCGAGTGTCGCCGCCGATAGCACCAGTTTCTCGCCGACCGGATCGCGTCCCGGCCAGAGCGCGCGAGCCGTTGCTTCGCTCACGATGGCGACCGGCGCACGAGCGCGTGCCTCGTCAGCGGAGAAGTTGCGTCCGCGAATCAGCCCCAGGTCGAGCGCCGGAAAATACTCCGGTGAAACGATGTTGAATTTGATTCTCGTTGGCGGGGCGCCGACAGGACCGGCGTAGAGGCCCGGAAAGATTGCGTCGAGAGGTGCCGACGACGCGCTCGCGACGGATCGAATGAGTGGCATGCGACCGAGATCGTCGATCGCCCTCGTCCGGCTCCGATCGAGCAGATCGATCTCCACAATGTTCTGGATGCGCAGCCCGGGCGACAGACGTTTCGTGTTGCGCGCGGCGTGAATGAGCACGCCGGCACAAATCAGCAGCAAGACACTCGCCGCGATCTGCACGACGACCAACGCACTGCGCATCTTCGATGGGCGACGGTTGGAGTCGAAGTCGCCTCGGGTGGCTTGAACGACGCTCGGCCGCGTCGCTTGAAGTGCCGGCGCAAGACCGAACACCACCGCGGCAATCATCGCCGCCGCCATCATGAACGCCATGACCCGCGTGTCAGGCGTCAGCGGCATCGGCCGCACGTAGGCTCGGTACGACGGAGGAACGCTGGCGAACATCGCGTGCAAGCCAAGGTTGATCGTTGCGCGAGAAACGAGATACCCGGCAACGGCCGATGGCACCGAGAGGACCACGCACTCGGTGAGCAGTTGTCGGATCAGGCGCGCGCGACCCGCCCCCAGCGCGAGTCGGACGCCGATCTCGCGCTGCCGCGCCATTCCGCGCGCCAACATCACGTTCGCGACGTTGGCGCAGGCGATGAGCATGACGAGTAAGAACGCGATCGCGATGGGAGTGAAGAACGCGATCGCCTCGGGCGTGAGCGCGATGGCTCTTCCGCGCGGCGTGAGGAGAACGTCGGAAGCGCGCTGGGGCGACGGCAGCTCGCTCGTGATCGATCGAAGCCAGGCAAGCAACCCGTGATTCGTTTGCTCGACGCTTACGCCGGGACGAATCCGTCCGATAATGTTCAATGCCTGGGCGGGCTTCGGCGCAAAGGCGTCGCGCGACGGGTCGAGCAAGCCAATCATCGTGATCGGCGCCCAGAACTGCAGCGGCACGCTTTCCAGTCCGCCAAATCCCTTCTGAGCCACGCCGACGATCTGCATCGTCACGCCGTTCAGGACGACACGCTGCCCAACGACGCTCGAGTCCGAGCCAAACAGAGATTGCCACGTGTCATAGCTCAGCACGACGGCGGCGACACCGCCGGGCGCGTCGGCGTCTTCCCGTTGCAAGGTTCGCCCGAGCGCCGCCGAGATACCGAGCGTCTCAAAATAGTTTCCCGTCACGAGCTGGCCGATCGTCGGCTGGCCGCGCATTCGCGCGACCAAAATCGCAAACGCGAACGGTTGCCCGACCGTGCTTCTCTCCTGCAACGCCTGGTATTGGGCCCAAGTGAATCGATGACCCTCACCGTTCCGCGAGTGCCAGTAAATGTCGTACAGTGAGCCGGGGTCGCGCACCGCCATCGGCCGCAGCACATACGCGTCGAAGAATGTGAACGCCGTGGTGAGCACGCCGAGACCCAGCCCGATCGTTGCCACTACAGTGAGCACGAACGTGGGAGCGCGACGACAGGTCCGGATGGCGTAAGCGACGTCCTGTCTGACTTCCTCCAGCCATCGCCAGCGCAGCGCGTCGCGCGCTTGCTCTTGGGTAACGCTGACATTTCCGAACGCGCGCCGGGCCGCGTCGCGCGCCGACGACGCTGACATCCCCTTTGCGACGTTCCGCTCGACTTCGCGGTCGATGTGGTAGCGCAACTCTTCGTCGAGCTCGGCGTCGGCCGCGCGCCGGAACACGAGTGCAGCGAGGCGTGTACGTAACGACGTGAACATGCGCCTCGTTATTCCGTGCGCAGGATGAGGCCCAGCGCGTGCGCGAACCGATCCCACGCCTGACGCTCGGCGTCGAGCTGTTTCTGACCCGCCGACGTCAGCTCGTAGAATCGCGCGCGACGATTGTTCTCCGACACGCCCCATCGGCCCTTGATCCAGCCCTTTGCCTCGAGGCGGCGCAGCGCGGGATAGAGGGACCCGTAGTTCACATCGAGCGCGCCTTTGGACACGACCTGGATCGACTGCGTGAGATCCCAGCCGTTCGCCGGTCCGGCGCGAAGGAGCTTGAGGACGATCAAATCGAGCGTGCCCTGGAGCAGGTCGGCTTTGGGTGCCGGCATTGTTCCTCTAGAATATCAACAGGAGCCAGTGTACGAGCGCTCATCTAGAATGTCAATAGGAGTCTGGTGTGTGCTGGAGGCGAGGCGACGCGAGCGACCGCGAGCCAGGCACGGCTTATGACGTATACCGTTCACTCATGCGCACTCAACTTCTCCTCTTGACACTTATCGGTCTCCTCACGGCGGCGGACGCCTCACCCGCGATCAGGCCGCCGCGCCAGCCCGCGTCCGCGCGGCTGCCGTTCGGGGTCGGCGAACGGCTGAGCTATCAGGCCAAAGTCAACTTCCTCAACGCCGGCTCCGCCTCGATGAGTGTCGAGGGCATCGAGCCCGTGCGGGGCCACTCGACTTTCCATACGATCTTCGACGTGAGTGGCCGCGTGTTGTTCTTTCACGTCAAGGATCACTACGAGAGTTGGTTCGACACGACCACGCTGATTTCGCTACACCACACGCAAAGCATCGACGAGGGAAGCAGAAAGGACGAGCGGACCTACGATTTCTATCCTGATCGCAAAGTCTACATCCGCAACGGACAGGAGAATCCGAGCGTCGCCGAGCCGCTCGACGAAGGCTCGTTCATCTACTTCATGCGGACGCTCAAACTCGAAGTCGGAAAGACCTACGAGTTCAATCGCTATTACCATCCGGATCGGAATCCCGTCATCATTAAGGTCGTCAGACGCGAGCACATTCACGTTCCCGCCGGCGACTACGACGCGATCGTGCTGCAACCGATCATCAAGTCGCGCGGACTCTTCTCCGAGGGGGGACAGGCGGAGGTTTGGTTCGCCGACGACAGCGCGCACACCCTCCTTCGGTTGAAGTCCAAGCTCCCATTCGGCACCTTATACCTCGAGCTCAAGCAAGCCGAATACGCCAGCCAGAGGTGAAGCGTGCGATCCACTCGCCGTCGAATCGTCGCCGCGCTCGCGGCGTCCGTCGTCATCGTTGCGTGTGACCACGATCGGTCCGAAAAACAAGACGAGGTGGCTCACGCCACGTTCGCGCCGCGCGATACGACGCGCACGCTCGGCCCGGGCGACGTCCGCATCGCCACCACCGATAGCTCACTCGAGTTGGCGCTCGTCGGCGATTCGATCGTGACCGGTTTCGGTAGCCGGGTCATGGAGAAGATTCGTGAAAAGACGGACACGTCGGACATCACCGGTGACGGGCTCGGAGCCACGATCCAGCGCGCCGTGAAGGGCACCGTCGCCAAGGCGATGGATCATGAGATCCACTATCCGATCGCCGACATCTCCGACGTCCGGTTCGAGGATGGTGGTCTTCGCTTCTATGGCGCCGACGGACGGAGGATGAAGGTGTTCGAGAACTCGCGTGTAAATGGCCGAAAAATCTCCGAGGCGTTCAGTCCGGAAGACGCTCAGCGATTCATTCGTGCGTTCCGGGCGAGAAAAGCGAGTCACGGTTGATGCGCCTTGGCGGCGCGCTCGCCATCGCAGCGATTGTCGTTGGATCGTGGGACGCCGCCGCACAGAAAGAGAACGCTCGCTGCGCCTCGAGCGAAACGCGGACGGCGGTGTCACTGAATCCGGCACGTCCATCGTTCGCCGACGGCGAGCGACTGTCGTACGACGTCTCGTTCGGCAAGGTGCACGTTGGTACGGGCGAGATGCGCTTCGTCGGACGCGACACCGTCCGCGACCACGAGGCCTGGACCGCGACGTTCACCATCTCCGGCGGGTTCTCGAAGTTCAGCGTCCGCGATACAACCAAGAGTTGGTTCGACTCGCTCACGTTCACGTCGTTCCGGTTCGTTCAACTGCTCAACGAGCCGGGCGGACATCCGCATCGCGACATGCAGATTTTTCCCGAGCGGCAGGTGTATCGCAAGAACACCGAGCCCGAACGACCCTCCGTCGCCGATCCCGTCGACGACGTCTCCCTCGTCTATCTCATGCGCACGCTCGCGCTCGAGCCGGGCCAGTGCTATGAGTTTCGCCGATACTTCGAGCCCGACGGAAATCCGGTCGTCGTCCACGTTCTGCGCCGCGAGCGCATCAGGGTTCCGGCCGGAACGTTCGACGCCATCGTGCTTCGGCCCGAGATCACGACGTCGGGAATTTTCTCGCAGCACGGTCGCGCCCAGCTCTGGCTGGCCGACGACTCCACACACGCGGTGTTGCAGCTCAAGACGCAACTGACGTTTGGCTCGATCAACCTGTACCTGAATCACGTCGGCACCGCCCTTCGTCGCGACTGAGCGGGCGCGATCACGCGGCCGGTCGGCGACGGCCGAGAGCGGCTTCGACCGGGCTCGCGCCCCATTTTACGTGCGGCCCCCAACGAAATCGCGGTCGCGGCGTCCAACTCCCCGGGCACCTGGTGCGTAGAGAAGGTGTCACACCCAGTTAGGCACCCAGCTCTCGAGGACCGTCGTGTTACCTCGTCGTTCGATATTGCTCGTGCTCGTGGCGTTGCTCGGCCGCTTCGCACCACTCGAGGCCCAGGATGCGTCGGACATCATTCGCGGGCGCGTGATCGGTTCGGATAAGAAGCCGCTCGAGAACGTCACCGTGACGGCGACGTCGCTCGTCAACCAGACGTCGCGCAACGCCAAGACCAACAAGGACGGCCGCTTCTCCATCATCTTCAGCGGCGGTGGCGGCGACTACCTGATGGCGTACACCTCGATTGGCCTTCAGCCGGTGCGCTTCGAGGTCAAGCGCGAGGTCGATGAGGATATCCTCATCGCCGACGCGACCATGGGGAAGAGCGCCATCACGCTCGACGCGGTCCGCGTCACCGCCGGTCGCGAGCGGCCCGACCGAAATGGCAACCAGCTCGACGTCGGCGGGCGCGACCAAACGATCAACACCAACAACCTGCCGCTCGACGTCCTCGGCGACCTCTCGGCCATGGCCGCGACGCTGCCTGGCATCACCCTCATCCCGGGCGCCGACGGTGCCGCGTCCGGCATTTCCGTGCTCGGGCTCGGAGCCGATCAGAATAACATCACGCTCAACGGCCTCAACTTTTCGGGGACCGATCTCCCGCGTGATGCCACCACGCAGACGCGTGTGACGACGTCGAGCTTCGACCCGTCGCGCGGCGGATTTTCCGGCGCGCAGATCGCCCTTCGCACCAACAGCGGAACCAATTACGTCACGCGGTCGCTCCACCAGACGGTCGACGCCCCGACGCTCCAGTACACCGACGCCGTCGGCCGCGCGCTCGGACAGCAATTCACGAACCTGCAATTCAGCGGCAGCGCCTCGGGTCCGTTCCAGCTCGACAAATCGTTCTATTCATTCTCCTGGCAGCTCGGCCGGCGCGCGAGCAACCTGCAGGATCTGCTCAACACCGATCCACTCGCGCTGGAGCGCGTCGGCGTGTCGGCGGACTCGGTGCAGCGACTGATCTCCATGCTCCAGGCCGACCAGATCCCGTTGTCGACGTCGGCCATTCCGAACCAGAAGCTCAATCAGAATGGCTCGTTCCTCTCGAGTTTCGACTTCGCGCCCAGTGCCGGTCACAACTTCAATGTGACGTTGAACGGCCGGTGGAGCGGTCAGGACGCGACGAACCTCTCGACGACCGCGGTCCCCGTGCATGGGGGCGAGACGCGGAGCTATGGCGGCACGGTGCAGATGCGCCACACGATGTACTTCAAGAACAACTTCTTGAACGAGACGAGTGGCTCGATGCAGTCGAGCGTGTCGTCGGGCGATCCGTACATCGAGCTGCCGTCGGCGACGGTGCGCGTGAACTCGACGTTCGCCGATGGCGGCGCCGGCGTGTCCAACTTGCTGTTCGGCGGCAACACCGGTCTGCCGCGCAATTCGAATACGCTCAACAGCGAGCTACAGAATCAGATCTCCTGGATCAGTCTCGACAACAAGCATCGCTACAAGTTCGGCGTCGACTTCCGTTACAACCGCTACTCGCAGGACAACACCACGAACCGCTTCGGCACCTTCGTCTATAACTCGCTCGATGATTTTTCCAACGGGGTTCCGGCGAGTTTCACACGGCGACTCCAAGTCAATCGACGGTTGGGCGACGACCTTGGCGCATCGGCATGGATCGGCGACGCGTATCGTCGCACGCCGCGGCTCCAGGTCACGTATGGCTTACGCGTCGACGCGTCGCACTTTCAAGGCAACCCGACATTCAACCCGGTCGTCGACTCGATCTTCGGCTCGCGCAACGACGCGGTGCCGCGCGGCGTGTACGTGAGCCCGCGATTGGGATTCAGCTGGACGTATGGGACAAATCCGCAGGTCAGTGGCTTCGAGGGAGCGCAGCGTGGTTCGCGTGGACAGATCAGTGGCGGCATCGGCCAATTCCAGAATCTGCCGAGCTCGCAGTTGATCGCGGCGGCGGTCGACCAGACCGGACTTCCCACAGCGGCGCAGCAGCTGAGCTGCATCGGCAGCGCGGTACCCGTCGCGAATTGGCTCGACTACCTGACGAGCACGGGAACGATTCCGACGACCTGTGCCGGCGACGTCACGACGTTCTCGAGCACGGTGCCGAACGTCTCCCTGTTCTCGCCGGACTACATCCCGCAGCGCAGCTGGCGCGGGAACTTGAACTGGAACGCGCCGGTGCTCTCGAATCGGTTCCGGTTGTCGAGCAGCGCGACGTATTCGCTGAACATGAATCAGCAAAGTCAGATCGACCTGAACTTCAATCGCCTCTCGAAGTTCACATTGCCTACTGAAGGCCGGCCGGTGTTCGTGAATCCGACGAGCATCTTCCCGACCAGCGGCTCGATCATCTCACGCGACGCGCGGGTCACGCAGAATCTCGCGCAGGTCACCGACTACCTGTCCGACTTGAAGTCGCACAGCACGCAGCTCAGCTTCGGCGTTTCCCCGATCGCTTTCAACTCGGCGTTTCAGTGGAGCACGACGTACGTCTGGCAGAAGGTGGTGGACGAGACGCGCGGCTTCGGCGGCGGGAATACGGGAAGCGATCCGTATCTCACGCAGTGGGCGCGCGGCGATCGCGACGCGCGTCATCAGATCACGTACAACGTCGGCTACACGTTCCATCAGGCGGTGAGCGTCACGGCGTTCGGCCGCTTCCAGTCGGGCAACCCGTTCACACCGATGGTGTCGGGCGACGTGAACGGCGACGGCTACAACAACGATCGCGCGTTCATCTACGATCCATCGAAGATCTCCGATCCGGCCTTCTCGTCGGCGATGCAGAATCTGTTGACGAATGCGCCGAGCTCCGTGCGCGACTGTTTGCGCAAGCAACTCGGCACGATCGCCGGGAAGAACAGTTGTGAAGGGCCGTGGTCGACGAGCTTGAGCTTGCGCGTGTCGTTCGTGTCGCAGACGCTCAAGCTGCCCGACCGCGCAACGATCTCGCTCGGCATCGCGAACCCGCTTACGGGCATCGATGCGGCGTTGCACGGATCGAACAATCTCCACGGCTGGGGCGCGCCGTCGTTCACCGATCCGACGCTCTTCTTCGTCCGTGGATTCGACCCGACGACGCAGACGTACAAGTACGACGTCAACCCACGCTTCGGTTCCAACCGGCAAGCGAGCGCCCTCAATCTCGCGCCGATGCAGCTCACGCTCGACGTTCGTCTCGACGTGGGGCCGGAGCGCGAACGCCAGGATCTCTTCCTGCGTCTCCGTTCGGGTCGAAGCGGCAAGGGGAACAAGCTGACCGAGGCGCAGATCAAGCAGCAGTACACGCGCACGTATCCGAATCCGTTCGAGCAGATGTTGCGCCAGCAGGATTCGCTCAAGCTCAGCAACGACGTCGCGGACAGCATCGCGATCTTGAACAAGAATTACGGCAAGGTGATCGACTCGCTCTGGACGCCGGTGTCGAAGTACCTCGCGAGTCTGCCTGACAAGTACGATCTCGACGAAGCGTACGAAAAGGTGCGCGCCGCGGAGAACGGGTCGCTCGATCAGATGGCGAAGTACGGTCCGGCCGCGAAGGCGTTGCTCACGTCGGATCAGATTCGCAAGCTACCGCCGTTCATCGCGCTCTTCCTCGACAATCAGGCGATTCGCCAGATCCGGCCTGGCCGGGCGGGCGGCGGGCGAGGTGGATTCTTCGGCGGGCCATAGCCTCGCGCGGATCGGCGCGCGTCACCAGAGCGCAGCTAGCCTACGACGCGAGCGGAGTGATTCGTTGCGCTTCGGTCGCTGTCGGCAAGCGTGCAGCGTATGCGAAAAGAGCGACTTACATCTATCGATTGTTATTTCTAAGTCGCATAATAGCGCTTCATAACGAGCGTTTGCTGTCTAATCTGCGTTGAACTCAATCCGCCTGCGGCGGATAGCACCATGGTGAGGCCCAGGAGCAGTGAAGGCTTGAGCGGTTGAGCGGTTGAGCGGTTGAGCGGTTGATCATCACGATTCTCTCCCCTCTTTCGAGAGGATCGTATGACCCCGTTTCGCCAGCGTCTCATGGACGAGCTGACCCTTCGCGGCTACGCGGCCCGCATCATCGACAGCTACGTGGCCGTCGTCGCCCGCCTCGCCCGGCACTATCGCCTGTTGTCACCGCCGTGCGGCGGCGGCTCGACTATTTGATCCTCTCATAGTGAGTCACGACATTGTTGCCCGGCGTCAGACTCATGCCAAGGATCTCGTCCCCGCCGCCGACCACCACTATTTGTGAGAACGGGGTACCGTTGGCGACCAGCGTGCCGCTGCAGTCCGCGTTGAGGGTGTAGGGGCCGGTCTGATTCGCAACCGAGTTGAAGCTGCCGCTGCGGTCAATGGTCTGCTCGGCGACTGAGTTCCCGTGGCCGTCGAACGACGCAAGGCCAATGGCCAGCAGCGTCGCCCCCGGCCCCGTCTGTCCGTTGCGCTGGAACGCGTAAGTCCCGTTCAACGTGGCGAGACTGCACGTCCCGATGATGCGCTCATAGTGCACGGGGATATTGTTGCCGGCGATGAGACTCATTCCGAGGACCTCATCGCCGCCGTGCGCCATGACCAGCGCGGCCACGACGGCTCCGGCCGAATCGAACGCGGTGCCCTTACAGTCAGCGCCGATCGCATACGTTCCCACCACGTGCCGCGTGCTGAACGCGCCATTGATACTGACGGTTTGGTCGTCCACGATGTTGCCGTGGCCGTCGAGTGTCGCAATGCCAACCTCGGTGAAGCTCGTTCCCGGGCTGCTTTGTCCATTTCTCTGTGAGCCGTAGCTGCCGGCGAGGGCCGACGTTCCGCAGGCCGCCTCCGGTGCGAGCGCGTCCGAGGAACCACAGGCGGCGCAGAGCACGCCGGCAAACGCGATTACCAACCCGATATGTCCCTTCGGGCTCATGTGCATTCCTCCGCGGCCGTGTCATTGCTGCCTGCCCGACCCGCGAATAAGTTCGGGCGCGACGATCGTCTCGCAGTCGCCTTGGTATCGTCGCCGAATCGCCGGAGGCCGTGGTGCTGCACCTTCGCGTCCTTGGTGGTCTTTCGCTTCATACGCCCGAAGGTGAGGTGCACGGACGGGCGGGCCAGCGACGCCGACTCGCGATATTGGCAATGCTCAGGATGGCGCGGAGCCGGCTTGTGAGCCGCGATCGGCTGATCACGCTCCTCTGGCCGGAAGCAAATACCAAGGACGCGCGTCATTTACTCGCCGACTCCATTCACGTGCTTCGCACCGAGTTGGGCGAGGATCTCATTCTTGGCCTTGGCGACGATCTGGCGGTCAACGAGGCGCGCCTCGACTGCGACGCTGTCGAGTTCCAGCGGGCCGCACGCGCTGGAGAATCTTTGCGTGCCGTGGGCATGTACACGGGCCCATTCCTGGATGGCGTATTCTTCTCCGGTTCTGTCGAGCTCGAGCAGTGGGTCGAGGGCACGCGCGCGCAGCTGGCCTCCGACTTCCATGAAATACTCGAGCGTGTGGCAACCGAGTCGGAGGGGCGCGGCGCCTTTGCGGAGAGCGCGAAGTGGTGGCGACGCTGCTCCACTGACGATCCATTCGATGGACGCGCCGTCCTTGGGCTGATGCGAGCGCTTGCCGCTTCCGGCGACACGACAGGTGCGCTTCAGATCGCGCGCACACACGAGCGTTTTGTCGGTCACGAGCTGGAGACATGGCCCGATCCAAAGATCACGGCCCTGGCCGCAACGCTTCGGCGCTCCGCGGCCGCTCGCGAGAAGTCCGACGCGCAGATCGACTCGACGCCCGCGGCCCAGGTACTCGACCGCGAGGTTCAGGGAACTGACGCCCCGCTTCCTCCGCTGGCGCACGCGCTCGCCCCATCGTTGCCGTCCCCCGCGAGATCTGCTGGCCGGACCCGGCATCGCGTCGCACGCTACGCCCTCAGCATTGGCCTCTTGACGATCGCGTTGCTCGGCGGCCGCCATGAGCTCCACACGCGGGCAGCCGGAGAGCGGACGTCAGACTCTTCCAGGTCCCGCACCGCTAGCGTCGCGGCGCACGACCTCGTCCTGCGCGGTCGAGACGAAGCGCTCCTCCGGAGCGACAGCGGGGTGATTAGCGCCGCCAACTATTATCGCCGCGCCATCAGAGAGGACTCGAACTACGCCCCGGCCTGGGCCGGTCTGGCCTACGCCAATGCGACGGCGATCTATGGCTCCGGCTTTCCGACGGCTGCGACCCGGGCGATGTACGCGGAAGGCCTGAAAGCAGCCGCGCGGGCGGTGGCGCTCGACGACTCCCTGGTCGAGGCTCGCCTCGCGTCAGGGCTGCTGGATCTCCTCGGTTGCGACGTGCGCGCCGCCTCACGCGAGTTGAAGCGCGGAGTCGAGTTGGGCCCGAACGTCGAGAGCACGCACGAGGCCATGGCGAATCTGTACGAATGGACGGAGCGACCGCGCGACGCGTTGTCGGAGGCGCGCTTGGCGCTTCTCGCCAATCCGCTGTCCCCGACGGCAAATGCCGAGCTGGCGACTGCTCTGTTCTTCGCTCGGCGATACGACGATGCGCTGGCAAACCTCAGCCAACTCACGCGGCTCCAGCCACCGATGCGCCGAATCGCGGCACGCACGGGCGCGAATTACATCATGAAGGGGATGTGGCCCGCGGCGATCGACGCGCTCCAGGAGGCGGCACGCCGGCAGCCGCACGCGGCCGCGCTGCTCGCTTACGCCTTGGCCCGTGGCGGGCGTCGCGAGGAGGCCGAACGGATGCGCGCGCAGATGATAGACGCCTGGCAAAGCGGCAACAGCTATGCGTTTAACATTGCGCTGATGGAAGAAGGGCTTGGGAATCGGGATCAGGCGCTGGACTGGATCGCCCGCTCGTGCGACGATCATTCGCTCCGCGTCGACGTCGTTGGTCCATTGTTCGACGACTTGCGGAAGGATCCTCGCTTTGCCCGCGTGCGTCGCCACCTCGGCCTGGAGGACTCACCGATCGGCATGGTGATCGGATAGTAGGAGTAGCGGCACCTCCGGGAGAAGGCGAGCAAATACGCGTTCGTGCAGTTCTCACAGCGGACGCGGGGAGGAGGACACCGACCGCTTGGGGCCCTCCTCGTCATGGCGCTTGACCTGCACCGAAGGTAAGTGTTCTGCGGTGCTGCGGATCGGAAAGAGAGGTCCGTCTTTGCGAACCGACAAGGTCAAGCGAGCGCCGAGACTGCGTGGCTTCACTGCTATGCTGGGATGAGCGTTCGTGGATAACGAATGCATGAACATGCTGTGCCCAATGCCGGGCTTGACTCTCAGAGGAACGCTGAACCTGATAAGCGATCGTCGGATTGCGCCGGCTTCGCCGGCGCTTTTATGTATTCGCTTGCATGTTAGCTAAAGCGTTATATGGCCGCGCGCATTGACCAAAGACTTTCTCACCCACGCTCGCCGACGTCAGCGGACACCATGGCTGAAAAGAAACCAGCAAAGAAGGGCACGCAGAAACCCGCGAAGAGCACCGCTGCGACTGGCAAGGCATCCGAGAGATTCACGCACGAGGAACGAGCAGCAATGCGGGAGCGCGCCCAAGAGCTGAAGACCGCCGCGCGCGCTGGCCCGAGCGCGGGAAAGGCGGGCGAGGAAAGCGGCGCGCTCGTGAAGAAAGCAGTGAGGTGAGGCGGAGATGCTGCACGACTAGCCTTCCCTTTCACGTCAAGCACGGAGGACTGTATGGCCCAAAGCGGAATGACACGCCAGCTCCTCTCCGGCTTGCTGCTCACCGCGACGCTGGCCGTCGATGCGCGGTCGCAGTCCACAGTGCACACAGCGAACGGCACGGTTCAAGGCGTCGTTCTCGGCACCGGCATCTCGCTCTTCAAGGGCATCCCGTTCGCGGCTCCTCCGATCGGTGAACGACGCTGGAAGCCACCGCAACCGGCCGCGAATTGGCAGGGCGTGCGCGCGGCGACTCGGTTCGGCCCGCAGTGCATGCAGACCCGCGTGTACTCGGACATGATCTTCCGCAACGAAGGCACGAGTGAAGACTGCCTCTACCTCAATGTGTGGACCCCGACGCCGGCGGCGGGTCAACGACTGCCGGTGCTGGTCTACATATATGGTGGCGGCTTCACCGCCGGCGACGGTTCGGAGCCGCGCTACGACGGCGAGAACCTCGCGCGCCGCGGCTTGGTCGTCGTCACGATGAGCTACCGCCTCGGCATCTTCGGCTTCTTCTCGCATCCCGAGCTCTCTAGAGAGTCGCCGGAGCACGCGTCCGGCAACTACGGACTCATGGACCAGGTGGCGGCCCTCCGATGGGTGCAGACGAACGTCGCCGCCTTCGGTGGCGACCCGGCTCGCGTGACGATCGCCGGCGAGTCTGCCGGTTCGTTCTCGGTGTCCGCGTTGATGGCGTCGCCGATGGCGAAGGGCCTCGTTGCCGGCGCGATCGGAGAGAGTGGCGCATTCTTCGGCACGACGCTCCGCTCGGCGTCGCTCTCCGAGGCTGAACAGGACGGCGTGACGTTCGCGAAGGCGATCGGCGCGCCGTCGCTCGCCCAGTTGCGCGCACTCTCCGCTCACGAACTCCTGGCGGCGTCGGGACGCGCCGGACTGCCGCAATTCCGTCCGAACGTTGACGGCGCCTTCCTCTCCGAAACGCCCGCGGCGATCTACGCCGCCGGCAAACAGGCGCACGTTCCCGTGCTGGCGGGATGGAACTCAATGGAGTCGCCTGGACGCGCCGTCGTCGCGAACCCGACATCCGAGAATTACGCCGCTTCGCTCAGCCGAATCTTCGGTGCGCGCGCCGCAGAAGCGTTCGCAGCATACCCCGGCACTACGACAGAGGAGATCGCGCGCGCCGCGACTGATCTCGCGAGCGATCAATTCATCGCCTATGGCACGTGGAAGTGGCTGGACGAGCATGCCCGAACCGGGCAGCCGGTCTATCGCTACTACTTCAGCCGGCCGCGGCCTCCACTCTCGAACCCGGTGTCGCCACCCACCGGCACAGGAAGCGCCACACCCGCGAATCCATGGACAGCCTTCCCGGCCGGCGCTCCACACGCCTCGGAGATCGAGTACGCGCTCGGCAATCTGTCGCGCAACGCGGTGTACGCGTGGACGCCCGACGACCAGAAGGTGTCGGCGATGATGATGGACTACGTCGTGAATTTCGTGAAGACGGGAAACCCGAACGGCGCCGGATTACCCACGTGGCCACAAGGAAAGCCGGACGCCGGCGGCAAGGTGACGCGAATGCGCATCGACGTAGATACGCACACCGAGCTGGAGCCGCGGGAGCGCTACCTCTTCCTTCAGAGTTTCTACACATCTCCGTAGCGAGCGACGATGTCTTCCATCGAGCAAACGTTGGTGTCGCCGCCGGCACTTACGTACATCTTTGCCAGCGCGCGCTTATCGCTTCGGCTTCGGCGCGTGATCCGGCATGTCGAGCTGCACGCCGAGCTCGGCGAAGCCGCGCGCGAGGTCGAGCAACAGTCCGCGCGAGTCTGGAGTGACACGTCGCGCCGCGACCATGTGGTCGACGAACCATCGGCCGCGCTGCGTGGACAGGTCGTCGTAGCGAACGCCTCCGCCGCTCGAGCTCGAGTGGATGATGCGATTCCGCCCCGCGTAGATCGCGACGTGCCCGATGCGGCCATTCTCCTCGAACATCACGAGATCGCCGGGCGTGACAGCGTTCCAATCCGGTGTGATCGACTGTCCGACCTCGGCCTGCTGATACGACGTGCGTGGCAGACGCACGCCCTGCTTCGCGAACACATACTGCGTGAAACCCGAGCAATCGAAGCCGCTGCTGGGCGACGTGCCGCCGTAACGATACGGGACGCCGATGTAATCCTCCGCGGTGCCGATCACGCGTGCCGCGGTCGCGGACGTCTTCGTCGACGCGGGATAGCGTCCGACCGAACCGGGAAGCGTCGACGGCGTGATCTCGCTTCGTCGATCGGAAGCGCGCGACACCTTTCGACTATGAGAGTTTCCTGATGAGCCGATGTGAAATGATAGGCCGAAGCGGAGCTCCGTCGTGGGCGATGGAGCGAGCGAGGCAGTCGGCAAGACGAAGCGCGACATTCGCCACCGCGATTCGCCAAACAGGTCGACCGCGCTTCCGAGGGGAATGGACGCGCCGGCGCCGTAGCTCCAATTGTTGTGTGTGACGTTTTGCCCCGTGCTATCGTTGCCGGCCACGCCGACGCCGGCGAAAACGAAGGGTGCGAACCCTCTACTGTAACCGCCGTACGAGTGTCCGCCGAGGAAGAAGACGATATCCGCGTCGGCGCCCCAGGGGCGGAAGGTGTTCGTTCCATAGAACGCGCTCGCGTTCGAGTTCTCGAGTGCCAGATGTCCGCTCGCACGCAACGCGAGGCCGCCGGTACCGGCGAGCGCGATAGCGAGTCCGGCCAGTGGGCTCGCGCCGGTCGCCGGGAGGAACGACACGAATGGGCTGATCGAGACGTCGGACTGCTGCGCCAACACCAAGGAGCACGGGCTGACGATGGCCGCGGTGAAGAACGCGGCGGCGGAGGTGAACTTTGGCCGATGCACTGGGACTGCTCCCGATAGGTGGTCGGAACCCGCGGAGTGCACGTCAGCGGCCAAAGTGCCATTCGCGGACTAACTGGTTGTTGTTTTACGCGTTACGCGTTCACCACCCCAGTGCGCGACGCAACGACTGTCCTTCGAGCGGGACAGCGTGTGTCACGAGATGGGAACACTCGGCTCTCAGACGCGCGCTAGTCGGACGCCATCTATCTGGCTAACTGGACGCAACCCTTTACGATTCGTTCCCCTCTCATCTAGTGTGACGCTCGCGCACTTGCCGTTCGAGTTGCCCGATGGCGCGCTCATTCGCCGTTTCCTCGACGGCGACGAGCGGGCGTTTCGGATGCTCTACGAGCGCCACACGCCGCGCCTCAAGATGACGCTGCAGCGTCTGCTCGGTGCGCGGCGGCAGGACGTCGACGATGTCGTGCAGGACACGTGGCTTGCCGGCTGCCGAGGACTTCATGGCTACCGCGGCGACGCGAAGTTCTCGACGTGGCTCACGTCGATCGGCGTGCGAACGACGCTCAACCATCTCGAGCGGCGCGTCGACCGAGACACCGAACTGCTGGACGAGATGCCGGCGCCTTTGACGACCGGACCCGCATCGGTGATCGATCTCGAGCGCGCGCTCGCCGCGCTCCCGGACCACCAACGCATCGTCGTCGTGTTGCATGATGTCGAAGGATTCACGCACGAAGAAATCGGAGAGCAGCTCGGCATGGCGGCAGGCACGTCGAAGGCTACACTCTCGCGAGCCCGCCACGCGCTCCGATTGGCGCTCAGTGAAGGAGTCTCCAATGCATCATGATGATGTTCCCGATCGCGACGACGACCTTGCACGGTTGTTCACCGAGCTTCCACGCACGGCTCCGCTCGAGGCTGGCGAAGCCGCGCGACTCGCGGTGCGACTCCGGCGCGAGGGATTCTTTCAGTCGCCGCGCCGACTCGTCAGGCGGACACTTCAGGCGGCCGCCGCCTTGGTGATCTTTACGCTCGGCGCGTTTGCGGGAAGCCAGTACGCGCGGCGCAATTCACTCGAGGAGATGCTGGCGCGAAAGCAGCTCAGTGTCGCCGACCGCGTGCTGTTGCTCCAGCGGGCTGGCTCGGCATATGTGCGCGCCGCGCAATCGTACGCCGACGCGACGGCGCATGTCGACTCGAACGCCGTGGAGGTGGCGAGCCGCGTGCTACTTGGCGCGGCGCACGCCGTCGCGCGCAGCAGCCTCGATGCCGGGTTGTCGGAACGACTGACGACCGCCATGCAGCCGGCAGGCGCTCCGGTATCGCCCACGCGCAAACCTATAATCTGGTTCTGACCATGCGCATTTATAAACTCTCATCGATTGTCGGATTCGTCTGGTCGTCGGTGTCGCTCTCAGCGCAGTCCGCGATAAACTGCCCAAATGGGCCAGGTTCGGCCTTTGGTGTCGTGGCGTATCAGTGCGCGAACTGCGGATTCAAGCAGGAGTCGGGACAGCGTCCGTCGTATACGTTCTTCGCCGAGCCGGTGGTGACGCAGGTGGATTATCGGCTAAGCGCGGCGATATCGAATCAACCTGTGATCGTGATCGATGGTGTCATCCAGAGCAGTCCGGCGAATGCCGCGACGATCAGCGCGATCGGCGACGTCGTGGAAGCAGTGGACGGCCACCCAATCACGACAAAGGTTGGCGCGGATCTGTTCACGTATCCGTCCGCTGGGTCGCATTCGCTGACGGTTCGACGGGGACGTGACCGACATGTGATCGATGTCACGGTGCCGGCGTCGTGCAACACGGCGACGGGATCGGCGACAAGCGTCACGACAAACGTTGCGACGGGAGGCTCGGACGTGGCGGCGAGGGTATCGGCCACGCTCGACGGCATTCGTCGAGGGAGTAGCGGCGGAGCCGGGCGTGGCGCGAGCGCGGCGGGAACATCTACAGGGCGATATCTCGGGGACACTATCTATCTCCGCACCGACAGCATCCATCGCGGGTCGGGGGCTGGGACTGGTAGCGGCGGGCGGGCGTCGAGCGCCTCGACCAGCGGCGGGGGCGGCTACGGCCGCGGAGTGCCGGTAATCGGCGGCAACGCCGTCGAGGTGACCGGCGGCAGCGGCAGCGCCGTAGCGAGCACCGTCGCATCGCCGGCAGTCGGGAAGTTCGGCTTTGCGGTGGAGTGCAGACCGTCCTGCACGATGCGACGGCGTCCGAGCGGCGAGTACTACTTCAAATACGACGGCTATCCGCGAATCATCGAGGTTCGTGAGCGGAGCGCGGCCGATCGCGCCGGGCTCCAGGTCGGAGACTTGATCACCAAAATCGAAGGACGATCGATCCTCGCGGACGACGTGCTGCACGACACGGAACAGAGGGATCAGCTACACATGACCATCCGTCGGGATGGCAAGGACATCGAGGTCGTGATGGTTGTCGTTCGCTGATCACCCAATCCCACGAACGAAGCGGGTCATTTCACCGGCGGCGGAACAGTGAGGGTGATGTCGGCCTTCTTGAGCGCCTGACTGACGGCGGCCGCGCGAGTGAGCCAGGCGTTGGCATCCGCGATTGCCTTGGGCATATCGGCCTTGGCTTCAGTGTATTGTCCGACCATCGCGGGGCTCGGTGTTTCCCAAACACTCACGAGCTGGTTCTTGAGCGTCGCCGTCCGGGCAAGCACATTCTCCGGATCGGGCGGCGGTGCGCCACGCCCACCGCCGCCACCACGACCGCCCGCCGCGGGAACAGGAAGTGGAACACCGAACCGCTTGCGCAGCGATTCGAAGTCTTTGTTGAGCGAATCGAACTGCGTTTTCGTTTTGACAGGGACGGCTCCACTGTCGGCGAGCTTCTTGGCAATCTCGGTCATCTGGGGATAGAGACCGTTGAGCGCCACGGCGATCGCGACGCCACGACGTTGCAGCGAGTGCAGATCCATCACGATTGCGTTGTACTTCTCGTGCTCTCCGGCGGCAAAATGCACGTCAGGATCGAACGCAACGCGCAACGGTTTCGAGTCGAGCGGGCGTCCGCCACTGAAGAGCGACACCGTGTAGGTCCCGGGGAGCACGTACGGACCGGGTCCGCCCAATCCCCCGCCACCGCCGAATCCCCCACCGCCTCCGCGGCCCGTCGTCACGCTGTCACTCGCAGCGCACAGATTGCGCGCGGTGTAGCCCGTCGGTACCGGCTGTGGCACTCCTGGAACCGCCGGCGTGCCGGCGCCACGTCCGCCTCCGCGACCGCCACGACCTCCGCCGCCGGCCGCCGAATCCGCGACCGGCGCGGCGATCGAATCGGCGCGCATGTCCCAACACGTGGTCTGGATTCCCGGCTGCATCTTGTTCGCCGGAATCGTCACATCGCGAACGAACTTGCCGTTCTCGTCACTCACGCGAAGCTTGAGATCGGACACTGGCTTCTTTACGAAATACTGAACGACCGCTTCGTTGGGCGCATTCTCGCCAACGAAGTACTGATGTCCCCAGAACTCGTCGTTGCGATCATCCTTGGTCTTCCACTCGAGGGCCGCGGGCGGCGTGAACAGCTTGGCCGCCGCCGCGGTTGCTTGGACGGCATCATACTCTTGAATCGGCTCGAGGTGATCGAGTACCCAGATCGCGCGGCCGTGCGTGGCGACGAGCATCGCGTTGTCGCGCGGATGCAGTGTGATCTCGTCCACTCGAACGTTCGGTAAATTCGCCTTGAGCCGCTGCCACGACTTGCCGCGGTCGAGCGAGAGGAAGATTCCCGTCTCCGTGCCGATGTAGAGCACGTCGCGGTTTCGGTGATCTTCAGTCAACGTGCGAACGTTCTCACCGACGAGATTGCCGACGAGCGAGCGAAACGTCTGCCCGTAATCGCGGCTCACCCAGATGTACGGCGCGTAGTCGTTGAGCCGATGATTGTCGACCGTCACGTACACGGTGCCGTTGTCGTAGAGCGACGGCACGACTTCGCTGACGAATCCGCCGGCCGGAAACATCGGAATGTTCTTCGTGATATCTTGCCACGTCTTGCCGGCATTGCGTGAGACGTACACGAGGCCGTCGTCGCTCCCGCTGTAGTAGACGCCCTTCACACGCGGCGACTCGGCGAGCGCGACGATCGCCGGCCACTGCGAGACACCATCGTCGCGTGACAGGCGGATGTCGCTTCCCTTTACGCCCATCGTGACGATCGTGTCACGGCTGGCGTTGGTCGTGAGGTCGGGGCTGATGATCGACCACGAATCGCCGCGATCCTTCGACACGAACACTTTGTTCGCCGCGACGATCAGCGTCCCCGGATCGATCGGCGAGATGATCATCGGCGTGTCCCAGTGCCACCGATACGTCTCCCCCTTGGCGGGCGCGGGCGAGACGTTGTTGCTCGCCGGCGCCGGGCGAATCTGCTTCGACTCGCCCGTCACCTTATTACGCCGAATGATGTTGCCGTCCTGCGTCTCGCTATAGATCCACCGCGGATCGCGGCGATCGGGAACCGCGACGAATCCGTCACCGCCCTGAATTTGGAACCATTCGTGATTTAGAATGCCATTACTTTGACGCGATTGGCTCGGCCCGCACCAATCGTAGTTGTCCTGCATGCCGCCGCAGATGTTGTACGGCGTCGCCAGATCGAACCCAACGTGATAGAACAGGCCGACCGGCATGTTGGCGAAGAAATTCCACGTCTTCGCGCCGTCGTACGACACGGTGACGCCGCCGTCATCGCCGATCATCATGTGGTCTGAGTTGTTCGGGTCGATCCAGATCGCGTGGACGTCGTCGTGCGCGGCGAGCGACGCGTTGCCCTCGAGCGTTTTCCCGCCGTCGATCGTCATCTGCAGCTTCACGCCGCCCATGAACACTCGCTCGGCGTTGTTCGGATCGACGCGCACCTGGCTGAAATACAGCGGGCGCGGGTTGGTTTGGTTCACGCGTTGCCAAGTCGCGCCGCCGTCGTTCGATCGATAGAGCCCGCTCTCGCCGCCGGCGTTGGCGAAGCCCGCGCCGCCGCGACCACCGCCACGACCTCCACCCGGTGGCAACGTGTCTCGCGCCTCCGGTGGATTCGCGCTCGGCGCGCCGCGTCCCGCCGGCGTCGGTGCCTCGATCGACGCGTAGACGATTTCGCCATTCTTACGGTATGTATCGAGGCCGATTCTGCCGAGCGGGCCTGAGGGGATTCCGTTGGAGAGACGTGTCCACCGGTCGCCGCCGTCGGTCGACTTCCAGATCCCGCTGCCGGGGCCGCCGCCGTTCACGCAACACGAGGTGCGTCGCCGCTGATAGGTCGACGCGTAGAGCGTGCGCGGATCGGTGTACGACATCACGAGATCGTTTGCGCCCGTGTCGTCGTCCACGAACAACACGCGCTTCCAGTTCTTTCCGCCGTCGGTCGTCTTGAAGATCCCGCGCTCGCCGCCGGAGCCAAACAGCGGACCTGTCGCCGCGACGAGCACGACGTCGTTGTTGTTCGGATCGATGATGATGCGATTGATGTGCTTCGAGCCGCGAAGTCCCATGTTCTGGAACGTCTTTCCGCCGTCAGTCGACTTCCACACACCGTCGCCCCACGACGTGCTCTGCCGGTTGTTCGACTCGCCGGTGCCGACCCAGACGAGATCCGGATTCGTCTGCGACACGGTCACGTCGCCGATCGACATGAGCCCGTGATCCTCAAAGATCGGCGTGAGCGTCGCGCCGTTGCTCGTCGTCTTCCACACACCGCCATGCGCCGCACCCACGTACCAGATCGACGTGTTCTTCTCGTACACGGCGAGATCGGCAACGCGTCCCGACATAATTGCCGGTCCTATGGAACGGAAATGCAAGTTGTCGAATTGCGTAGCCACCGGAACCGCGGCGGTGGGCGCGGCTTGCGCAAACAGCGACTGCATCGCAACGACGAAGCTTGCCGCGTAGACAAGGACACGGCAGACGTGACGGTTCATCGAGCCTCCGGGCTCACAGGGAAGACGGTTCGATCTTAATCCGGGCCGGGTCGCGTCGCGAGACGGACTGCCGAACTCGGCGCCGCACGGCGCAGTGGGGGGCGCTAACGGCGGGCGCCGCGAAACACCGATCCAGATTCGTCGAGAAAATGCTGGACTCCGGAGCCCTTTCCATACAATGTTGAGGGGCTCCAGGCAAGTTATCGGAGCACGTCCAGACCGATGGCGGCGAGGACCGGTAGGACGCGCCTCGTCTGCGCGACTGCCTCTATTCTCAATCGGTTCCGGCGGAGCCGGATCCAAGCCAACGTCCCCACGGTGTCCGACCAATCCCCCAAAACCGGCACGCCGCGAAAGTCGTCGGTCATCCCGCCCGGCCTCATCGAGGCACTACGCGAACGCTACGTCATCGTTCGCGAGACGGGTCGCGGTGCGTCGGCGACGGTGTACCTCGCGCGCGACCTGAAGCACGATCGGTTGGTCGCGCTCAAGACGCTCGACTCCGGAATTGGCTCGCGCGCCGGCGAGCGATTCCTGCGCGAGATCCAGGTCGCGGCGGGAATGCAGCATCCGCACATCCTGCCCATGTACGACTCGGGCATCGCCGATGGCCGGTTGTATTTCGTGATGCCGTTCGTCGACGGCGGTTCGCTGCGCGACCGGCTCGACGCCCAACCGCAATTGGCGATTGGCGACGCGTTGCGAATCGCGCACGACATCGCCATCGCACTCGCCTTCGCGCACGACCAAGGGATCGTCCACCGCGATATCAAGCCGGACAACATCCTGTTCTATCACGGTCACGCCTGTTTGGCCGACTTCGGCGTGGCGCGTGTGATGGAGCAGATCGACGTGCGTCTCACGGCGCAGGGAATGATCGTCGGGACGCCGGCGTACATGAGTCCCGAGCAGCTGTCCGATGGCGGATTCGACGGACGGAGCGACGTGTACTCGCTCGCCTGCGTGTTGTACGAGATGATCGGAGGCGTGGCCGCGTTCGCCGGCTCGACGCCGCAAGAGCTGCTTCGCGTCCGACTCCGCACGACACCCGAGTTGTTGCACGTCCATCGTCCGGACGTGCCGCCATTCATCGATGAGCTGCTACGGCGCGCGCTGGCGAGCTCGCCCGAAGCGCGCTTCCCTGACGCGCGCGCGTTCGCCGACGCCATCGACGCCGCGCTTCACGAGGTGGCCACAGCGCGGCCGGCATCGCGCCGCACGTTCGAGAAGCTGTCGGGACATCCGCTCGCGTGGGCCGGCTCGATCGCGATGATCTTGGCCCTCGCGTCGCTCGGGGCGGCGCCATTGCGCAGCATCATGCGCGATCGCGCGGGCAACAGCCTCGAGGCCGCGACGCGGTCGGCGCGCGATTCGTACAGGATTGGGAAGACGGCGTTCGAGAAATGGGATCTCGCGACAGCCGAGCGTGAGCTGGGCCGAGCGGCGAGCGCGGATCCACGATTTGTCGCGGCGCAACTGCTGTTGGCGCAGACGTTGGAGCTCGAGCGGCGACTCAATACCGATCAGTTCCGTCTGGCGACGGCGCGCATCGGCGCGTCCCGGGCAGGATTACATGGACGCGACTCGCTGTACGCCGATGCAGTCATCGCCCTTGGAGAGCGCTCATATCCGCGCGCCTGCGATGCATTCAGCCGACTGCGGGCGACCGATTCACTCGATGCGCTGTCCTGGTATGGACTCGGCGACTGCTTGGCCCTCGATTCGGCGATCGTGCGCGACGCGAGCAGCCCATCGGGCTGGAGCTTCCGCACGAGTTGGGCGGCTGCGGCGCGTGCCTACATGCGCGCGGCGATCGTTGACCCGGCGGCACATCGGGCGCTCTCCTATGCGATGATCTCGAGCCTGCTGCCAACCACGCCGCTCCAGATTCGATCGGGTCGTACGACAGATGCTCCGCCGAATGCGTTCGCGGCTCATCCGTCACTGATCAACGACACCGTTGCCTACATTCCGGTCCCGCTCGGCGATCTCGCTGCCGCGAAATCGAGCGCGGTGCCGCCGACGCTTCCCGATGCGCTGCGACGCAACCGAGACATCTTGCTCGGCTTTGCCAGACAATGGGTGGCGGCGAATCCGCAAAACCCCGAGGCCCTGGAAGCGTTAGCAGCGGCGCATGAGGCTCGTGGTGAGCTGGCGGCGGATTCAGACGGCGCTGGCGGTGCCCTTCGACGGGCGCGTTCGCTCAGCGGGTCGCCGGAGCAGCAGCTCAAGCTGGCGACATTCGACGTGCGTCTGCGGCTCAAGCGCGGCGAGTTTGAATCGGCGCGCGCGCTATCGGATTCGCTGCTGTTGGCTTGGGCCGAAAAAACGCCTTCGCCTAGCGACGCGGCTCGGTTGGCGGGCATTGCGGCGTTGATCGGTCGACTCGATCGTGGCGGAGAACTTCGCGCCATCGCGAGGTCCGAGTACAACGCAGGGCTGGGCATCGCGCCGCCTCTGACCAGCGTTGCCAGCCGGTTGTTCGTTCGTGCCGCGGCCGGCGTCTGCGATGATACGCTCCTCGCGTTGCGTCGCGAAATCGACCGATTGATGGAGAGTTACAGCCAGCCCGCGCGGCTCGACGCCGTGCGCCGTGAGCTACTTGTCCGACCAATGAGCTTTGCGTACCCCTGTCTCGGTCCGCGTGCGCTCGAGGGTTTGCCAGCCATTTCCGCGCTCGATGTTGCTCAACACGCCTCGGCCGCAAAGGACGCGCGCCGTGTTCGGGTCGTCCTCGACTCACTCGACGACGTCCGGCGCGTCGGCCTCCCGGGAGATGTTGCTCTCGATTTCACGGTCCAGGAGGCGTTGCTTCGCACGTCAGTCGGCGATACGGCCGCCGCGATTCGCCAACTCGATCGAGTGCTGAACGCGCTACCGACGCTCGGGCAATGGTCCACCCGCGAAGAGGCGCAAGCCGCCGCCGTTGGACGTGCCTTGGTGCTCCGCGCCGAACTCGCGGCGAGCATGGGGGAAGTTGCCGAGCGGCAGCGCCGCGCACGAGAAGCCTTGGTGCTGTGGCAGCACGCGGATGCGTCGTTCAAGCCGACGTTGGATCGGCTACGAGCGCTGGCGACGCCGACGCGTTAAATAACCCACATCACGATCCGTCAACTTTTCTCTAAACCGACAGCCGTCAGGAGTCCGAGGTGACGAAGCCTTTGACAGTACGCTCGGCGTGTGCCTTGGTGATCGCGCTCGGCGCCATCGCGATCGCCGGATGCGAAGGATCAAAGCGGAATCGATCGGACACCGGCGCGGCGACGACCCCCGCCCCGATCGCGGCAACCGGTGCCACGCCCCAACCGGGCGCGCTTCCCAAGGCGATCGATCAAATGACCGGTGATGAGCTGTACAACTTCACGCGCGGCCTCACGCTCACGGGGGGCCAGGAGCGGCAGCGACACTGTCGCGGCCAGGGGTGCGCTGGTCCGAATCCCGCTCGATCAACGCGCATTCGCATCGACGCAGTCGGTGGTGAGGACTCGCTGACCACAGGCCCTGGGTTGTCGGCCAACGGAACTGTCGCCGCCCGAGGGCTCAATCGTGGGCAACTTGCGGACTCCATGTACGACATGCGCCCCGGCCAAGGGTATGAGTATTATCTCATCGTTCTACCGGGGCCGCAGGGCGGAAACGCAACGTGGAGATTGGAGGAGCTCACCACGGCCGCCGGATCGCGTTCTCACAAGTCGATCGGTACCGGAGCATTCAAAGCTTGTAATCACCCGTTCGTGCGCGGCGCACGGGCTGACTTCAAGACGTGCGCCCAGGCGGCGCCGGTTCGTCAGGCCTCGCTCGGCGCGTTGCTTCAAACCGAGATCGATCCACCCATCTGGATCGCTTGCGCGTTCGGTTGCTGCACATCCGATCCGCCGGACGGCCACATCTGAGCCTCGCGTGGCAGTCGAACTTCGTTCATCGCGCTGCGTCGTTCGCCGCTATCGCCTGGACGACGCGGCGAGCCTCGCGAAGCACGGCAACAACCGCCGCATCTGGGAAAACTTGCGCGATCGTTTTCCGCATCCGTTCACGGAGGCGCACGGCGTCGAGTACATCGCGCGCGTCCTGCGAGATCCGGATGCGACGAGCTTCGCGATCGACGTCGAAGGTCAGGCGGTCGGTGGCATAAGCCTGCATATCGGCACCGATATCGAACGCGTCGGCGCGGAAATGGGCTACTGGCTGAGCGAAGAATTCTGGGGACGCGGGATCGCCACCGCCGCAATCACGCTCGTGACCGAGTATGCGTTCGCCAACCGCGGGCTCGTGCGCGTGTTCGCCGTGCCATTCACGACGAACATCGGATCGATCCGGGCCCTCGAGAAGGCCGGATTTCAGCGCGAGGCGATCATGCGGCGGAGCGCGATCAAGGACGGTACCGTGCGCGACCAATTCCTCTACGCCATTGTCCGGGATTGATCCGAGACCGCGGACGGCACGAATTCACCATACAGGTGCTCGGTCGTCTGATTAGTCCAATCAATACGATGGAGCGAAGTACAGCATGAGAGCTGTGAGATTGTTTGTCGCCGCGACGCTGCTGGCCGAGCTGTCGGCGTGTTCCGGCGACTCGCCGCGTGGTGGGGAGTCAACCGACACTGCGATTGCGTCGCCGAGACGCGCCGCGAGTGCAAAGTCCGGAACGACCGGGGCCGCGTCGCGCGGCGAGTCTCTTCCACCCGGGGTAAAGCTCGAGAGTGGCGCGACCATTCCGAACACCGACTACGTGATTCGCCGTGTCGCGACGCCGCGTGGCGGCGCGATTTGGTTGGACAGCGTGAGCCAAGACCACGTTCCAGTTCGCCGCGCCGAGATGGCTCTGCCACCGCTCGCCACCGACGAGCGCGTGATGCTGGCGTCGTGCGACGTGAATGGACGACTCGATCCGTTTGTCGTCGCTATTGTCGTCAATGAAACAAACGTCAGGCGTCTTACGAAGGTTCGTCAGGCATGGCGCGCGAATTCGGAGGCGCGGCGGTTCGACCTGCTGCCGCTCGCGGGCATTGTGTGCGAGGATCCGGGTTCGTGAGTTGGGGTCACCGCCCTTGACAACTCTCTCATTTCCCTTTAAACTCGCCGCCCTGGGAGTCGCGTCCCGATGTGTAATCGTCGTTTTCTCGTGCTAACGCATGGCAGACGACAACCTCGATGGCCAAATGCATCGAGTCGACCATCGGCGGCGCGATTTTTCGTTTCCAAAACACGTTTCACGAGGGTTTACTCGCTCATCATGATGTCATTCACCCTTCGCCAACTCGACCACACGCGACAGCCGGGCTCCGCCCGCCTTGCCGCGGGTTGGGACGTGCCCATGACCGGCGCGTCGAGTTCGGTCGGTGTGATCGAGATCACGTTCGGCGAGCTCACGGCGAAGGGCGGTCGAGATTCGCGATCGCGAAACAGGGTCGATGCAGGGACTGGATCGGAAGGATTCACGCCGTAGCGTGATTCTCCGTTTAGTCGAGGGAGCGTACCAACGCCCCACCTGCGCCGAGCGCAGGTGGGGCGTTTTCCATTTTGACCACGAGGTGAACACACGAGGTGAATGCCAGACAAATGCGGCCGGCCAGGTATGACGCTCGGGTAGTTGGAACGCGACTCCCCTACTCGGTACGCGTCCTCTGCCTGCGCCGCGCCGTTCTACCGCTTCGAAGCTTCGGCACGCATGGGCAATGGCCGCGTGCCGCCGGGAACCGTAGCTCAAGCAAATCAGAGCACGACGTCGCCACACGATCATCCCATGGGCCGAAAGCCGGGACCGTGAGGGCTCACGACGTCGGGATGCGAGAACGTCGCCGACCCGGTCTCCGATTTCACGCAGACCCGAGACACCATGAGGATCTTTCAATGTCCGCGATCAATGTCAGAACCGTTCAGGAAGTCCGGCGCCGAACCGGCGCCGGCATCGTGCAGTGCAAGACCGTACTCGAGAAAACGCGGGGCGACGTCGATCAGGCCGTCAGCCAGCTTCGCGTCCAGGGAGCGACCAACGCCGAGACGCGCGGTAACCGGCGGACCGGCGAAGGACTGATCACCAGCTACACGCATCACAATGGAAAGCTCGGCGTCCTCGTCGAGGTGAACTGCGAGACCGATTTCGTCGCGCGCACCGACGACTTCCGGACGCTCGCGCGACACCTGGCCGAGCAGATCGCGGCCGTGGCGCCGCTCGCGGTCGACCGCGAGCAGATGCCGCCGGACGTCGTCGAACGAAAGCGGCGGTCGTTCGAGCAGCAGGTTCACGCGCTCGGCAAACCGGCACCGCTGGCCGCGAAGATCGTCGACGGAAAGATGGAGGCGTATTTTCGCACCGTGGTGTTGATGGATCAGGAGTGGGTTCGCGAGCCGAAGATCACGATCGCTGACCTGGTGCGGGAAGTCTCGGCCAAAACCGGTGAGGCGATCCGTGTTCGCCGGTTTGCCCGGTTCCACATGGGAATCGCGTAATGGTTACGGGGTGAGACGACACTCAGGCCGTCTCGCTCCGCAACCATCGGCGCCGGCTCTCCGTATAGTCTAGTGGGCGAAGCGCTAAGACTTGTCTCTCTACGATCGGGGGGCCCATGATAAACGACCACGACTTGGCGATTTTCCTGCTGATCGCGTCCGGAGCGCTGTTCACGACGACGTTCATCTTTTCGGCACTCTGGCTTCGCGCGCGCGAGCGAGCCCTCCGCTCGACGCTGACCTCCAAGACAGCCCTCGAGGCACGAGCCCCCGAGATCCAGCACCTCGTGCACGCCGTCGACGCGATCGCGGTCGAAGTCGAGCGCATTTCCGAGGCGCAGCGGTTCACGGCGCAGGTTCTGGCGGAGAAGATCGAGCCCGAGACGCCCCTGGTGAAACGGTTTCCTGGACGCGTCATCACGCCACATTGAATCGACCGGTCGGCTGAGGTAGTCGGGCTCTCGCAGCTGGCATCTGTCGCTCGCGAATCGCGCGTTTCATATTCCGGCGTTCGACCAACGTTCTTCACAACCTCCTCCGACCCGGGTATGAATAGCACTCTCGCTCGCACGATCATAGTGTTCGCGGCGGTCGCCATCACCGCCGCATGTCATAAAGCGCCGGCAACGGCCGCGTCGCCATCGATGGGCGGTGCGTCGGCGCGTGCGGCGAATGGTTTACCCGCCGGCGTCACGGCGAGAACGATCGCGCTCGGCGATTCGCTGTTTCACGCTAGTTCGTGCACCCGCTGCCACGGCGCGGACGCAAAGGGCGCGCAGAATGGACCCAACCTCACGACCGGAACGCATTTGCACGTGAACGGCACGTACGATGACTTCGTTCGACTCATTACGAGCGGCGTGCCGAAGGATTCGGTCCAGGACAAGTCGCACCGCTTCGCCATGCAGCCGCGCGGTGGCAATCAGAATCCGCTCAACGACGAGCAGATCCGCGCCGTCGCGGCGTACGTCTACTCGCTCAGCCACAAGTAGGCGCGCGTGCCTGCGACGCGCGCTCTGCTCATTCTGACGGCGACCGCGATCTCGGTGAACGCGCAGGTGTCAACCAAGTGGCCGCAGCACTCGACCGATCGCCCACAACCACCCGTCGTGACACCCGGGCCGTTCGCCGCGGTCGCTCCTCCGTCGGACGCCGTCGTGCTCTTCGATGGACGGTCGCTCGCCAACTGGGTCTCGGTCGAACATCCGGGTGAACCGGCAAAGTGGCGCGTTGCCAACGGCTACGCAGAGGTCGTCGCAAAAACCGGCGCCATCGAGAGCAAGCAGGCCTTCGGCGACGTGCAACTGCATATCGAGTGGCGCGCGCCCACGCCGGCAACGGGCGAGAGTCAGGAGCGCGGCAACAGCGGCGTCTTTCTCATGGGACGCTACGAAGTCCAGGTGCTCGACTCATATCACAACATCACGTATCCTGATGGTCAAGCAGGCGCGATCTACGGACAGTTTCCGCCGCTCGTGAACGCCAGCCGTCCGCCGGGCGAATGGCAGACGTACGACATCGTCTTTCATCGACCGCGGTTCGACGCGACCGATAAGGTCACGCGTCCAGCACGAATGACCGTGTTGCACAACGGGTTGCTGGTACAGGACAACGTGGAGCTGAGTGGACCCACGGCGCATGAGGAACGCCCGCCGTACGCCAAGCACGCCGATGCGCTTCCCCTGATGCTGCAGGATCACGGCGATCCGGTGCGGTTTCGGAATATCTGGGTGCGGAAACTCGAGTAGGTCTCGCGGCGGGGGTGTGCAAGTCGCCGCTGCTCGGGCGTCTCCTTGCAAAGCCCACGGAGACAGCGATGCACAAACTCGCCGGGATCACGCTCTGGTTGATCAGCCTGGTTACGCCACCCACGACGCGAGCGCGCGCGGAGACCGTCGCGCTCCGCGTGGAGTCGATGACCTCCCGACCAGTGACGTTTACCGTTTGGATCGGAGCCCCGCGGCGGCTCGATGGCCGTCTTCCCGATTCCGTGGTCGCGACGACTCCATCGTCGATCCCGCTCGACTCCACCGCGCGCGAGATTCGCATCCTGACACGGGCGAACGCGCCCGTTCGCGTTCGCGTACTCAGCGATTCGACAGAGCTACAGCGGCCCGCAAACGCGTGGGGTCGCGACGTTCGTCTCGTCCGAATCGACGACCATTTTCAGGTCACCTTCGGCGTGTCGCTGATTCAGCCGCGGTGAGGGCTCTCGCACCGGCCGCGGCATCGCCGCTCAAGCCGCGCTGGCAGCTGGTCCGCAATACCGATTGAACGCGTTGACGAGATCGTGCGCGATCTCTTCCGCCGGTCGTCCCTCGATCTGCCAGCGTTCGAGCATGAATACCACGTGGCCGTCCTTGAACAGCGCGATTTGCGGCGACGACGGTGGGTAGCCCGTGAAGTAGCTGCGCGCGCGTTCGGTTGCCTCGGCGTCCTGACCAGCGAACACGGTCGTGAGATGTTCGGGCTTGATCGGGTTCTGCAACGCGATCGCGACCGCGGGGCGCGCCATGCGCGCCGAGCAACCGCACACGGAATTGACGACGACGAGCGCGGTGCCCGTCGCGTTCTCGAGCTCGGCATCGACCTCTTCGGCCGTGCGGAGCTCTTTGATTCCCAGGCGCGTCAAGTCCTGGCGCATAGGGGTGACGAGGCGTTCGTCGTACATCTGCTGTGGAAGTCGCATACAGTTTCTACACGGGGAAGGTTTTGGATCTCGATTGGGAGGTTGGCGTTTTCCGTTTTGGGATCTCAGTTGTCGGTAGTTCGTTACGGCGTCACTGGATCGACCGGGTACGGAGAACGGACAACAGAGAACTCGTACTTCTCAAAAACGCTTACGTACTGGCAAAGGCAACTCCGGTCATTCATCTCGGACTAATGCAAGAATTGCGGCCTGTGGCACGACGAGGTAGCGCTCGCCCTCGAACGTGATCTCCACCGCCGCCTTACGGAAAAACAACGCATAGTCGCCCGTCCGCGCTTGCATCGGCAAAAACCGTGTCTCACGCGAGGGGATGCGCCACGGTTCCTCCGACGAATAAGAATCCGGGCTCGGCATGGGCAGTCCGGGTCCGGTCGCCATGATCGTTCCGCCTTGCACCGCTTGATTCTCGACGGCCGTTGGAGGCAGGTAGAGACCGACGTTCGTGCGCTCCTCGCCCTCTTCGACCCGAACAAGGACGCGGTCGCCGACGACGATGAGCTCTTTGTCACGCTTGATCATCGGAGTCTCCCAGGAGGGAGCAAGGAAGGTGCTAGAGGGACTCGTGCTTGGACTTCACTGACTCTAAAGATACGGGCCGTCAGAAGGGGCCGGCACCGGTCGGGGCCGCGTCAAACGGAAAACGGGATAGCTGATCAATACGATGGCGAGCGCGTAGAGGCTGTTGCGGCGGTCGCCGACGATCGCGCTCGCCAGGAACGCGAGTGAGCCCGCAAGCACGAATCCAGTTGTCCACGGATGGCCAATCGCGCGATATGGTCGCGGCGCATCCGGCTCGCGGTGGCGCAACACGAACACCGCCACGAACGAAAGCGCGTAGTCGGCGACGAAGAAGAACGCGGCGATGGCGATGATCGTTTGGAACGTTCCGGTCGCGAGGAACGCGATCGCCACCAATGCGCTCGAGACGAGTGCGACCGTCGGCGTTCCGCCGGCGTTCACGCGCGTAGCCGGCGGAATGCCGAGCCCGTCGCGGCTCACCGAGTACAGCACGCGCGACGACATCAGCAAATTCGCATTGACGGCGCTGGGCAGCGAGACGATCACCACGAGACGGACGAGTAGCTCACCACGTCCGCCGAAGAGCGCCTGCGCCACGGTCCCGGCGGCGAGCGGAGATCCGGCGAGCGCGCTCGTCGGCACCGCCGTCAGAAACGCGATGTTCGTGAGAAGATAAATGGCGGCGACGCTCAACAATCCGTAGAACATCGAGCGCGGGATCTGACGCGACGGATCGTCCAGCTCCTCGGAAAAATAGATTGGCCCGTCCCATCCGTCGTACGTGTAGATCACCGCCTGCGCGGCGAGCATGAACCCCACGAACACCGACGTGGTCGCGGCGGTTGCGGCCGCCGGTGCCGCGACGACTTGGGCTCGTCCGGCAAACACGAAGCACGCCACAATCAACGCGAGTAGCGCCAGCGCTTTGGCCAGGCTCGTAATTTGTTGCGCGATGTTCCCGGATTTCGCGCCGCGGAGCAGGAGCACGGTGAAGACGACGACGACTGACATCGCGATCGGCACCGCGGCACCGGTCGAGAGCGACATGACGCGTGCGGCGGATTCACCGATCACTAATGAGATGGCCGCGATCGACGCGCACGTCGAGATCCAATCGTTCCACCCGACGAAAAAGCCGGCGTAATCGCCGAACGCACGACGGGCGAAGATGAACTGACCGCCGCTGCGCGGAAGCATCGTTCCCAACTCGGACAGCGCGTTCGCGCCCAAGAGCGCGTAGAGTCCGCCGACGACCCAAATCCCGACGAACAGCAGCGGATTCGGCAGAAGCGCTGCGATGTCGCCCGGCGTACGCAAAATGCCGGCACCGATCGTATTTCCGACGGTGACGGCAAGGCCAAACGAAAGACCGAGGATTTTCAGGAGCGATTGCGGCCGACTCACCGAGCAAGCATGGCGCGATATAGGTGAGTCCGCCAGGACGGATGACGGCGGGATGGATGCCGTTCTCGTTCCAACCGGCACCATCCCGCCGAAACCCTGCCTTCATGAGATGCGTCCTGCCCCCACCCGAGCCGGCGCTGCATTCAGGAAAGCACTGCTCTACAGATCGAAGACACGCCGAGCGCGCGATACCCCTACGCCTCAACTGCCGATCGTCAGCGTCGCGCTCGCGGCGTCGTAGGTCACCGGGTAGGACACCAGGTTCGACGTGCGCTGACCACCAATCCACTGACCAGACAGGTTGAACGTCGCGCCGTGTCGTGGACACTGAAACCCGTTGCTCTGTACGTCGATCGTCGTGCCTTGATGCGGGCAGATCCGTGAGAACGCACTGAAGCCCGACGCGCCCGTGCGGACGATCGCGAGCGGGATCCCACTCACACTCGTCGTCGCGACACCGCCCACGCTCGCGAGCGCCGGAAAGTCCGACACCTTGATGCTGGTCGACGCGACTGTGACCGGTGAGGTCAGAAAATCCGCCGCGCCGCCGCACGCGGCGAGCGCCAACGCGGCCAGAGTCGCCGCAGCGCTCGCGACAAACTCGCGACGCGCGATCCCGATCGGCGCCCCATCGATCGCGACGCACGGGCAGGCGTGCCCGGACGTCGCATCGACGGCCATCTCATCGGTCCTACTCATCTCGAGCTCTCCGACTGTTCAACCATTTGGCCGATCACTGGCAGGTCAGATGCCCGCGCGGCAACGGGAGCGTGCAATTCTGCGTCGTGCCGTCTTGCGTGATGACGACCTTGGCCGTGGCCGACCCGTCGTAGGTAATGACTTCTCGTCGCGATGAGGTCGTGGGGCTTTGACCGGTGATCGTCACCGTCGCGTTCATCGCGCGAATGACCGTGCCGGCCGTCGGGTACGTCGGCGTCGTGCTCGTCGGGACTGGAATGACGACGCCCTTGATCGTATCGCCGGCGACCCGCTTCGCCGTGAACGCGCCTTGCGAGGATGTCCCGGTCGTGTTCTCGGTGCCGGCCGACGCGCCGTCCACCGTGCGCTGCGTACTTCCCTTCGCGAGACCTGTGATCGTCTGATTGCTCGACTCGCTCACCACGCTCTTGCTGCTGTCGCGACGGGTCGCGGTTCCGCTCACGGTGACGGTCGTCGCGACGGTGTTCGTTGTGCTGTCGCGCTTCTCTTGCACCTGTCCCGCCGTGGTCGTGTACTTTGAGACGCGCGTGACAGTCAATCCGTCGTGCGTTGTGAAGGTGCACGTCACGAGACCGGTGCTGCTCGAGAACGTGCACGAACTGTCGTCGGAGCGGATCGGGCCGAGACCGTCGCCGAGGAATGGTCCACCGAGGCCGCCGCCCATGAAGCCAAGTCCGAAGCCGGGACCGCCGCCGAGCGGACCAAACCCGCCGGGACCATGACCTCGCCCGTCGAACTCCGGATGAAACGCACTCGCGGAACCGTCGGCGTTGAAGCTGGTGCTGAGTTGATCGAATCCCGCCGGCGCCGCGGAATATGCCGAAGCCATCGTGACGGCGAGTCGGCTCGATGGCGCGTTCGCATCGCTACATGCAGTAGCAAGGATTGCGGCGGCGCAACTTGCGGTGATGACGAGCTGTTTCATCGTAAGCGTCCTGTTTCTGGGTTCAGGAACAGGACACGTCACGGCGCGACCACCCTCACAGTGGAACGGTGGAACGGTGGAACGGTGGAACGGTGGAACGGTGGAACGGTGGAACGGTGGAACCGTGGAACGCCAGCCAATCAATCTTCACCGTTCAACTCAAGCCCTTGTTCGCACGTTTCAATCGCAGGGGCTACGAATCTTCGTCCCACCGGAGTCCATTCGTGAGTTTTCGCGCATTCTCGCGCGTTTTCGCGTCACACATGGTTCCAATCGTTCCCGCCGAATCCGGTTGGAACAAAAGAGAACGCAAAACGCGCGATTGCCGCGAAAACGCGCAGATCAAAACAGCAGATCCTTCGCTGCGCTCAGGATGACAGCTTTGCCCGTTCCACCGTTCCACCGTTCCACCGTTTCACCTCCCACGTTCCACGTTCCACCGCTGCAATTACGGAATCGTGATGATCCCGACGACACCGGCTAGATCGTCCTCGATACGAGGGAGATTGACCGGGACGATCCACGGACCGCCGTCGAGACGAATCGCGACGCGGTGCGCGCCAGGCGGGATCGAGCGCTCGAGTCGCCAGACGTCGCCGACTCGGTCGAGCGTCACCGGCGACCAGTTGGTGAAGTCGCCCATGATCTCGATCCGCGATGCGCCGTCGGCGCGCACGTCGATGCGCCGCACGTCGTCGCTCAGTCGCTCGGCGCTGATCCGCGGGCCGGCAAGCGTTGCACGACGCGCGAAGATCGTCGTGTGCGGTTGAGCCGCGATGCGCAGCGCGAAACTCACGAACGCGGCGTGTGGAACGCCGCGGGCCACGTCGTCGAGCGTCCGCCCGGCGCCAATCACGAGCGCAAATTGCGGCGTGAGCCATGCCGCGGCGTCAGCAACGCCCCACGCGGTCGTTCGCGTGCGCGACGACCCGTTTTCGCCGCGAACGCCGGCGCCGGCGCCGACCGACAGACCGCGCGCCTCATGACGCCAGGTCCCGACGATGTCGAGGTAGGACAGCGTCGGTGAGGCAGCCTGCGGATTCGACGCGATGAAGAGCGAGCGAGCGCGCGTGAGCGCAACGTTGACGACGAGACGCTCGTCGTCGATCGACCACCACGCGTCGCCCTGGGCTCGGTACAGCGGATTCCGGGTCGCGCCATGCGCGTTCGCGCCGATTCCCGCGCCGATCGCACCGCCGCGCAGCGAGCTGCCGATTCTGGCACGCGCCGCGAACTCAGCGCTCGTGGTCGGTAGCTCGCTCGTCTCGCCGAACGCGCTCATCACGCCGTCGAGTTGCCAGCGCGCCGCGCCCGCGGTGGGTCCGACGATCGAGCCGATGAGCAATCCTTGACCGGTCCAACTGTCCGAAGCGGCGTGCGCCGCGAGGAAGCTCGTGCGAAGGACGCTTCGCTCGCCCGCCGCATCCAGGGTGGCGCCTAGAGTTTGCGCGTTCGCCTCGGGAATTCCCGCTTGGCGCAGATGCGACACGCCGGCGTCGGCCCTGAAATCCCACTGGGCGCACAGTCGTTCGGGCGCGACGAGCGCGCACAGAAAAAAAAGGATGAGCCGGGCTCGGCGCATCCTCCAAGATAATGGTCGGTGGTTCGGCTACGGCTTCTTTGGTCCGGAGGCCGAAATATCCGCCGGTTGACCCGCTGTCGCCTGCGGTATCGGCGCCAAGACCGCGGTGAGTCCGCGAAGACGTACGTCGAGCGAAGAATTCGCGCCCGCGCCGCGACCAACGTCGGAGTTCACGTCGTTGCCGAGCGCGACGAGCTGCCTGTTCGATGCTCCACGCTTGAGCAGCTGCGTCACGATCTCCGTGGCGCGCGGCGCTGGAACACCACTCGCGACGAGCTGCGCCAACACCGCGATGGGCACGGCGACCGGTCGGTTGGGGCTCGTCGATCGAACAGCCTGGAGCGCGGCCTTCGTCACGCCTGTCACGCTCAGCGCGTCGCCCCCCGCGGTAATGTCCGCCGCCGTCGGCTTTGGCGCGAGCGCGCTCCGCGCATCGTCGAGACGCGTCGCCACGTTTTGGGCCGCGGCGACGATGCGATCCGTCGCGGCATGCAACAGCACGCCCTGCGAGATCTTCGCGACGATCGGCGTCGTGGGGAGCCCGCGCGCGCGCGCCGAGTCGACGATGCCCATGAGGCGCGACGCGATTTCGCGATCGATGTTGGCGAGCGGCAGCGAATCTTGCGCCGAAGCCACGCGCGCCCCAACCATGAGCAAACACAGAATCAAGTTGACGCGTCGCATCACGGCCGACCCACGATGATGATCGAACCCTTGGTGCCGAGATCCGGATCGCGGGCGTTCGGCGCGGTGGGATCGAGTGTGAAGAGCGAATCGTCGACCATGAAGGCGTACATGTGCCGCCCCGGAGCGATCGGGATCGTCACCGACCACAACTCTCCATCTGGCGAGCGAAGCATCGGCGCGTTCGACGGATTCCAAGAATTGAAATCACCGACGACGGAGATCCGGTGCGCGCGCCTGCTGTTGAACACGAACTGTGTCGGGATCGGCGCGGCGTCAGGTTCAGCCGACACGACTTGCCGAAGCGGCGTGTTCGTCGAATCGACGACCGTCGACGAGACGAACGTTGGCGCGACACGAGCGCGCGCGCTCCACACCCCGCGTAGCGCGAATCCAACGAATGCCGATGCGGCTGCGACACCGACCGCCATCCAGAGCCGGATCGACCGTCCGCGTCGCGGACTCAGGACGCCCGGCTCGCTGTCGAACGGCGTGACCCGAGCGGCCGCCGCCGCGGCGACGACGCGTCGCATGGCGTCGATATCCGCCGGCGGCACTCTGCGCAGCTCTTCGAGCGCGCGACGCAGCACCGGGTCGCGTTCCGCGTCGGTCATCGTCGCTCCTCGCTGAGACGCGTTCGCAGCAGGTCACTCGCGCGTTTGACACGCATCTTCAGCGCCGACTGCTTGACGCCCGTCATGCGTTCGACCTCTTCGTACGAAAACCCTTCGACATAGTGCAACAAGAAAATCTCGCGGTTGTATTCGGGGACTTCGGCCAGCGCGCGTCTGACCGCCTCGCTCCACTCGTGATCGAACTGCGCCGCTGGATCGTCGGGTGACGCCACTCGCTCGACTGCCTCGTCGTCGGTCGTCGTGCGTGACGATTGACGCTGGAACGCCGTGTTCGCCGTGCGGCAGCAATTACCTAGAATTTGGAACAGCCAAGACTCGAATCGTTGTCGTTCCTCGTATCGCGGTAGCGCGCGGTACAGGCGGACGAATGTCTCCTGCACCATGTCCTCCGCCTCGTCCGGATTGCGCAGCATGGCGCGCGCGAACCGAATACAGCGCGCATGATAGGCCTCCACGATCGCGGTGAACGCGTCGATGTCGCCGAGCTTTGCGCGGCTTATGGTTCTCGAATCGAGACCGGCGGCCTGAGCGGGACGTTGCAGGGGAAAACTCGACAAGAAATGCCTCGACGCATTGTCATACCGCCTAACCGGCGTCGAGGGGTGCCGGTCACCCTGTCAATGTAGCAGCGTGCTTCGGGACGCCCCGTCAGAGCTCGGCGAGGATCTTCGCTTTGATCTGCTCGAACTCGGCGTCGTTGAGCAATCCGCTCGTCTTCATTTCCTTCGCCCGCTGCAATCTCGCCATTGGTGAGTTCTCGCCGTCATCGTTCGTTCCGGTACCCAGCGACGACACACCGCTCCCACCATCCACGCCTCGCGCGGCGCCGATTTGAATGCCGCCGGCTTTCGCGCGGAGTTCCTCCAGTTCGCGAATGCGACGTTTCTCGCGCCAGGCTTGGGCCCGCGTCTGGCATGCCCGATAGACCTCTTGAGCCTCCGTCTTTCGGAGACCGGTGACGACCACGCTGCTCGGTGGTCCCTCGGTGGTCGCTAAGTCGCTACTTCGATACGCCGCCACGCGAAGCGTCGCAGCAAAGATGCCGACGTTGAGAGTCGCTTCACGAAGGTCCTGCCAACGAAGGTCGATCGGATGAAAACCCCCGAACAAGCCGCGCGCGACGATGATCAGCCGACCTGTCGTCGCGGCGACCATGATGCGGCGGTGTTTGAGCGCGAACAGCCGACGTTGGATCGCACACGCCTCCAATTGCTCCCCTTCGATCAACAGTGAGCGAAGCGCCTCGACCGAGTCGTAGACGCCGCGATCGGTGGCGGCGTCGGCCGGAATCGCGTTCGTTCCCATGACATTCCTCGCAGGCCGGTGGTGTCCCTCAAAGTGCAGGCGCTTTTGGCCGAAGGCTAGCGCGGTGCACGGCCTTGACACGACCGAGAAGCGGTGCAATCATTCATCCGGATACACGGATATATATGGCTGCCGCCCCTCGGACCACCGTCCTCGACCGTCTCACCGTTCTCGCCGACCCCACGAGGAGCAGAATACTGCTGCTGCTCGATCGGCACGAGCTCACCGTCGGCGAACTGTGCACGATCATGCAGCTGCCGCAATCGACGGTGAGCCGCCATCTCAAGCTGCTCGCTGACGACGCGTGGCTCGTCGCGCGCGGCGACGGCACGAGCCGCTTCTATAAAATGGTGTCGAGTCGTCTCGATCATGAGACGAAGGCGTTGTGGTCGGTGGTCCGCGCGCAGATGTCCGGCTCGGCCGGCGCGACACAGGATACACGACGAGCCGCGGGCGTCCTGGCCAAGCGCCGTGACAAGGCGCTGATCTTTTTCCGCGACTCCGCCGAAACGTGGGACAAGATGCGCGCCGACATGATCGGCGCGCGGACCGATCTCCTGGCGTTGCTCGATTTGCTCGACGAGCGCTGGGTTGTTGGCGACCTCGGATGCGGCGCGGGGCATATCAGCGAGGCGCTCGCGCCATGCGTCGCGCGGGTGATCGCCGTCGACGAGTCAGGACCAATGCTCGGCGTCGCCAAGCAACGACTGGAGGAGCACGCCAACGTCGAGCTCCGCGTCGGCACGATCGAAGCGTTGCCGATCGACGACGGAACGCTCGATGCGGCGGTGTTGTTTCTCGTCGCGCACTTCATCACCGATCCATCCAAGGTGATGCACGAGGTGCGGCGTGTGCTGAAGCCCGGCGGCCGATTACTCATCGTCGATCTGATGTCGCACGACCGCGTCGATTACATCGTCCAGCTCGGCCACGTCTGGCAGGGGTTCGACGGCGAGCAGGTGAAGGAGTGGTTGAGCAACGCGGGATTCACGTCGTGTCGGTATCGTCCGCTGCCGGCCGATCCGGATGCGAAAGGCCCGACGTTGTTCGTCGCGAGCGCGAGGCGCTAAACCAGGGAAATTGGGGTCGGGAAATTGGGGTCAGACTCCAATTTCGAATCGCTAAACGGAGTCTGACCCCATTTACACCATTTACAGACAGCCACCAGCAACCAGGATCCACCAATGGGCGTCGCCGAGTTGATCGAGCAGCAGCAAGACACCGACCGTCCGCCATTCAAGGTTCGCGATCTCTCGCTGGCTGAATTTGGCCGCAAGGAGATTCGCCTCGCCGAGCAGGAGATGCCCGGCCTCATGTCGATCCGCGAGGAGTACAAAGGCAAGAACCCTCTAGGCGGCGCGCGGATCATGGGCTCACTGCACATGACGGTGCAGACGGCGGTGCTCATCGAGACCCTCGTCGACTTGGGCGCCGACGTGCGCTGGGTGTCGTGCAACATTTTCTCGACGCAGGATCATGCCGCCGCCGCGGCTGTGGTCGGACGCAACGGCACGATCGAGAATCCGAAAGGCGTCCCCGTGTTCGCCTGGAAAGGTGAGACCCTCGAGGAATACTGGTGGTGCACCGAGCAGGCATTGATGTGGCCTGACGGCGGCGGGCCGAACATGCTGCTCGACGACGGCGGTGACGCGACACTCCTCGTGCACAAGGGCGCCGAGTTCGAGAAGGCCGGAAAGATTCCGGCATTCGACGACAAGAATGATCCCGAAGAGTGGGGCGTGATTCTCGGTCTCTTGCGCGACGAGCAGCGTAAGAACCCCGGCCGGTGGACCAAGATCGCCGTGCAGATCAAGGGCGTCACCGAAGAGACGACGACCGGCGTCCACCGTTTGTATGAGATGATGAAGGCCGGGACGCTTCTCTTTCCGGCGATCAACGTGAACGACTCGGTCACGAAGTCGAAGTTCGACAACATCTATGGTTGCCGTCACTCGGTGATCGACGGTCTCAATCGCGCGACTGACGTCATGATTGCCGGCAAGCTCGCGGTGATTTGCGGCTACGGCGAAGTCGGCAAAGGGTGCGCCGAAGCGCTACGCGGCCAGGGCGCGCGCGTCGTGATCACCGAGATCGATCCGATCTGCGCGCTCCAGGCGTGCATGGCGGGCTATCAAGTCGTGACGCTCGAGGACGTCGTGTCGAGCGCCGACATCTTCATCACGGCCACGGGCAATTTCAACATCATCACCGCCGACCACATGGCGCGGATGAAGGACAAGGCGATCGTCGGCAATATCGGCCACTTCGACAACGAGATCGACATGGCCGGGCTCAAGAAGGTAAAGGGGATCAATCGGATCAACATCAAACCGCAGTACGACGAGTACGTGTTTCCCGATGGCCACTCCGTGATGATTCTTGCCGAGGGACGGCTCATGAACCTCGGCTGCGCGACGGGACATCCGAGTTTCGTGATGTCGTCGAGCTTCACCAATCAGGTAATGGCGCAGATCGAGTTGTTCGGCAATACGGCGAAATACGAAAAGAAGGTGTACGTCCTTCCCAAGTGGCTCGATGAGAAGGTGGCGCGGCTCCATCTCGGAAAGCTCGGCGCGAAGCTGACGACGTTGAGCAAGGATCAGGCGTCGTACATCGGCGTACCGGTGGATGGGCCCTACAAGCCTGAGCACTATCGGTACTGATCTTGACGATTGTGATGATCGCGGCTACCGCGAGGTCCACAGCGAGCCCCAGCCGTAAGCCGTAAGCCGTAAGCCTGAAGCACGGAGCTGTGAGCTGCTCTCGGTGCAGGCCCACGGCCCGTGGCTAGTAGCTCGACGCTTATAGCTGGGGCTCGCTCTCCGCATCGCGATTAATATCAGGGCGTCGCCCCCGCTTTCATGCCCATCTGCCCCGCCGCGAACGCCCACTGATCCGCGAGCTCGGCGATCCGCTTGTCCGTCGGCAGATAGCCGTGCGAACCCTGCGTCTCGACACGAACGAGAATCGGCTTGTCGCACCCCTGCGCTTTCTGCAGCGCCGCCGTGAGCTTGAACGTGTGGCTCGGCACGACACGGTCGTCGTGATCGGCTGTGCTGAGCAGCGTCGCCGGATAGCATGTCCCGGGCTGCACGTTGTGGAGCGGCGAGTACTTGATGAGGTACTTGAACGCTGTCGAATCATCCGACGATCCGTACTCCGCCGACCACGCCTTGCCGCCCGTGAATTTGTCGTAGCGCAGCATGTCCATCACACCCACGGCGGGCAATGCGACGGCGAAGAGATCGGGCCGCTGCTCCTCGACCGCACCAACGAGCAGTCCCCCGTTCGACGCGCCGCTGATGCCGAGCTTTGAGGGCGCCGTGTATTTCTGGTTCACCAGATACTCGGCCGCGGCAATGAAGTCATCGAACACGTTCTGTTTCTTCTCGAACATGCCTGCCTTGTGCCATTCCTCGCCGTATTCGGCGCCCCCGCGCATGCTCGCCGTCGCGTAGATGCCGCCTTGCTCGAGCCAGGCAAGCACGTCGGGACTGAATGTCGGTGTCATGCTGATGTCGAAGCCGCCGTAGCCGTAGAGCATCGCCGGATGCGATCCATCGAGCACCAAACTCTTTCGCATCGTGACGAAGACGGGAACCTTGGTCCCGTCCTTCGACGTCGCGAACACTTCCCGCGTCTCGTACGCTGCGGGATCGAAGTTCTTGAGCTTGGGCGGCGACAGCGCAACGCTCTTGCTCGTCGACGGATCGAAGCGAAACACGGTCGACGGATAAAGCGGCGAGGTAAATCGATAGAAGAGCTCGGGCATATCGGCGCGCGCGCTCATGCCGGCCAGCGTGCCGACGCCCGGAAGCGCCAGCGCTCCGAGCGATTTGCCGTCGAGCGCGAACAGGCGCACGCTCGACTTCACATCCTCGAGGTAATTCACCGCGATGCGACCCTCGAGCATCGCCGTCTGGTCGATCACGTTCTTCGACTCGGGAACGACAACACGCCAGCCTCTTTGCTCCGGGCGAGCGACGTCGAACGCCACGATACGATACTTGGGCGCGGCGTTGTCCGTCGACAGATAAATCGTCGAGCCGGCATTGCCGATCGGCGAGTACGCGGCGTCGGCTTTGTCGAAGAGCGTCTTCGCCGGCGCGGCGACGTTCGGATGCATCGGATCGTCGAGGTCGAGCACGTAGAGCCTGTTGTGCGGGTCGGTCCCGTTGACGACAGTGATGTACTCGAACCGTCCGTCGTCGCTCATGCCTCCGAACACGAACCATTCGGGATGATCTTTGCGCTCGTAGATCAGTCGGTCGCTCGTCTGCGGCGTGCCGAGTTTGTGGTAGTACAGCTTCTGATCGCGAACGGCGTTCTGGAGTTCCTTTCCGGCGACGGGTGGGGGGAAACGCGAGTAGAAGAATCCGCCGCCGTCCTTCGTCCAATTGACGCCGCTGAACTTGAGCCATTTCACCGTGTCGCCGAGTTGCTTGCCCGTCGAGAGGTCGCGGACGTAGACCGTGGACCAGTCGGACCCACCTTGCGATAGTCCATAGGCGAAACGGCGACCGTCGGGCGACGGCACGAATAAGCTGAGCGCCACGGATCCGTCGGGCGAAAGAACGTTCGGATCGATCACCAGCGTCTCGGGGGCGTCAGGCGCCGCGCGCATGTACCACACGGACTGGCGCTGCAGACCGCTGTTCTTCGTGTAGAACATCTTGCCGGCTTCGCGGAACGGCAGTCCGACCTTTGGATAATTCCAGAGCTCGGTGATGCGCGAGCGGAACCGTTCGCGCATGGGAAGCGTCCCGAGATACTGCTCCGTGACGGCGTTCTCCTCCTTCACCCACTGCGCGACGTCGGGTGCGTCGAGCTCCTCCATCCAGCGATAGGGGTCGACGATCTTGTGGCCGAAATAGTCGTCGACCTGATTCACCGCCTTGGCTGTTGGATAGATCACGCGGCCCTGCTGTTGTGCGCCGGCGGTCGAGACGAGTGCGAGCAGCGGAAGGATGAGCGCGGATCGGATTCGGAGCTGGTGTGCGCTGATCATTTGAGCCTCGGATGGAGCTGAAGACCACAAACTCACGACTGTGACAGACAGTCGCTCATCAAGTAAAGCGATTTTCGCCCCCTCTGGCAGCAGGCTTTATACCTTCCATACATCCGCGATGTGACTGGAATCGACGTTGGCCTGGAACGGGAGACGGCATGGCAGGGAGCAAGGGGACGATCGCGATCCTGACGGGAGGGGGCGACGTTCCGGGGTTGAACCCGGCAATTCGAGCAATCACCATTCGCGCGCTGCGCGAAGGCTACCGCGTCATCGGCATTCGACGCGGTTGGGCGGGTCTCGTCGACTATGTGCGCGATGACAACGCCGACAATAGCGAGAACGTGCAGATCCTCTCGGAGGCGGTCGTGAACCGCGCCGGACGAACCGGCGGCACGTTCCTCCACACATCACGCACGCGTCCGAGCCACCTGCCACGCGAGCGGTTGCCGCGGCATTTGACGGGCTACGACGCCAAGATCAACGACATCACGCCTGATCTTCTCAAGAATCTCGAGCACATCGGCGTCGACGTGCTGATCCCGATCGGCGGCGACGATACGTTGAGCTATGGCAAGCGCCTGCACGACGAGGGCGTACATGTCGTCGCCATCCCGAAAACGATGGACAACGATGTCTACGGGACCGACTACTGCATCGGCTTCAGCACGTGCGTCACGCGCACGATCGAGCTGACGCACAGTCTGCGCACATCGGCCGGCTCGCACGAGCGCTTTCTGGTCATCGAAGTGTTCGGTCGCTACGCGGGCTTCACCGCCCTCTTACCGACGATGGCCGGCGCGGCCGACCGCTGTGTCATCCCGGAGCACGCCGTCGACGTCGAGCATTTGGCGGAGCTCATGACGTACGACCGCAATCGAAATCCGAGCCGGTATTCCGTCGCGCTCGTCTCCGAGGGAGCCCGCCTGGCGTCGAGCGAGGGCATGAGCTTCGAGGGTGAGGAGACAGACATGTTCGGTCACCGCAAGCTCGGCGGCATCGGTGACCGCATCGCGTCGGCGCTCAAGGCATACTCGCCGAAGCACAACAACGGCCGGCGCATCGACGTCGTCAACCAGCGGTTGGGTTATCTGGTCCGCTCGGGCGATCCCGACGCCTTGGACTCGATCGTGCCGATGGCGTTCGGCAACCTCGCGCTCGACCTGATATTGAGGAAGCAGTATGGCCGGCTCGTGAGCATCCATCGCGGATTCTACGACAGCGTGCCCATTACGAGCGTGACGTCGGAAAAGAAAGTCGTCGACGTCTCGAAGTACTACAATACGGATCGGCTACGACCGATCTACGAATTCGACGGCGCGCCGCTGTTCATCATGACGAGCGACTAGCGGCGAGGTCTCACATTCGCGTTTGCTGATGCGCGCAGTGCTCGCCATCACCGAACGTGGGGTCCGCCCCAGGCTACCGTTCGCGGATGCGAACGACATCACTGTCCGCCCTCATCGCGTGCTGCGGCCTGCTCGCGTGCAGTGCCGGCGGTACTGCGCCTTCGAACGGAACGCCGGCAATCGCCACCGACTCCGGCGCGCCCGGTACGCCCGCGTTGGGCGTCAACGCAAGTCTCCATGGTCGTCGTCCGTTCCCCGCCGACAATCCGTGGAACGTCGACGTTTCCGCCGACGCAGTCGACCCGAGCTCCGCGACGCTGATCGCGAGCTGCGGCAACAGCGGCTTGCATCCGGATTTCGGCACCGTGTGGGACGGCGCCCCGAACGGAATTCCGTACGTTGTCGTGTCGGGCACGGAGGGCAAAGTGCCGGCGAGCTTCATGTACGCGTCGGAGAGCGATCCCGGTCCGTATCCCATTCCACCTGGCGCGCCCATCGAGGGCGGATCGAATTCGAGCGGCGATCGGCACGTGCTCGTCGTCGATCGCGACAATTGGAAACTGTACGAGCTGTTCGATGCGCATCCGGAGAACGGCGGCGAGCGCTGGACCGCCGGCAGCGGCGCGGTGTTCGATCTCGCGTCGAACGCGCTGCGCCCGGCCGGTTGGACGTCGGCCGACGCCGCCGGATTGCCGATCTTCGCAGGCCTGGTCCGCTACGACGAGGCCGTCGAGCAATCAGAGATTCGTCATGCGCTGCGTTTCACCTGTCCACGCACTCGACGCGCCTACGTCGGGCCGGCGACGCACTGGGCGAGCTCCAACACCGATGCGTCGCTTCCGCCGATGGGCATGCGCGTCCGTCTTCGCGCCGATTTCGACGTCTCGACGTATCCGCCTGAAGTGCGCGTCATCCTTCGCGCGATGCAGCGGTATGGAATGCTACTCGCCGACAATGGCAGCGGCTGGTATGTGAGCGGCGCTCCCGATCCACGCTGGAGCGACGACAACCTCGCGACGCTTTCACGCGTGCGCAGCTCGGACTTTCAGGTCGTGCAGATGGGGCGCGTCATTACGCAATGACGGTCCGCGCGGCGAGGCGACGTCGAGACGAATCGCACCGATCGCCGGAGGATCAGTCTTCGCACAACACCGCCTATCGTCCCGTCGTCATGCCGGCAGCTCCGCGATCGATTGTGCCAACGCATCGACCAGCAGATCGGCGTCGCTCTCAGCAAACGGCATCGGCGGGCGGATCTTCACGACGTTGTGATACGGCCCGTCCGTTCCGAGCAGCACTCCGCGCTCTCGCATTCGATTCGCCACGAACGACGCCTCCTCGCCCGCCGGCTCGAGTGTCTCGCGATCGCGCACCAGCTCGACACCGAGAAAGAGTCCCGTGCCGCGGACATCGCCAACGATCGGGTATCGATCGATGAGCGGCCGGAGCGTCGACACCATGTGATCGCCGACTCGAAGCGCGTGCGACTGCAATGCCTCGTCGCGCAACACGTCGAGTACGGCGACGCCGATCGCGCACGACACGGTGTTGCCGCCAAAGGTGCTGAAGAACTCCATGCCGTTGTCGAACGCATCGGCAATGGCGCGCGTCGTCGCGACGGCGCCGATCGGGTGGCCGTTGCCGAGGGGTTTCCCCATCACGACGACATCGGGGACGACGCCGTGATCCTCGAACGCCCAAAAGCTCGTGCCCATGCGACCGAGTCCGGTTTGTACTTCATCGGCGATGCACACGCCGCCCGCTCGACGAACATGTTGATACACATTCGTTAAATACTCGCGCGGAAGCATCAGCTGCCCTCCGACGCTCGGGCACGTTTCGGCAATGAAGCCGGCGAGCGGTCGTCCGCGCGCGCGGATCGCGTCGGCGACATCGGCGACCTGCCGCGCGTATTTCTCTCCGGCGGCGGGATCGCTTCGCTTGAACGGGCCGCGATAATCGTCGGGCAGCGGCGCGACGTGTACCCACTCTGGCGCGCCGGACCCGCCAGGGCCGGCGTGCTTGTACGGGCTCAAGTCGATCAGCGACGTCGTGTTGCCGTGATACGCCGCCGCGAGCACGATCATGTCGCGCCGGCCGGTATACGCACGCGTGAGCCGGAGCGCCAGCTCGTTGGCTTCGCTCGCCGAGTTCACGAAGTAGCAGACATCGAGCGATGGAGGGAGCGTCGCGAGAAGGCGATCGGCGTATTCGGTGAGCCGATCGTTCAGGTATCGCGTGTTGGTGCTGAGCACGCGCATCTGCGCCGCGCCCGCCTCGACGACGCGTGGATGACAGTGGCCGACATGCGGGACGTTGTTGTAGGCATCGACATATTTGCGCCCGTCGTCATCGTAGAGGTACTGCATCCAGCCGCGCACGATTTTGACGGGATCTTTGTAGGCAACGCTGAGATTGTGGCCGATCCTCGCTCGCCGGTGCGCGAGCGTCTCGAGCTTCGATGGTGCAGGCACCGGCAAACGATCGGAGGGCACGCGCACAATGAGATTCGGATCGGGACAGAGCGCGCGCCACACATCGCGCTGCGTCGGCCGCGCGACACCCGGAAAATCGGTGCCGAGCCCGAGTAGGTCGGTGATGATTTGAAGATGCAGGTGCGGCGTCCAACCGCCGTTCACCTCTGGCGTGCCGAGTGTAGCGATTTGCTCACCGGGAGAAACGCGCCGCCCGACCTCGAGACCGCGCAGCGATTCTCGACTCAAATGTCCATACAGCGTGAAGAAAGCGGTGCCGTCGTCAGTCGCATGACGAAGAATGATGACCGGCCCGTAGTCCTGCGGCGTCGCATTGTCGGCGAACGCGTGAACCGTTCCGTCGAGCGGCGCGAACACCGGCGTGCCCGCTTCCGCGAACAGGTCGAGCCCGATGTGAATCGTGCGATGTTCGTCGGTCGGACGCTCGCCGGTCGCGAAGGCGGGTGCGACGTAGAGCAGACGCGGCTCGTCGTACCGACCGATCGCGACGCGAACGTTCGCCTCACGCATCACCGCGAAGACGCGCTGCGTGAGCTCGGCCTCGGTATTCCGGCGCACGTCGCCCTGCAAGAGCGGGCTCGCGACACTCAGATCCAACACGATCGTCGGCTCCCGCCGCAGATCGATCCCGATGACCGGCGCCGGACGCTGCGCGCCGAGATACGCGACAACGCGCGCGCGCGGCGGGACGCTCTCCATGCCGGCTGCCTCGCGAAACACCGCGTGCGCGAGACCGAAGGGGATCATCGCAAGCGTGGGAAGCATACGCTGAATCGCCGATTGGCTGACACCCAGGTAGAGGTTGTCGGGCCGTTGACGCAGCTGGTCGGCAGCGATGCACACACTCATGCACAAACGCAGGACGACGAGTCCGAACAACGACGCGAGCTCGTTGTCGTCGAGCGCCACGTGCTCGCGATAGCCGTGGATGACGTGCGACGCGATCGTCAACGAGTCGTCGCTGTCCAGAACCGCGTACGCGATGCCGGTCGCCAGATCGGCGACGCGATAGCTGTGGACCATGTCGCCGAAATCGACGATGCCGGTGATTCGCTGGTTGCGTGTCTCGAGATCATGACCGCCGCCGACGAGCACGTTGTAGTCGTTGAGATCCGAATGGACCGCGGCGCGAGGAAGATGAGCCAGCAGCGGCGCCGTGGTGCGATCGAATTCCGCGATGAGTCGCTCGAGCGCGGATCGCAGATCCGAATCACCGATCAAGCGACGGTGTTGGTCGATGATCGAGCGCCCATTCGCCAGATCCCAATAGAACGCGCGGTGAATCGCCGCATGATCGAAATCGGCTAGGGCGCGATCGAGCGCGCCGATCTGCCGGCCGAAATCTTCGTATAACTCCGGCGTTCGGTGAGTCGCGGTTGCTAAGGGGCGACCGGGAAGCCACGTGATCGCCCAGAGCAAATGCGTCGTTCCGTCACGTCCCGACACTTCGCTGAGCGTCGCACCGCCGACCGCCGGGACGACACGCGGCGTGGTCGCCAGCGCCGGCGACAGGTGGGCGAGCGCCTCCTGCTGCGCGAGCAGGAGCGCGCGCGATTCCTTGGCATTCGCGATCTTGAGGACGATCCGAGATCCATCCGCGCGCTCGATCAGAAAATTCTGATCGCGCTCGCTCGTCAGCGGCGCCGCCGTACCGGCGAACCCGAAATGCTCGCGTGCCAGTCGCTCCGCGTCGGCCAGGTCGAACCGCGGCGCTTGCTCGAGCGCGGCCGATGTTGGGGGTGGCGTGGAGGCGAGGGCGGGTGAGGTAAGCTCCGTCATGGATCAATCGAGTTGCGCTATTTGGGTTCGCCGCGAACTTCCTTGGGAATCCGACCCTCGCGCACGGCACGCCAGTCGTCGCCCCGGCGAACGACTTGATATGCTCGCTCGAAACGCAGCGGCTCCGAGATGCCGGACGACGGTGTGTCGTACTTCTGCGCGTAGACGTACACCTGCGTCGAATCGCCGCGCAGGGTCAACACGGGCGTGAATCGGACCACGTAGCCTGGCAGGACCGCGGCGCAGCGCGCCGTACCACGGCCGCTGTCGAGCTTCGGCTCGCACGCTCCCTTGATCGCGGCGCGCCGCCGCAGCTCGGCGGCAACTTCGTCCGACACGACGCCGGCCGGCGCGAGGCCGGTAGTACGCGGCAGGAGTCGACGATCGAGGAGTAACGAGAGCGCCGGATCGCCGAGGTCGAAGGCGGCTCGGACCGCCGCTTCGTACACGTGCGCTTGTTCCGTCGGCGAGAGTGACGCCGTCGCCAAGCCGCGACCCCGCACATCACGCGAGACGTCGCCGCTACATCCAGCGAATGCGCTGGCGAATACTATGGCGGCGACGCCTCGTGCGAAGTGCATTCATGAACCTACCGAATTCAGTTGCGAATGCGATCCTCGTCGTAGTCACGATCGCGATCGCCCTTGTGCTTTTGGTGCTTGACTTTTCCCTTCCCGGTCACGGCGCGGTCCTGGGTTCCATACACGCGTGACGCGATACGATCATCGCGATCGTTATCGCTGTTCGGGCAAATGGTTTGGATTCGGCCGTTTCGGTCAGCGCGTCGGATGCACCCTTGCCCATTCGTGATGACTTGGCCGTTCGAGTCGTACACTCGTCGCCGGGTACCGCTCGTCTGATCACCATAAATAATTCGGCCGTTGTACGGCACGCGCGCTGCGGCGGTGGCGCAATCGGTCGGCGCCGGCTGGTGTCCCGGCGGAAGACCATCGATCCAAATGCGACACAGGCCCGCGGGCGGCCGCTGTCCCGGCGGAATGCCGCCGTTGCCGCGGCCTCGTGCTTGTGCCATAGCCGGCGTCGCAATCGCAAACGCGACGAGCACGGCGATGAGTTCGGTTTTTCGCATCAAACCTCCCGGCTGAGCTGCGTATATCCTACCCCGGAGTGCAAAGCAGGTGCGGTGCCGAAACCGGAATTAGAGGGGCGACTCACCTGCATCTAAGCGACTTCACCGCGAGTGACGTGCGTCACCGTCTGGTCGCGTGGTTGACGCGGCCAGCCGCGCAAGTTTACGTTGCATCCATGCAGACGACCGCGCGCACGCATCACACGCATCGCCATCACCATGGTCCCTCGGGCCCAGGGGAGGCACGCGTGTACGTGTAGCGTTCGCTACAGCCAGACACTCGCGTTCCAATCTTCGGCCCGTCATTCGACGGGCCTTTTTGTTTTCTGCCCCGAGCGCACTTCACCGCACGACCTGAATTCTTCGACTCCATGCCACGCATCGCACTTCCCAACAAAGGCCGCCTCGCCGACGACACGCGCGAGCTCTTCACCGACGCCGGGCTCGATGTCCGTGTGCGTGGCGACCGCGCCCTCTCCGCTTCGCTCGGCGGAATCTTCGAGGCAATCTTCGTCCGAGCCGATGACATCCCGGAGTTCGTCGCCGACGGCGCCGCCGACCTTGGCGTGACCGGATGGGACCTGATTACGGAATCGCAGCGCGAGGTGGTGCCTCTGCTCGACCTCGAGCTCGGTCGTTGCCGGCTGAGCGTCGCGGCGACGGAGGACAGCTGCATTCGTCGCGTCGACGATGTGCCAAACGGCGCACGAGTTGCCACCGCCTTTCCCGCTATCACAGCGTATTATTTCGCGAAGGCTGAACGTCGCATCGAGATCGTCCCCGTCTCGGGCGCGGCTGAGATCGCCCCGCATCTCGGTATCGCCGACGTGATTGTCGACCTGGTCTCAACGGGGTCGACGCTTCGCGTCAACGGTCTCCGCGAGGTGGCGACAATTCTCGAATCGTCGGCGCGGCTGATTGCGTCGCGCACCGTTGCCGCGGCGCTCGATCGCAACGACGACGAGGCGAGCGAAGTTCGCGGTCTCGTTGCCGCGCTCGAGTCGGTGGTTCGCGCGAAAGGCCAACGGTACGTCATGGCCAACGTTCCTCGCGCGCTGCTCGCCGACGTTCGACGAATTCTTCCCGGGCTCGGCGGACCAACCGTTGTCGATGTGCTGAATGGCGGCGAGCATGTCGCGGTGCATGCCGTCGTCCCGGCGGCGAGCATTTATCAAACAATCGGCGATTTGCGCGCCATCGGCGCAACGGGCGTGCTGGTGACGCGGATCGAGAGGCTCGTCCCATGACGGCCGTCGACACGCGCTCAGTGATTGTCACGGCGCCCTGGCTTCGCTACACGGGCTCGATTGACGAGCTTCCGTTCGACGCGCGCCGTGCGTTGTTCGCTCGAGTATCGGAGAGCGCCGCCGTGGTTTCCGCGGAAACGGCGCGCATCGTCTCGGACATTCGCGCGCGCGGTGACTCGGCGTTGTTCGACATGGCGCGACGCTTCGATTCCGTGGAGCTCGCGGCGCTCGAAGTTCCGCGCGACGTGATGATGCGCGCGCTCGACGAAACGCCCGTGCCGCTTCGCCGCGCGATGGAGCGGGCGGCGCGCAACATCGCGACGGTGCATGGCGCCTTCATGCCCGCCGTCGTTGAAGTCGAGTCTGAGCCGGGCGTCATCGTCGGTCGCCGGCCGGATCCGTTGCGACGAGTTGGCGTGTACGCGCCGGGCGGGCGCGCGAGTTATCCGAGCAGCGTCTTGATGGGCGCGATTCCCGCGCGCGTTGCCGGCGTCGGTGAGATTGTGCTGTGTTCACCACCAGACCGTTCCGGCTTCCCAACGTCGGCGGTGCTCGCGGCTGCAGTACTCGCCGGCGTGGATCGCGCGTTTGCCGTTGGAGGCGCGGGGGCGATCGCCGCGATGGCGCTCGGCACTGCATCCATTCCACGCGTCGACCGGATCGTTGGTCCCGGCAATGCGTACGTCGCCGCGGCGAAGCTGCAGCTCGTCGGTGAGGTGGCGATCGATTCGCCCGCGGGGCCGAGCGAATTGTTGATCGTTGCCGACGATTCCGTCGCACCTCGCGACATCGCGCTCGAGATGGTGGCGCAAGCCGAGCACGATCCAAGTGCGTGCGTGCTCGCGCTGGCGGTTGGAGCCGGCGTTGCCGATGCGATCTCGCTCGCGCTCGCACGTGCGGCGGCTGCAACGCGGCGACGCGATGTCGTCGCTCGCGCGTTGGCTGGGCAGGGCGGCGTATTACGGGCGCGCAGCGTCGATTCGGCAATCGACTTTGCGAACGAGTACGCGCCCGAACATCTCTTGCTCGCCATTCGTAACTCCGACGACGCCTTGCCGCGCGTGCGCAACGCCGGAACCGCATTCCTCGGCGCGACGAGCTCCGTCACGTTCGGCGACTACATGACCGGCGCAAATCACGTGCTGCCGACCGGTAGCGCCGCGCGGGCATACTCTGGTTTGTCGCCGCTCGACTTCGTGCGTTGGACGACGTACCAACGCGTCGACGAAGATGCCGCGCGCCGACTTGCGGACGATGTCGCACGATTTGCCGACGCCGAATCGCTTCCGGGCCATGCTGCCGCCGCGCGGCGATGGAGCGCTGAGCCGTGACGGAAAACGCTACGTACGAAACGCTGCGTTCGCGACCTTCGTATCGCGACATCGAGCTCTATGCGCCCAATCGCACACCGGCGACGATCGACTTGAGCGACAACACGAATCGGTGGGGCGTGCCGCCGGCCGCGCTGCGTGAGTTGCGACGCGCGTCGGAGACGTCCATGTCGCGATACCCAGACCTGTACGGTGCGTCGCTGAAGCGCGCACTCGCCGCGTACGTCGGCGTCGAGCCAGGGATGATCGTGACCGGGTGCGGCTCGGACGACGTTCTCGATTCGGCCATTCGCGCGTTCGCCGAGCCGGGTGAGCTGATCGCGACGCCTGATCCGTCGTTTCCGATGATTCCCCTCTTCGCGCGGATGAATGGACTCGAGTGCGCGCGCGTTTCACTCGACCCGTCGTACAGCGTCGACGCGGAGTCGCTGATCGCGCTCGATCCGAGCGTCATCTATCTCTGCTCGCCGAACAATCCAACGGGCACGACGATTCCGCGGTCGACGATCGAGTGCCTGCTCGCGCGCGCCCGCGGCGTCGTGATCGTCGACGAAGCGTACGTCGAGTTCAGCGATGGGAGCATCGTCGATCTCATTGAGCGCTCCTCGAAGCTGCTCGTCGTGCGCACGATGTCGAAGGCGTTCGGGTTGGCCGGGCTGCGCGTCGGATATGCCGTGGGCGACCCCGCACTTGTTGCTGAAGTCGAAAAATCGCGCGGCCCGTACAAGCTGAGTGCCATCGCCGAGCGCGCGGCGATCGCCGCCCTGACCGAGGATCTCGGTTGGGTGCGCGAATGTGTCGCGCTTACGGTCGCGAACCGTGAGGCGCTCACGGCCGAACTTGCGGCGAGAGCGATCGACGCCGTTCCCTCATCGAGCAATTTTGTTTTCGCGCCGATCGCCAACGCATCGGCGATCGCGACGCGCATGCGAGAGTTGGGCGTTGCCGTGCGTGCCTTCGATCATTTGCGCGCGACGTCTGCGGCGCTCGAGCGCACGGGCGGATCAGCGCTACGGATTTCCGTCGGACCCTGGCGGGAGATCTTGCCCACGTTGGCGGCGCTTGATGAAGCGAGGACCGGATGCGCGTAACGGTGCTCGACTACGGCGCGGGTAACCTCCATTCGCTCGAGAAAGCGCTCGTGCTCGCCGGCGCGCGCGTGTCGATCGAGGCCGACGTCGAACGCTGTGTCGACACCGACGTGCTGGTGCTGCCCGGCGTCGGCGCGTTTGGTCATGCCGCGATGCGTCTCGCATCGAGTCACGACGCGCTTCGCTCGGCGATCCGCGCTGGGCTGCCGACGATCGGGATCTGTCTCGGCATGCATTTGCTGTTCGACAGCAGCGACGAGGGTCCAGGCGAAGGACTCGGCGTGTTGGCCGGGCGCGTCGAACGATTGTCGGCGAGGCGGGTTCCGCAGATCGGCTGGAATTCGATCGACGACTCTACCGATCCGCTGGTGTCTGAGTCGTCGCTGGCGTCCGCCTACTACGCAAACTCGTTCGTCACGCGGCCCGACGAGAATGCGTCGGTCGTCGCATGGTCCACGCACGAGGGCAGTCGCTTCCCGGCGATTGTGCGCGCGTCTCGGGCGATCGGCGTACAGTTTCACCCGGAAAAGAGCTCGACCCCGGGAATCCGATTCCTCACGGCGGCGCTCGCGGAGTGTGCACGATGATCGCCATTCCCGCGGTCGATCTCCGCGATGGCTCGTGCGTGCAGCTCGTCGGCGGCTCATACGCCGACGAGCGTGTCCGTCTGGCCGATCCGCTGCGCGTCGCACGTCGATGGGCCGAGTGTGGCTTTCAGCGTCTGCACGTCGTCGATCTCGACGCGGCGACCGGCACCGGATCGAACACCGCGCTCGTCGACTCGATCGTGCGCGACGTCGATGCTCAAGTGCAAGTTGGCGGAGGCGTGCGATCGGCAGCGCGAATCGAGCAGTTGCTCGCCGCGGGCGCGTCGCGCGTCGTCGCCGGTACACGTGCACTCGCCGATCACGAATGGATCACTGAACAGGCGACGCAATTCCCCGGTAGGCTCTTCGTCGCCGTCGACGTGCGCGACGGCCGAGTCGCGACGCATGGCTGGACGACGTCACACGATCGCACGATCGAGCAGTGTCTTAGCGATCTCTCCACTCTGCCACTCGCCGGCGTCCTCGTTACGGCCGTCGACGTCGAGGGCCAAATGCAGGGCCCGGACCTGGCGCTCATCGAGCGCGTCATTGCGGTGTCATCTGTCCCGGTCATTGCATCTGGTGGCATCGCGTGTGTTTCACATCTGCGCACGCTCGCCGAGCGTGGCGTGTCGGCGGCGATTATTGGAATGGCACTCTACACGGGACGGCTCGATGCAGACGCCGTCGCTGAGGAGTTCGGAGCATGACGACGATTCAACGCGACACACGCGAGACCCGCATACGGACGACGATCGTTGCCGACGCGGACGCGACGTCGATCGACACGTCGCTTCCGTTCCTCGACCACATGCTCCAGACCCTCGCGCGGTACTCCGGGCTCGGGATCGCCGTCGAAGCGCGCGGTGATCTTCGCCATCACGTCATCGAAGACGTCGCGATCTGCCTCGGCAAGACCCTAGCGTCGTTCGCGCCGCCGACCTGCGCCCGTTTTGGCGCGCGCACGATTCCAATGGACGACGCGCTGGTGCAATGCGCGCTGGACCTCGGCGGACGATCGTACTATCGCGGTCCATTGCCGAGCCGTCTGTACGATCACTGGATGCGATCGTTCGCGGACAACGCCGGCGCGACCATTCACGTTCGCGTGATCCGCGGCAACGATCGTCATCACGTCGTCGAGGCGGCGTTCAAGTCGCTCGGCCTTTCACTGGGCGACGCGTTGCGCGAAACCGGCGCCGTCTTCAGCACGAAGGGCGCGGCGATCGTCGGAGTCGAGCCATGACGCTGACGCGCCGCGTCATCGCTTGTCTGGACGTGACGCGCGGCCGCGTCGTGAAGGGCGTCGGCTTCGTCGACCTGCGCGACGTCGGCGATCCGGTGGAATTGGCTGAGCGGTACGAGCGCGAGGGCGCCGACGAAATCGTGTTCCTCGATATCGCGGCGAGCGCCGACGCACGAGATACGCTCCTCGATCTCGCCGAGCGCACGGCGGCGCGCGTGTTCATTCCACTCACGATCGGTGGCGGCGTTCGTACCGTGGATGATGTCGGCCGCGCGCTCCGCGCCGGGGCGGACAAGGTGAGCATCAACACGGCCGCGGTCGATCGACCGGCGATCCTGACAGAATCGGCCGAGCGATTTGGATCGCAGTGCGTGGTGGCGAGCATCGATGCCAAGCGCTCCGGCGGCGAACGATGGGAGGTCTACGTGCGAGGCGGACGACAGGCGACTGGGCTCGACGTAGTCGAATGGGCCAAGTCGTGCGTGGCGCATGGTGCGGGCGAGATTCTGCTGACGAGCATCGATCGCGACGGTGCGCGCGATGGGTACGACCTCGACTTGACGCACGCCGTGGCCTCGGTCGTATCGGTGCCAGTGATCGCGTCGGGCGGAGCCGGTGCTCCGAGCGATGTGGTCGACGTCCTGACAGGTTCGTGCGCGGATGCCGCTCTCGTTGCCGGGATTCTCCACGACGGCGTCACGTCGCTACCCGCGATCAAGCGGGCGCTCGCTGGTGCGGGCGTCGCCGTGAGGATGAGCGAATCATGAACGAGGGATCGCTACTCCTCGAGGCTGTGTCCGACGTCGCGCGCGTCGCGGGCAGCGTAGCGAATCGCCATTTCGGGTCCCGACTCCAGGTCGAAACGAAATCCGACGGATCGCCGGTGACAATCGCCGACCGAGCCGCCGAAGCGGCGGCGCGCGACTGGATCGCGCGTCACTTTCCCGGCGACGACGTGCTTGGCGAAGAACTGGGCTCCGTGGATCGCGGCGCGCCGCGGCGATGGATCGTCGACCCGATCGACGGCACCAAGAGCTATATGAGAGGCGTTCCGCTGTGGGGAACGTTGATCGCCGTCGCCGAGGGAGAGCGCGTTATCGCGAGCGCCGCGTACTTCCCCGTTCTCGATGAGCTGCTGTGCGCAGCCGTGGACCACGGCTGTTGGTGGAACGGCACCAGCGCTCGCGTTTCCACGGTCGATCAGATATCGGACGCAACTGTGCTGACGACCGACGAACGATTTGCCGCGGCTCCGGCACGCGAACCGGCGTGGCGACGGTTCGCACCGCGCGCGGCACTGAGCAGGAGCTGGGGTGATTGTTATGGATATCTGCTCGTCGCCACCGGACGCGCCGAGGTCATGGTCGACGGAGCGCTCGCGCCGTGGGATACGGCGGCGGTTTTTCTGGCGGTCACCGAGGCCGGCGGCGTCTTCACGGATTGGAGCGGCCGAGCGACGGCGTTCGGCGGCAGTGCCATCGCCACGAACGCGGCGCTTGCCGTCCAAGTGCGTGCGCTGCTCGACAATGATTCGGTAGCGCACGATGGAGGCAGAGCATGAATGGCCTCGAGAGTTCCGCCGATCTCGATCGGCTCGACTTCGCGAAGGGCAACGGCCTAGTGACCGTGGTCACGCAAGATGCTCGGAGCGGCGCGGTGTTGATGGTCGCCCATGCCGATCGTGACGCGCTCGAACGAAGTGTCGCGACGCGCGAAATGCATTATCGCTCGCGCAGTCGAGGCTTGTGGCGAAAGGGCGAGACCAGCGGCAACATCCAGCGGGTCGTCGCGCTCTATCACGATTGCGATGGGGACGCCGTCTTGGCTCAAGTGGAACCGGCCGGACCCGCATGTCATACCGGCGCCACGGGTTGTTTCGGTGAAGATGCCATACGCCCGCTCGACCCACTCGACCCACTCGACCTGCTCGACGCAACGATTCGACGGCGCGCGGACATCGCGTCTGGCGATACGGCGCCGAGCTACACGCGGCGTCTCCTCTCCGACCGCAACCTTCGACTCAAAAAACTCGGCGAGGAAGCAGCGGAGCTGGCTGTCGCGTGCGCCGACGGCGATCGCGAACGAGCGGTGAGTGAGAGCGCAGACGTGGTCTACCACATGCTCGTCGCGCTGCGCTCACTAGGCGCGGGTCTGGGTGACGTGCGCGCGACCCTCGCCGAACGGGCGCTATCTCGGTAGCGGCGTGGTATCACGCATCGCTCAACGGAACACGTTTCCAGAATCGGTAGACGACGAGACCGAGCACGAGGATGGCCACGCCGATGCCCGCGTTAGCCGGATACTGCACGATCGTCGTGAGTGACACGGCCCAACACGCGATGACGAACACAAGCGTCGTGACCGGATGCCATGGAACGCGAACGAGCTCGCCTTCGGACGCTTCGGTCCCCGCTCGCCGCGCGCGCGCGCGAAACACGAGCAGCGACGCGCCGGTGAGCCCGAAAAACAGAACGTCGATCGCCACGACGTAGTTGAGGATTTGATCATACTTCCCGGTGAGCGCAATGATCGCCGCCCACACACCTTGCAACACGATCGCGACGACGGGCACTCGCGACCGCGGATCGAGCTTGCCTACCGCCTTGAAGAACACACCGTCGCGCGCCATCGCGAAGTACACGCGCGGCGCCGTGAGAATACTTTGACTGAGGAACCCGACGGTCGAGATGGCGATGCCGAGCGCGATCAACCGTGCGCCGCGGTCGCCGAGGGCGCGACGCATCACCTCGGACGCGGGTGTCGAGGTCTGTGCGAGCCCGTCGACCCCGAGCGTCCTGAGACACACGAACGTGACGGCGAGATAGAGCACGATCACGCCCACGACGCCGATCAACAGCCCGCGCGGCAAATCGCGCCGAGGATTGCGCATCTCACCACTGACGAAGCTCGCGGTCTGCCAACCGCCATACGCAAACAGCACCGGAACCATGGCGGTAGCGAGACCGACGGCGCCTCCGGAATCGATCGACGACGACGACGACGACGCCATCGTCGCTGCCGGCGTGACGAGAATGAACCCGACGCCTATGAGCAGCGCGATTGCCGCAAGCTTGGTGAGCATCAACGCGCTTTGCACATTGCTGCCGGCTCGCACGCCCATGCAGTTGACGATCGTCAACAGCGCGAGCGTGACCGCGGCGACGGCTTGTTCCGGCACGCCGAATCCGGTGAGCTCGCGAAAGTATCGGCCGAAGATGATCGCCGCGCCGGCCATACCGCCGGTCTGTACGACGAGCAGCAGCGTCCAACCATAAAGAAACGCGACGACGGGATGGTAGGCGTCGCGCAGATACGCGTACTGTCCGCCCACGCGCGGCCGTAGCACCGCGAGCTCCGCGTAGACGAATGCGCCGATCAGCGCGATCGCGCCGCCGATGATCCATGCGCCGAGGACGAGCGCCGGCGTGTGCACCTGTCGCGCGACGACGCTCGGATTGACGAAGATGCCGGCGCCGATGATGCCGCCCATCACGATCATCGTCGCGTCGAACGGGCCGAGTCGGCGCGCGAGCGTCGGTTGGGCGTCTGGCGAGCCAGCGGTCATGTGGTCATCCGGATGAGTCCTGTTAGCGCGCGGCTCCAACCTATGTGGGCCGAGGCGTTCTGGGCTAGGCGGCTGACGCTGCTACTCGTCGCTCCTGTCTTGGCTGCTTCTCGATCCGAGTTTGGACGTGAAACGCACTGCCACAGATCCCCAGGACAGGGTCTTGAGGATGAGCGTGTCGAGTGTACCCTGGAGCAGGTCGAGCTCGGCGGTCATGGCAGGTCTCACCGGAGGGGTTCCGGGAAGATTAGACGGGCGGTTGGACGAACGGGTTTTAGGGCAACCGCAGGGGGCGAAGACGCCTAGGAGCGCGAAATGCCTGACGGCGCGAGCTGCCTAACGGCGCCAAATCCCCAGGAGCGCGAAATGCCTAAGGGCGCCAACGAGGCTCACTGGTCAGGGTGTTAGGCATTTCGCGCCTTGAGGATGTGGCGCCTTCAGGGATTTGGCGCCGTAAGGGATTTCGCGCCGTCAGGCATTTGGCGCCGTCAGGGATTTCGCGCCGTCAGGCATTTCGCGCCGTCAGGCATTTGGCGCCGTTAAGTCGTTATCGCGCCATCGAACCCTTTCCTCCTTTCCCGCATCTAACAGGCAACACGTGACCAAATCAGTCGTTGCCCTACAGTCCTCCTACCGGGTGAGCGAACCCGACCTGATCGCTCGGGTCGTTGCCGGAGACCGGATCGCGGCGCGCGAGCTCTACGACGCGCACGCATCCCGGGTCTTTCGTCTCGCCTTTCGATTGACGGGCGACACTGACTTGGCCCGCGAGTTCACACAGGACACGTTCGTGCGCGCTTTCAGTCAGTTGTCCCGCTTTCGTGGGGACGCGGCGCTCTCTACCTGGCTGCATCGCATCACCGTCACCGTGGTGGCCAATGCGATGCGCAAGGTGAAGCGGTTCAGGGAACGGGAGACGGACCTCGAGGACGTCCACCCGATCAGCTCAGAGGGCGTGGGTGTCGACCCCGTGCTCCGCGAGCGACTGCACCGCGCGATCGATGCTCTGCCGGACATTTATCGAACCACGGTCATCATGCACGACATCGAAGGCTATACCCACACGGAGATCGCTGGCGCGCTCGGCGTCGCCGAAGGAACCTGCAAGAGCCGACTGTCGCAAGCACGGGCGCAACTCCGCGCCGCGCTCGCCGACTTGGCTCCGGAGTTTGAATCATGACGGACGATCGCTTTGACGAATTAATGCGCGATGCCGCGCAGACCTATCATCGCCCACCCGATGCGCCCCTCGACGAGATGTGGGACGCCGTCGAGCGGACGGCGTGGGGCACCACAGCTGCCGCGCCTAGTTCGCGCCACTGGCTGCGCGCCCCCGGCTGGGCCATTGCCGCGACGCTCGTCGTCGGTATTGGACTCGGACGGGCTTCACTGATCTTTAATCGCGCGACGCAAACCGCGCCGGCCGCTCAGGCGCCGCTCGCGGTGAATGGCGTCGCCAATGCTCGCGCCGACAGCTCGGTCGCCGAGCCGTACGAAGCGGAGACGTCGAAGTATCTTGGCCAGACCGCGGCGTTGCTCATCGCGTTGCCGTCCGAAGTCCGCGCCGGTCGTGCTGACGGTCAGTTCGTCGCCCGCGCCGGCGAGCTCCTTACTCGCACGCGGTTGCTGCTCGATTCGCCGGCGGCGAACGATCCGACCATGCGCAGCTTACTCGACGATCTCGAGCTCGTGCTCGCACAGGTCGTTCGTCTTCAGAACAATCACACCAGTGGTACCGAGTTGGATCTCATCAACCGCGCGCTCGAACAGCGCGACGTCCTTCCACGACTGCGGACCGCGGTCGCTGACAATTCTGCGAATTGAGGAGAAGAGCGATGAAACGCATCACGCTCGCCATGAGCATGCTGGTCGCCGCGGTCACCGTTGCCGGCGCGCAGGAACCGCCGACGCCGCCGAGGCCGGCCCGGCCCGTGCCGACTCCACGCCCGGCGCCGGAGGCTCGGCCGCCGCGGCCGATCCGAATCGACATCGACCCGATGCCGCCGATGGACTTTTACGATCTCGATATGATACGCGAGCATGCGCGCGAAGCCGCGCGCGCCGCGACCGAAGCATCGCGCATCGACATGGAGCAAGTTCGCGAACAGGCGCGTGAAGCGTCGCGCATCGCCATGGAGGACATGCGCTTCAACATCGATGTCCGTGAGCAAACGCGCATGGCGATGGACATCGCCCACTCGTTCGCTCCGCTCGCCCCAATGGCGCCGATGGCGCCCCTTGCTCCAATGGAACCGATGAGGCCGATGCCTGCACCGGCTCCGTTCGGAACAATCCATATCGGCCGTGATTTCACCGATCGACTTCCGCCCGAGCCCTGGGCGCAGGGCGATCCCGCTGACTCCGTCTATCGCGCGGCGCGAAACGCGTTGAGCAATGGCGAGTATGGCCACGCCGCCAAGTTGTTTGCCGACATCTCGAAAAACTATCCTAAGTCCGTCTACCAGACCGACGCGCGGTATTACGAAGCGTTGGCGCGCTACAAAGTCGGCACGACCGAGGAGCTGAAGGCCGCGGCGAAGTTGCTCGAGCCGATTGCGTCAAAGGGCTCGGGCAGCACGGTGCGCTATGTCGAAGGGCGCGGACGAAATACGAACGAGTCCGACATCGCGGCGCTCTACGCCCGCGTCAACGGCGTGCTCGCGCAGCGCGGCGATAAGGAAGCTGCCGCCAAAATCGAGAAGCAGGCGGCGGAGACCGGCGCGGCACCGTGCGATCAGGAAGACATTCAAGTTCGCACCGAGGCGCTCAACGTCCTCAGTCAAATGGATCCCGCCGCCGCGAACCCGATTCTTCGTCGCGTGCTCGACAAAAAGGATGAATGCTCGGCGTCGTTGCGGCGGAGCGCGGTGTTCATGCTCGGACGCCGTGGCGACGCCGAGTCCACGACGCTGCTCATGTCCGTCGCGAAATCAGATCCCAACGTGAACGTCCGCAGCGAGGCGATCGGTTTTCTCGGTCGTATGCCCGGCGATGCGGGCTTGAACACGCTCGAGGAAATGCTTCGTACCGAACAGGACGAGCGCATTCAGCGCGCCGTCGTTCGCGCGCTCACGTCGAGCGAGAATCCCAAGGCGCGCGCCGGCATGCGTTCGCTCATCGACCGGAAGGACGCGCCACTTACTCTGCGTGTAGAAGCAATCAACAGCTTGAATAACGATCGAGCCACGGCCGACGACGCGGCGTACTTGCGAAATCTCTATAGCAAGGCCGAGAGCGACCGCTTGAAGGAAGCGATCATCAACGCCGTCTCTCGCATGGGGGGCGCGGAGAACGATCAGTTCGTGCTCAGCATCGCACGCAACACGAACGAATCGAGCCAACTTCGCTCCTCGGCTGTATCGCGCTACTTCCGCTCGTCGACGGGATCAGTCGCCGATATCGCGAAGCTCTACGACAGCGCCGACAGCTACAACATGCGTTCGCAGATCATCAACGTTTTGGCGAATCGCAAGGAGCCCGAGGCCACGGATAAGCTCATCGACATCGTGAAGAACGGTACCGTGGTGTCGCTACGCACACAGGCCATCAACGCGCTCCAGCGAAAGAACGATCCGCGTTCAATCCAGCTACTCCAGGACATCCTCGACGGGAAGAAACCATGACCCGGTTCGGACATCTCCTCGCAGCCATCGCGCTCGTCGCGGCGGCCGGACCGTCGGCTCGAGCCCAGTCGCTCGCCGGACGCGTCGACGCGGCGCCCGATGGCCGCGTGCAATTCAACTTCGCCGCGCGGCCGGGCATCTGCGGCAACGGTCGCACGTACATCCAGACGGGACCGAACAGCTACAGCGGATCCTTCTACGGCAACTACAACGATGCGGTTCGCGCCGAGCCGTGCGTGGCGGGACCGGTGCGCGTCGTCATCGACCGCGCCGATAAGATGCCGCTCTCGGTGCAAGCGTACGTCGGACCCGCCGACACGTCGCTTCGCGGCGTGACCGATCTCGGTCATGTGCGAGCACAGGACGCCGCCGACTATCTCCTCTCGCTCGCGGCCAAAGTCGACGGACGCGCCGGTCGCGAGGCGATCTTCCCCGCGATCCTCGCTGACAGCGCGAACACCGCACCGGCGCTCGTCGCGATCGCGCGCAACGCGTCGTTGCCACGCGAGACACGTCGCAGCGCACTGTCCTACATGGGCCGCTCCACCGACGGCTTGCAGACAATTCCCTCGAGCGTGACCGAACCGATCCTCGCCATCGCGCGCGATGAGACCGACAACCAATCGGTGCGCCAGCAAGCCCTGTCCGTGCTCGGCCGGCTCGATCACGGCGCGGGGATTCCGCCGCTCGTGCAGCTTTCACAGCAAACGCAGAGCAACTGGCTCGCAAAGGAAGCGATGCAAACACTCGCCCGCTCGGGCGATCCGCGCGCGCGCCAATACCTTCGCACTGCCGTGCGTCGCACCGATCTGCCCGACGAGGTACTCACCGTCGCCCTGCGCGCATTCGGCCAGGAGTACGCGACGGCGCAGGACGCGGCGCTGCTGCGCGAGCTCTATCCCACGCTCAAAACCGATCGTTCGCGCGAGTCCGTGTTCTCCGCACTCGCCGACATGGGCGGCTCCGAGAATACGAAGTGGTTGATCGCGCTCGCGCAGAACGGAAATGAGCCCATGCAGATGCGCCGCCGCGCGATCGACGCCGCCAGCCGCGCCGGCGCGCCGATCACCGAGCTGGTCAAGCTCTACGACACCACCACCGATCCGAACATGAAGGAAACGCTCATCAGTCTGTACATTCGAAACGGTGAGAAGCCGGCGATCGACAAATTGTTGTCGATCGTAAAGGGCGAGGAAAGTCTCTCGGTACGGCGACACGCGATCTCGCAACTCTCGCGCTCGGAAGATCCGCGCATCAAGCAAGCGCTTCAGGATATCGTTACCCGGTAAACTCGGCATCGACCGGACGGGAAAAGGCCAGCGCGGTGCGCTGGCCTTTTTGCTCAGTGTGTCCTCTGTTCCGCGGCAGTGAGTTGTCGTATCATCATGTTCCACTCACACGACGCCATGACCGAATCCGCCACCTCCGCCACGCCGTCGAAGCCAGCGCAATCATCGTTCTGGGAAGATGTGATCGACATCTTCTTCCAACCGGCCGAAGTCTTCCGTCGCCGCGAGGATCGAAGCGTGTGGCCACCGATGCTGTTCGTCGCGCTCAGCATCGGCATCATTTTCTTCGCCACGTTCAACACGCTCGAGCCGATCTTCGCCGCCGAGTTCACGCGCAACACGGCCAAAGTGATGGCGAAGAATCCGCAGATCACGCAGGAAATGATGGACAAGCAGCGCGCGGTCGGCGAATCGATCACGCGTTACGGCGTCGCCGTCGTGATCCTCATATCGATGTTCATCCTCGGCGTCTTCGCCTGGCTGGTGGGCAAGCTCGTCGGCTCCAAGCAGACGTTCCAGGCAGCCCTCGTCGTCGCCGCCTGGTCGTACATGCCCCGCGTCCTCGGCGCGGTGATCGGCGGGGTCCAGGGTCTGCTCATGGACCCGGCGAAGCTCACGTCGCAGCAGTCGATCTCGCTGAGCCCCGCACGCTTCATGGATCCGGAGACATCGAACCAGTTGCTCTTCCAACTCATGGGACGGCTCGATCTGATTACGATTTGGGTGACCGTGCTGCTCGCGATTGGCCTCTACGTCACGGGCAAGGTGTCGAAGGAGCGCGCGGTGGTGTTTGGAATCCTGATTTGGATTGTGGGATCGTTGCCGGCGCTGAGAACAGGATACATGGCTATGTGATCGACGGACTGCTCGTTTTCTGTTCTCCGAACCTAGCGTTTTCTGCTTTCCGTTGTCCGTTTTCCGCAGTCAGTCTGCTGCGATCGCGATGTTCGATAATGGTGTCGCGTTTGAGCGAATCCCCGGCGCCCACATCACCGCGCGATCTCTGCCGAGTCGCTTGGCTACGTAGAGTGCTTCGTCCGCCCGCGCGCGCAACGCGCCGGCGACGTGACCGTCCCGAACGTGCTCGCAGGCAATGCCAACGCTCACCGTGACTCGCTGGTGTCCACGCGCCGTGCGGAACGAGTGGGCGCGAACGGCCTTCATCACGCGTTCGGCGACAACGCCTGCGGTCTCGTTGTCCGCGCCTGGCAACAGCACGATGAACTCCTCACCGCCGACTCGAGCGACCACGTCGCCGCCGCGCGATGATTGCGCCAGTAGTTCGGCCAGCTCTCGCAAGATCGCGTCGCCGGCAAGATGGCCGAACGTATCGTTGATCTTCTTGAAGTGGTCGATGTCGATGGCGAGGACCGCGATCTCCCCACCATAACGCGAGGCCGAGCTCACCGCCTGGTTGAGCACCTGGTCCAAGCCGCGGCGGTTGAGACACGCCGTGAGCGGATCGGCGAGGACCATCGTCGCCAGCTCGGAGCGGAGCTGATTGTAGGCCCGCCCGAGCAGCGTAATTCCATCGGGCTTCACGCCGCGTTCCTCGATGAACGCGTGGGAGAGATCGCCACGCTGCGCGGCGGAAAACAAATCGACCAGCGCGCCGAGCCGGCGATTCGCGCTCGCTTGGAGCGCGATGCCATTCAGTCCGACCGCGAGATACAGTGCGACGAGAAACGCTTGTTCGCCCCAGGCGACCGCGATGCCGCGCATCGACGCGACGACGAGAAGTCCCATGTATCCGACCGACGACGAGACGATCACCGTGAGCGCCGGCGATCGCCCGAAAAAGAGCTGCGTAAATTGCAGCGCGAGAAGGCTGATCAGCAGCGCTCGGGGATAGAACGCCGGAGCCGTGACGAGTGCGACCGTCGTGAACAACGCGGCAACGTCCGTCAAGACCAGCGCGATGAGCGCGCGACGCGACACCTGGTGATTGCGCTCGATCGCGACGGTGAGCAGCGCGACCGTCGCGACATATACCGGAACGATCACGAGAATCGGCCACACCGGTCCGGCGACGACACCCAGCCCGCGCAGGAGCGCCGCGACCGCGCCCACGACGACCGCAAGCGCGACGCGCCGCGACGACTGCCACACGACGATCTCCGCGTTGTTCAGCGAAGCCGCGTTCGCGGTGTGGCTCGATCGACCGAGGATGCGTTCGATCGACGCGAGCGACGGATCAGCGAAGGGCCGTCGATGCTCTGGCGACGATTCTGGTGGCGGTGCGGTCAAGGGGTTCTCGATGTGAAACCCTAAGATAAGCGCTCGACATGGGCTTGTCGTGACGCCTCGCACGGACAATCTGACCTCGGCGTGTGGCGAGCCCGGCGCCGAGGGGTGCGGTCTCAAGGGGAGCCAGCGGCGTCCGCGAGCTCGAGGGCGAGGAGGCGAATCTGGCCGGCATGGTACGTGTCATGTAACGCCATACCGATCAGTTGCTGCGCCAGCGTGTGGTCGGAGTTCGCGGGGACGCGATCGAGTTGGACCGGCGTCGCGCGCCGAATCGCGTCCATCAAGTGTGCGTGATACTCGTCGAGCAGCGCGAGGTCGCTTCGCCATGCTGCGTCGCTGGTGTCCATCGGCGTGACGGGCCACCAAGGACCTCGCACGGACCGGGGAAACTCCGCGCCTGGCTCGCCGACAAGCCGCTCGATGAGCAAATGCCGTCCATGCGCGAGATGCAGGACGAGCTCCCAGATCGAATTCCGGGTCGGCGAGAGCTTGCGCGACGCGGTGGGCGCGTTCACACCGTCGAGCGATTCGCGGACGGACGGGCCATGCCACGCCGGACCAACGTAGGACTCGTTGAGCGCGGCCAGGATGGTTTCGCGGTCCGGATGCCAGCGCTCAACGATTTGGGTCATGAGACTTTGTTGAAGTCATCGGTCGACGATTCGGCAGCAGGTCGGATCGACGGGGATGGTGGCGTGTCAGTGCCCGGTGCGCGCGATGGTTCTGCCCGTGAAGTTCTCAGTGGCGACCGAGTGTCCGTTGGAGAGGGTTCTCACATAGGCGACCAGCCGCCAGATCTGATCGTCGGCGATGCGCCCGCCCCACGCCGGCATGCCGTCAGGTCGCCCCTCGTAGATCGATTGGAACACGTCGCCCGCCGTGCCGCCGAAATGCCACCGATTGTCTTGCAGACTCGGCCCCATCGCGCCCGACCCGTCGACGCCGTGGCAATCGAGGCAGTTGTACGAAACGAAGAGCTTGGCCCCCTCGGCAATGCGTTGCGCGTTGCCTTCGTAGGGATTCGTCAGCGCGGCCCAACGTCCCTGGAATGCGAGACCCGGTTGAATGTTGTCCGGGTGCTCGACGAAATACGTCGGCTGTGTGCCCGGCTGCGACGGTATTTGCTGTACCGGCGGCATCTGCTGCGTTTGTGGCGTTTGCGCGCGATACAGGGCGACCGCGCCAAGGAAGGCGACGGCGATCGAGACGTTGAGTGACGGAGACGTGTGCATGATGAAGAGCAGATCCTTCGCTGCGCTCAGGATGACGGAAGTTTCTCGCTCAGGATGACAGAAGTTCTTCTATAGTGAGAACACGAACAGCATCCCACCCCACGACGTATAGCGCGCCAGATCCGGCAATGTCGTTCCGCGCTCGCGGACGTCGAACGGCAGGTTGGCGGCCACATCTCCTGCAATGAGCAAACCCATATCGCCGCCAATCCCCGAGTAGACCGCGATGTATTGCTTGCCGTCGGGCCCGGTGTAGGTCATCGGTGCACCAACGATGCCCGAGCCGACCTTGAATTGCCACAACACGGCGCCGGTGCGCGCGTCGACCGCCTTGAACCATCCGTCGAGTGTGCCGTAAAACACGACGTTGCCCGCCGTCGCGAGCGCGCCACTCCAAACGGGAAATGGCTCTTTGATGCCCCAGATCTTCTTGCCGTGCACGGCATCCCAGGCGATGAACTCCCCCTTGTAGCCGCCGGGTCCACCCGTCTCCGGTGCGTTGCCGCCGATGTACGGCGTTCCGGCGATGTACGTCACTTCGCGTCCCTCGAAATCCATGCAGAGGTTGTTCGTCGGCACGTAGAACAGGCCCGTCTTGGGCGAGAACGCCGCGGGCTGCTGATTCTTCCCGCCCTCGAGTGAGGGACAGATGTTCTTCACGTTCTTCCCCTGCGCCGTCGCCTTGTCGACGTTGACCGCCGGCCGCCCTGTATTGAGATCGACGCCAGACGCCCAGTTCATCGGCACGAAGGGCTTGGCGACCAATACCTGACCGGTGGCGCGATCCATCGTGTAGGCGAACCCATTGCGGTCGAAATGCACCAGCACCTTGCGCGTGACGCCGTCGATCGGAACGTCGACGAGAATATTCTCATTTACGGCGTCATAATCCCATATGTCGTGCGGCGTCGGTTGGAACGCCCAGATCATCTCGCCGGTATCGGGATCGCGCGCGATGATCGCCGCGCTCCACTTGTTGTCGCCGGGACGTTGATTGCCGTTCCACGGCCCCGGGTTCGATGTGCCGTGATAGATCAGATTCAGCTCGGGATCGTACGAGATCCACCCCCACACCGTGGCCCCGCCGACCTTCCACGAGTCGCCCGGCCACGACGTCGTGCCCATGTTCGCGCCACGGTCTTGGCTGTAGAACGGCTTGAATCGCGCGCCCACCTTGATGTCGGAATCGGGACCGACGTTGTACGCGCGCCAGAGTTCCTTGCCCGTTCCCAAATCCAACGCCGCGATCCATCCACGCACGCCCATCTCGCCGCCGCTCGAGCCAACGATGACACGCGTCTTCACGATCAGCGGCGCCATCGTCATCGTCTCGCCCCGATTGACGTCGCCCATTTTCACGCGCCACAGCTCCGTGCCGGTGGCCGCGTCGACGGCGACGGTGTGCCCGTCGAGAAGATTGTAGACGATCTTTCCGTCGGCGAACGACGCGCCGCGGTTCACGACATCGCAGCACGCCTCGCCAATCGCGGCCTGCGCATTCTCCGGGCGGTATTTCCACTTGAGCGGAAAGCCCGGCTGTGTGAGATCGAGGGCGTATGCGACGTTCGGATATGGCGTGACGAGGTACATCGTGTTGCCGACGACGAGCGGCTGGCCCTCGTGCCCGCGCAACACGCCGGTCGAAAATGTCCAAGCGACGTGAAGATTCTTGGCGTTCGCCGGCGTAATCTCGGCGAGATTGCTGAACCGGCTGCTCGCATAATCGCGCGCCGGAAGACTCCACTCTCCGTCGGCGATGGCGGGTGGCGGCGTGCCGATCTTCGCGCCGGCGATGAATGAACTATCGCCCGTCGGAGGCGCCGTCGGTTGGCAGCCGAGCGCACAAACGCCAAGTACAGCGAGTCGTAGCAGCGCTCCACGGGTCATCGCCACTCCGGGTTGGTTCGCCCTGAGTATGTAGCAAGGGGCATACTCGGCGCGAACCCGATGGAACGGTGGAACGGTGGAACGGTGGAACGGTGGAACGACTGAACATGTCATCCTCCGCGAAGCGAAGGATCTCCTGTTCCCGGCTTTCGATTCGCGTTTTTTCGCGGCATTCGCGCGTTTTCGCGTTCAAACGGGTTCCAACGGGATTCGGCGGGACAGTCGCAACTATTGATGACGCGAAAACGCGCAAGAATGCGCGAAAACTCACGAATGATTCCGAGTGGACTGAAGGCCCCCAGCGCCACGGGACGCGCGCGTTCCACCGTTCACTGTTCGCGCGGCTTACATCGACGCGTCCCCTGCTGCGATGCGCTCGAAATACTGGCGTTTGAACTCTTCCAACACGCCATCCGAGAACAGCTCGTCGGCGATCGCCGCGATCTCCTCGGCATCGCGCCACGCGGCATGCAATGCTTCGAGTTCGCCGGCGAGCGCGCGGCGCTCGATGTCCTCGTTCGCCGCCATCTCCAACGCGAGGCGGTCAACCGCTGGCAGGCGATAAAGCGGCGTCTGTTCTTCACTCCCCGTCCCGCCGCGTCCCCAGAACGATCGATTCGCCAGTTGCAGCGCGAGACGTTCGGAGAAGGAGCCGCGCGGCTGCGCGTCGCCGTGCGCCGGCGCGTCGGGGAAGCGTCCCCACGACGTGCGCATCGCCAGCGACGCCACGCGCGTGAAGTAGCCTTCGGGATCGCCCGCATCATCCAGCTTCGCGATCGCGTGTTGGACCTCCGATCCGCTCGCGACGCCAAAATTGAGTGTCGCTAGCATTTTTCCGGCGACGCGCAGCGCCGGTGACTCGGCGAGCGTCGCCACGCCTGTGTCATGTCGCAGCTTGAGTTGCCACGGCGCGTCCTGTTCGGGACGCACGAGCTCCGCCGCACCCAGGTGCGCGTACCGGACAACGATCGGCCGATTGAACTCGTCGTGCGTCCGCAGCAACACGCCGCGCCCGCGACGGAACGTTCGCATACGAAGGACGGCGTCGTCGCTCAGGCCGACCGAATGCGCGTATCCGACGAGGGCGCCTGCCGTCGCGCGGGCAATCAATCGTGAGCCGCGGACCAACCAGGTCCGCGGCTCCTCGCGCTCAGCTTGGAGTCGCGCGAGCCGCGTGCCGTACCGCCACGAGGCGATCTCGGGAAGCAGCGCCGGTCCAATCCGGACCAGCTCGAAGGCGTCTCGGAAACGCGCGAGGCCGACGTTGTCGGTCGACATGCGGAGACGCGTCCCGCGGAACAGGCGCTCCGATTCGTCGATCGCCTCCCAGCGTTCCTCGAGTGGCGAGAGATTCCAGCGACCGCAGCGTGTGCAGATCACCCACAGCCGGCCCTTCTTCGGATCGAACGCCAGCCGTCGCCCTACGGGAAACGTCGGGAGAAAGTGATTCGCACCAAGATCGACGTGGCAGAACAGACAGGTAGTGTACATGGACGCGGTGCGCGGCGTGGGACGTGTCGTCGCGCTGATCCTTGCCGAATCGTAGGTCGGCGGGCGGTCGCTGGCCAGGGCCTGCCGGGCTTCACCACCTTTCGTCAGTCCTGGTCTTTAGTTAGCCCCGCTCTCCGTTAGTCCCGCTCTCTGTCGTCAGTCCCGCGCTCCTTGTTAGTCCGGACCGGACGCTGTACTGTTGCGCCAACACGGGCCACGCCCTCCCGCGCCCGTGAAGACCGCCCCCCGCCGGAATCCAAACAGGAGCGAAGAATGAAATGGAAGCGTTGGAGTTCCCTGGCGCTCGTTGCTGTCCTGGGCACGGGCTGTTTCCATCAGATCGTGCAGACAGGACGGCCAGCTGGTCCGACTGTCGTCGACAAGGAATGGGATCCCGGCTGGCTCTGGGGCCTCATCGCCAACGATGAAGTCGATGTCCGCCGAGAGTGTCCGATGGGCGTTGCCACCGTCGAGACGGAAACGAGTTTCGTGAACGGCCTCGCATCCATCTTCACGCTCGGCATCTTCACGCCGCAGCACGTGAAAGTCACGTGCGCGTCGCGATCCGCAAGCCTGCCTGCCGGAATGCGCGAGCTGACCATTCCCGCTGGCGCGACCAAGGAAGCCGAGGCGGCGATCGTCCGCCAAGCGATCCAAGAGTCGGCTGAGACGCACGCACCCGTCGCACTTCGCTTCTGATCTCAACCTCGAGGACTTCAATGCGACGCTACCTATCAGCCGCGGCCGCGCTCGTCGTGCTGTGCGGCGGATGTTATCACGTCACGGTCGTCACCGGCGCACCGGCAGGTCCGACCGTGATCGACAAGCCGTGGCAGAACTCGTTCGTCATCGGTCTCGTGCCGCCGGCCGAGCTCGATGTGAAATCGCAATGCACGTCGGGAGTCGCCAAGGTCGAGACGGAACGCAGCTTCCTCAACGGCCTGGTCGGCGCGATCACCGAAAACATCTATACGCCGATCCACGTCACGGTGACCTGCGCATCGGGACCGGTCGCCAGATAATTGCGGATTGTAAAACACGAGGCACGCGTCGGCCGACGCGTGCCTCGTGTCGTTTCAGTAATCACACCAGCGTCGGATTCGGCGTGATCACCGCCTTGATCGCCGTCCGGTTCTCGACGGCCGCGAGCGCGTCGCCCGCGTGCTCGAGCGTGAATCGCCCACTCACCATCTCGCGCCACGGCTTTTGATCGCCGTACCGCGCGGTGAGCGCCACCGCGCGATGGAAGTGATCATAGCGCGAGCCCCAGCAGCCTTTGATCTCGACGTGCTTGCGGTTGATTTGCCAGTGCGGATGAATCTCGACCGACCCGTTGTCGGTGTACTGCCCGCAGACGATCACGCGTCCACCATCGCGCACCATGTCGAGCGCGTCTCTCACCGCGTCGGGTGCGCCGCTCGCTTCGATCACGACGTCCGCTCCTCGGCCGCCCGTGAGTAGGCGCACGGACTCGACGCGCGTCTGCGTCGGGAGATCGAGGCCCAGCGTCTCCGTCGCACCCATGCGTCGGGCAAAGTCGAGCCGCGCCTGCGGCGCTCCGGCCGCGATGATCTCGCCCGCTCCCGACAGTGACGCGAACGCGACGATCGACTGCCCCACCGGCCCGACGCCCAGCACCGCGACTGATTCGCCAAGCCGCACCTCGGCCATGTCCACCGCGTGCAGCGCCGTCACGAGTCCGCATCCGCCGCCGATGAACGTCTCGGGCGTGAGCTCGCGCGGCAGCTTGATCATCTTGACGCCCGGCTTCATCCAGATCGCCTCGGCCCATCCGCCGAGGAGGCCCTCGGTGGCGCTATAGGAGATGCCATACACTTTGCGGCGCGGACACTTGGTCGGCTGCCGCGCGACGAGACAGTAATAGCAGTTGTTGCAGGTCTCGTGGACGTCGAGAAAGGTGACGACGTCGCCTTCTTTGATCGCATTGCCGTCGATGTCACGCAGCTCTCCGCCCGATTGCTCGATCACGCCGACGGAGACGTGACCAGGGATAATCGGGAACGGAACGTCGAGCCTGCCATGGTGCAGGTGGACGTCGGTTCCGCAGACCTCCGAGTACAACGTGCGAAGGAGCGCCGCATTTCGTTCGAGCGTGGGCGGCGCGAACTCGTCAATCCGAAGTGGCACATTTGCCGCCGGCATCACAGCAGCTAAGAACATCAGGGTTGAGGGTTGAGGGTGGAGGGGCAGTGCGCGGCGCTTCGCGCCGCTCGACTGCATTTGAACCTACATCGTGCAGTTAGGCGCCGAAGGCGCAATCCTTCCCTCCACCCTCAACCCTCCACCCTGCTTCAACGTAAACTGTAGTGTTGAATTGTCCCCACCCCCTCCCACCAATGACTCGTATGCAACGATCTCGTTTGCTCACTGTCGTTGCCGGTGCCGCGGCGGTTGCGCTCGCCGCGCCGGTCTCGGCGCAAATGCTCGATTCTTCCGTCGTCGCCGCGTTTCGGTGGCGCAACGTTGGCCCATCGAATTTCATGGGCCGCGTCTCCGATGTGCAGGGAATCCCGGGCCCGTCGAAGACGCTGTACGTCGCGTCGGCCGCGGGCGGCATCTGGAAGTCGAACAACAACGGCATCAGCTGGCGCCCGATCTTCGACGACAAAGACGTCGTCGCGATGGGCATGCTGGCGATCGCGCCGACCGACACGAACATCATTTACGCCGGCACGGGTGAGCCGAACTCGCGTAACACGATCGAGCCGGGCAACGGCGTCTACAAGTCGACCGACGGCGGACTGCATTGGACGCACGTCGGTCTCACCAACTCGCAGCACATCGGCCGCATCCAGATCGATCCGCGCAACGCGAACACCGTGTACGTCGCGGCGCTCGGCCCGGCGTGGAAAGCGGGCGGCGAACGCGGGCTGTACAAGACGACTGACGGCGGCGGCACGTGGAAGCTGATCAAAGCGGGCGCGAACGATCGCACCGGCGCGATCGACGTGCAGCTCGATCCGTCGAACCCGGACATCATCTATCTCTCGATGTGGGAGCGGTACCGCACACCGTACTCGCTCTTGAGTGGCGGCGTCGGCTCCGGCCTCTTCAAGTCGACCGATGCGGGCGCGACGTGGACGGAGATCAAGGGGAGTGGTTATCCCGAAGGACCCAAGGGACGCATCGGCATCGCGGTCTCGCGCAGCAATCCGCAAGTCGTCTACGCGCTGACCGAAGCCGCGTCGGTCGAGCCGGGGCCGCTCAAGTTCCAGCGCAATCCGCCCGGGAACGGTCTCTATCGTTCGGCCGACGGCGGCAAGACGTGGCAACACATGAACACCATCGATACGCGGCCATTCTACTATTCTCAAGTCCGCGTCGATCCCAAGAATCCCGATCGCGTCTACTTCTCGTCGACCGATTTGCAGGTCTCGAACGACGGCGGCAAGACGAACATGAACGCCGCCCAGAGCGTGCACGTCGACGACCACGCGCTGTGGATCGATCCCAACGATCCCGAGCGTTGGGTCCTTGGCATGGACGGCGGCATCGCGATCACCTACGACCGCGGCGGCAACTTCTGGTACCCACGCAACATCCCGCTCGGCCAGTTCTACGATGTCTCATACGACTTTGCTGTCCCGTACAACATCTGCTCCGGCGCGCAGGACAACGGCGCGTGGTGTGGGCCGAGCCGGCGTCGCACGACACCGATCAATAACACGTGGTGGTTCACGATCTCTGGCGGCGATGGGTTCTACACCGCGCAAGATCCGACCGACCCGTCGATGGTGTGGGGCGAGTCGCAGAACGCTGGAATCCAGCAGACGAATCTCAAAACCGGCGACCGCGGTCGTGTGAACAAGCCGGCGTGGAACGATCGCTATCGGATGTGGGAGGATTCGATTGCCCTGGTGCGGGGCAATCCGTTGCAGCCCGTCGCCCGCGAGGCCCAGGTCAAGATCGATGCGTATCGCGCGCAACAGAAGAAGGATTCAATCGAGGGACAGATTCGGTACAACTGGGAGTCGCCGTACTTCCTGTCGCCGCACAACCCGCAAGTTTTCTACTTGGGCGGCAGCCGAGTTTTGAAATCTCTCAAGCGCGGCGAGGACCTGTACGCGATCTCGCCCGACCTGTCGGTGAAGACAGATCCGGCGCAAGAGAAGGCGCGGCTCGCGCGCATCGACACGGTGGAAAAGTACACCGGCGGCATCACGCTCGACTTGACCGGCGCCGAGGCGTACGGCACGGTCGTGGCGCTGCAGGAGTCGCCGATCAAGCCGGGGCTGCTGCTCGCGGGCACCGACGACGGCAACGTCTGGATCACGCACAACGACGGCGGCGCCTGGGAGAACCTGACGCCCAAATTCGCCTCGCTCGGCGTACCGTGGGACGCGTACGTCGTTCGCGTCGAGCCCTCGCATTTCGACACGTCGACCTTCTACGTCGCGTTCGAGAATCACCGCTGGAACGACTTCAAGCCCTACCTCTTCGCGACGCACGACGGCGGCAAGACGTTCAAGTCGATCGTCAATAACCTGCCGGCCACGAGTCCGCAGGATTATCTGCACGTAATCCGCGAAGATCCGCACAACCGTGATCTGTTGTTCGTCGGCAGCTCGCGCACGGCGTACGTCTCAATCGACCGCGGTCAGACGTGGACTCGCTTCGCGAACAACTTGCCGACGGTGCCCGTGTTCGATCTGCAGATCCACCCGCGTGACCACGAGATCATCGCGGCGACGCACGGCCGCAGCCTCTGGATCGCCGACATCGCGGCGCTCGAGCAGATGACGCCGAAGGTCGTCGCGCAGGGCACATATCTCTTCAAGCCGAGGACGGCGTATCAGTGGGGTGAGCCACCGCAGCTCAACTTGCCCGGCAACGGGTTCGCGCAAGCGGAGATGACGTACGCCAGTCCGCCCTTCGGCGCCGACATCGTCTATCGACTCGGCGCGGCGTCGTCGGGCAACGTGCAATTAGTGATCTCTGATGTCACTGGCGACACGCTGGCGAAGTTGAGCGGTCCGGGCACCGCGGGCGTGCATCGCGTGAACTGGAATTTCCAGAGCGTGCGTCCACGCACGGCTGCCGAGCTTTCGCCGTCGCAGCGGCGCGATAGCATCCTGCTCCACGCCCGCGCGCCGATGGTACTCGACTCATTGCAGAAAGCCGGCTACGACACGGCGGCGGTTCGGACAGTGCGCCAACAGGTCGCCTTCCTCAGCAACCCACAGGCGGCGGCCAACGCGGCGGGCGGTGGACGCGGCGGTGGCGGCCGCGGCGGCGCGGGCGGTCAGGCGTGCGAGCATCCGACGACACAATGGGAGCAGTTCTGCGCGCGGCCTGGCGAGACAACGGGCGGCCGGCGCGGCGGTGGTGGCGGTGGTGGACTCGATTCGGCGACAGCGGCGTTGTTCGCGCCGGGCAACGTGCCCAGTGGCGCGGCGCCGGCGGGTCGTGGCGGACGCGGTGGTCGTAACGCCGCTCAAGGCGCGATGGGTGATGCGTCGCTGGATCCGATCGGCCGAATTTGGGCGTTGATCGGAATGAGCCCGCCCAATGTTGGTGGTCGCGGGGGCGGCGGTGGCGGTGGCGGCGGATTTGGTGGCGGCGCCGCGACGATCGCGAATACGGGCGACTATCTCGTGTCGATGGTGGTGAACGCTCAGACGTACAAGCAGACGTTCCGCGTCGAGCGGGTGAGTGGCGGGGGGGACGTTGCGCCGCAGTTCGGCGACGAGGAGAAGCACGATCAGGGTGGGCGCTACACGCCGAAGGCGGCAAAGAGCAAGAAATAGTCTTCGGAAACTCGGGACGAAGCACGAACGCCAGCGCTATGGCTCTGGCGTTCGTGCTTTTTGTTAGACGATCGATCCATTCATGTTGTCGAGCCCGCGCAAGGAGAACTTGCCTTACAATGAGCGGATTCATCTCAGCTACGGACCCACAGACTAATTCTCCCCTTGAGCGGATTCCTTCCGCCACATCTTCGACATGTTGAGCCGCCTCACCCTTCTCGGGCCTGTCTCGCTCAGCGGACCCGGGCGGCAGTCGATGCGCCGCGCGTCCCAACAACGGCGAATCGCGCTACTCTCCGTTCTTGCGAGCTCGCCCGGCGGGTCGATCGGTCGCGATCGCGTGGTGGGGCTGCTCTGGCCCGAGCGCGACGAACGTAGCGCGCGGCACCTTTTGGCCGACTCACTCTACGTGCTGCGACGCACGCTCGGCGATGGGGCGATCACCGCGTCGCGCGAAATGCTTCGTATCTCGCCCGATCACTTGTGGATCGACGTCGTCGAGGTTCGAAAAGCATTGAACGAGGAACGATGGGTGGACGCCCTGGCGCTCTATCGGGGCGACTTCCTCGACGGCTTCAACTTGCGCAACGCCCCTGACTTCGATCAGTGGGCGTTGATCGAACGCACCCGCCTGCGCACGAGCGCAACTCGCGCGGCGTCGGTGCTCGCCGGTTCGCTCCAGCGCGCCGGGCGAATCGCCGAGGCGATACCAATAGCCGAGCGCCGGCTGGAGCTGGCGGCACATGACGAAGGCGCGCTTCGTGATCTCGTCCGGCTGCACGTCGCCGCGGGCAATCGGGCGCGCGGGGCGTCGATCGCTCGTGGCTTCATCGAGCGGCTAGCGCTCGAGCTCGGGATTTCGCCGTCGCCCGAGACGATGAGCCTCGTACACGAGACGCGAGTGGACGGACACGCGGAGCCGATCGTCATCATCGCTCGGCGAGAGCCCACACGACACCGTATGCGAGAGAGCGATACGGTGACCTCGAGTCTCATCGCGCGCGGGCGGCATCACTGGAATCAACGGACAGCCGCGTCGGTCGGGCGAGCTCTTGGCTACTTCACGCGCGCAGCAGAACGAGACGATCGCTGCGTCGACGCGTGGTGCGGCATCACAGACTGTTGGATCGTGATGGGAGCCCGAGGCTACGCGCCGCTCGACGACGCGATCCGACGCGCGGAGACGAGCGCGGAGCGCGCGCGAACGATCGACGACACGCTGTCCGGCGTGTACATGTCGATCGGCGGCGTCCAAATCCTTCGGCGCCGCTGGCGCGAGGCGGAGACCGCGCTTCGAAGCGCGATTCGCCTCGATCCTGCAAACGCGACCGCGCACCACTGGCTTGCGCTCACACTGCTCACGGGATTTGGGCACCGCGACGCAGCGATCCGCGAGCAGACCATCAGCGTCCAACTCAATCCTGTCGGGAGCATGCAGGTCGGGGCGCTCGCCTGGCAGCGGTATCTGCGCGGCGAGTATGAGCTCGCTCGGTCGGACATGCTGCCCGCGACCGAGCTCAATCCCGACTTCGACGAAGGCTACACGGGCTTGGCGCGAATCGCGGCCCGACTCGGCGATGACGCGACGATGGCGAGGGCCGTCGCGGACGGCCTGGCGAGACGAGGTGATCTGCGCGGCGATCTCCTTGCCGAGCAGGCATCCGGGCTCGCCGTGCTGGGCGACGCACGCGGTGCTCGTCGGCTGCTCGGCGAGGCGAGCGCGCACGGAGCGATGCCGCTCAACCTCGCGCTGACTTGGGCGGCTCTTGGGCACGCTGACCGGGCATTTCACTTCCTCGAGCGCGACACGTTCCTCATCTATTGGGCGCCTCAGGCGCTCTGGTGGGATCCGCGCCTCGATGGAATCCGCGATGACGCGAGGTTTCGCCCAATCCGCGCGCGCGTCGAGCGAACGTGGCTGCCGGCGTGGTCGTGACACGCCGGCAAGCCTGACGTTGTCGAATTCAGAACGACGAGCCTTCGCACAGCGGAACCGAGAGGTTCCAGTTGGCGAATTCGCCGTTCGGGTTGTTTTCCCACAACCAGATATGAAACATCCAGCCGCTGAACCGCGATGGGGCGAAGGCGATGTCGGGCAGGTCGCGCATCGTGGGGAAGTCGTGTAGCGTCGGCGCGCGTTTGAATTTCGGATCGTCCGGTCCGGGCCATTTCGCGCTGTAGGGAATGAAGTAGTCGAACGCGCCAAGCCTCCTCCGCGCTTCACCATCTTTGCGGGGGCCGTCTTTCGGCGCATAGACGAGGAACTCCGGGTCCAGGAGGCTGACCTCATCGTCGCCGAGGTTATTGAGGCGGCTGTAGTGGTAGCCCATGCCGCCCAACTTCGCGTCCGAGATGCATCCGTCTGGGGCGGTGAGCGGCTGCGCGATAAACAAGTTGTAGCCGGCCGCCTCTGCCGCGTCGACGTCGTGGAACGCCGCAGTGAGCTGCGTCAGAGCGGCAAGCGCGGGGGCGGCGGCTCGTCCCGACAGGGCCGAGAGCTCGAGAGTCGCGTGTTGCGAGTGATCAGCCACTTGGACGGGTGAATCCTGGCTGCACGCGGCGAGAACGAATGCGAATGCGGGAAGCAGCCGTCGAGGATGGCGCTGGAACAACATTGATGTGTCTCCAAAGGTGAATGTCCGCGAGTTGAGCGCCGGTTGACGCACTCGGTTGACCGCGAAACCGTCGAGGCGTACCGCGGCTTGCACAGAATAGGCCGCCGGTATCGTCCAATTATCGTCTAGGGGATCACGCAATCGTCGCCCGCGGTCCGCGGCTTAACTTTCAGCTGCCGCGACGTGGTTGTCCCGAGGAAGGCCGGCGCAGTGGGTTCGATTCCCACGTACGTCACTGGGCGCCGGAACCTTGGCTGGGTTCGAGTCCCGGGCGGCCTTTGATCTGATGCCGCGCGTCATCCGCTATGGTCGTACCCCTGTCGATACAACACGCGTTCCGCCGTGGTGCCTGCGCCTCGTCCGAGCTTGATGCCGCCGATTCGGTGGGACGCCGGTATTCGTCGGTACGCGTGTGCCATTTCAGAGCCTGATCGACTATCTCGCCGGCGGCGAGTCCTTCGACGAGTTCTGGGGCAGTTCCCCTCGGTCGCGCGCGAACAGGCGCACGCCCAGGACCATGCAGGGTTCGACGCCTTTTTTGACAAGGTCACGCGGGCTGAAGGTGAGTTGTTTCGAGGCCATGCTGAGCCCCTCAAGGCTCTCTGGTCCCATTCGCCCGACGTC
>Ga0070708_100000026_pt1 | contig 97493 bp, 102 predicted proteins | sample KBSK5503metaG_FD_65469 | JGI IMG/M metagenome (GOLD analysis project Ga0070708, IMG submission 65469) | Corn, switchgrass and miscanthus rhizosphere microbial communities from Kellogg Biological Station, Michigan, USA - KBS K5-50-3 metaG | ecosystem: Host-associated > Plants > Roots >... | reverse complement strand
ACCTACGGTCTGCCGGCCCAGGTCTTGACCGACAACGGCAAGGTCTTCACCGGCCGTTTTGCCCAGCCGCCGGTCGAGGTCCTCTTCGACCGCATCTGCCGCGAGAACGGCATCGACCACATCCTCACCCATCCCCGGTCACCGACCACCACGGGCAAGATCGAGCGCTTCCACCGCACCCTCCGCGACGACTTCAACACCCGGCAAGTGTTCCGCAACCTCAAGACAGCACAGGAGGCGCTAGATGAGTGGGTGACCTACTACAACGCGCAGCGCCCGCACCAGTCGCTGGGCGACCTGACGCCAGAGAGTCGATTCCGGGGTGGCGAGGTTGAAGTCCGGCATCAGCTGAGACATCTCGAGCGCAACGGTGAGCAGTGGGTCACCAGGACAGTCGCCAGCAACGGAATCGTCAGCGTCGGCTACCAGCAGGTCTCGGTCGGCAAGCACTATGGAGGCAGCGCCTGCAACGTGCTGGTGACCGACGGCCTGCTTCAGTTCTGGGTTGGCGACCAACTACTCAAAACGGTCGCCCGAACGACCAATGGTGTAATTCGCAGGAAACACGCCCAAGGCACTGCGCCCAGGCAGCGATGAAATTCATAGGGAGTGAGACACATCAACCGAAGTAGATCCGCGACAGATCAACCGGAGGTCGACACCGGAGCCAATTGTAAATTCGATTCTGATCGCCGGGCGGGCTCCCGGACGTCGGCTCTGTAGCAGTTCTGTAGCAATTTGTAGCAGTTGTGCGCACCCCGAGCTGTGGCATGAGAGCCAAAATCGCAGGGCGAGAATTCAATGGCGGGTGGGACACCGGAAGGAACCCCTACGCTCATCGACAAGGCGCCGGCCCTCGATCGAGCTTGAAACCCGTTAGGGGTCATCTGGCCATCGAGAGTACAAATCTCTCCCTCTCCGCTCAACTCGCCTGTTGAGCCGTGCCGCACCTGGGCCCTCATCCCTGTAGTCCAGGGCTGTCCCGATCAGCAGGGCCACCCGGTTGCCCCGATCTGCGCGTGGGGTGTATCCGCTGATGCGACGATCCTTGACATGTAGCTTCTCGAAGAGGGCATTCAGGAGCTCCCACCGAGTCTGGGAGTCGGCAGACTTCCACTTGGCCGCGACACCTTCAAGCTCAGCCGGTTTGGGGTCATCCGATAGCTGCGCCTTAGGACCGAGCCGAATAAAAGGCGCTGGCGCGATGGCCAAACCGCGGCGTACAGTCGTTCAGCAATGGCGGATTTTCAGATCAACGCAAACTCCGGTCGCCAGTGGGCGTCCGGCAACGTCAAACAGGTTCAGGGTCAACGAGGCTTGGGCTTCTATCGCCTGATTTTCATCGTGATGTTGAACCTTGAGACCAGCGACTCAGTTATGGGAGATCGGCTGACCTCGATGGTCGCTGAAGTCAACGCTGGCGGACGTGCAGTTGGACGAGCCAATCCAACACCGAGCCAGCTACCGATAATGCCCGCGAACTACGCGCAAGAACGACAGGTCAACCTTGAGCTCGAACTAGATCGAGCGCGGCTGGAAGCAATCGAGAACGTTCGGAATGGAGCCGACTTGACCTTCAACATCACGCTTTACTCGACCTTGGCCGACCAGACGGGGCAGCCGCGCCAAACCACGGCGCAGGCGGCTTACACGGCGAATCAGAGCACCTGGATCGCCGTGCTGGCGCAGATGGAGTATCAAAAAGTCATGTTGCTTGAGCTTCCCGTTCCAGATGCTCAGCAGTCTCCTGAGTTGGCTGCCGCTGCAGCCACGCTGGCTCAAGCTCAACAAGCAATGTCCAGAGGCGACTATCGCCAGGCTGTGGGTCTTTGCCGGGACATCATGGACCAAGTCAACCAGGCGCTGAGTGACGACGACAACCTAGAGGAGTTTGCCAACCTACGCCAGAAGAGCAAGGCTGATCGGGTGCGATTGCTGCGCAGAGCTCTTCGGGTCTTTACTCATCCAGCCCACCACCCGAATGATGCCGAAAAGCAGTTCGATTGGAACCGCATCGACGCAGCGTCAACCATTTCGATTGTCGCTGCGCTGCTCAATGAGCTAAGGGCACCGGGCGCTCGATAAGATGGTGGCAGACGCATACCGCGCCATCGTCTCGGCCCTTACAAGCATCGGCCCTATATGGCTCGGCGTGTGGGCGATGTTCCTTGCAGCCGCAGCAACATTCCTTGCGGTCATTGCTGCGATTTGGGGCGAGAACATTCGCCGTTGGTGGCGCGCACCGCGGATATCGTTGACGCTTGATCCGAGGCCCGACCACTTTCAACGGATCTACCACCCAGGCGCCATTGACTTGGCGTCCTACTACGTTCGCTTGTCAGTTAGGAACGACGGAGTCATTCAAGCCGAGAATGTGGAGCTGAGAGCCCTTGGGCTTGATGTGGACAATGGCAAGGGCGAGTTTCATCGAGACCGTGCCTTCATGTCGATGAATATGAAAACGACGCACTACGACGCTACAGCGACTAGGGTGGTTCACCGTGGGATTCCCAAGTCTTTCGACCTACTGCAATGCATCAATGAAACGATGCAAAAGAACGCCCACCGCGAGGATCTGCTTATCGAGCTATCGACGGAGGTAGCCCCAGCCCAGACGCAGGGTGGCGTCTGGCCGAGCTGGAAATCGGCTGGCCTATACAGACTCCGCCTAGCCGTTGCTGCGGACTCAACTGATCCTGTGTTTCAGGAAGTCGTCATCGACTGGTTAGGGAAGTGGTCTGAGGATGAGGACGAATTTTTCGGGAAGCTCTTGAAAGTTAGCCTTTCAAAACCTCACAAGAAGTCCGTAAAGCCACCACAGGTTGCGTGAGGGTTTGTTTAGGCTACAGAAGGTTGTTTGGCGACCGTCTGGGGCGGGTAAATCTCGGTCTGCCCGCCTCATTCAAATGAGGAGTCGTTGCCATGGAACCGGCGTCTGTGTTTGGGCTAATCAAGGGGTTGTTCGACGGAATCAGGGGTGTCTTCGGCGCGGTTGTGCCCAAGCTTGAGCTGACGTATGAGGCCGGCAAGCCACCGTATGTCGAAGCCGACGAGTACATGTCGTTTGCGGCTGCTACGGCTGACGCGGAAGGTAACGTGCAGTCAACCACCATATCGAGTCCACGCCGTAGGTTCCGGGTCGGCATCAAGAACCGTTCCATGGAGACGGTTGAGGATGTGCGCGCTGAGCTAGTCTCGATCGAACCTGATGTGATCGGGCATCTCCCAATGGCACTGTCGATAATGCACAACACCCCGCAGCCCCTCACGGTCCACCGCGCCCCAGATCCGAGTTACTTTGCGGATGTGATCCTCAAGCTGGACAATGAGGATCGGATGCACCTAATGACCGCTATTCAGACGCCCAGGGGAGTAGGTGGGATTCCGGCTGGCCACTACCGGCTTGGTGTTCGCGTCACGGGTCGCAACACGCCTGCCGTGACCAAACATTACGTGGCTGATGTTGATGACAAACATCAGCTTGTTTTTGCTCCGGACTGAGATGGCCGCTCACTTCGCTGCTCACAAGGGTGGCTCGGGGAGCTGCGCCCTGTGTGGCAAGCACTCCGATGATCTCTGGATCGCAACGCGGGACGGTTCGATCAAGCGGACGCGGATCTGCTTGGACTGCTACCAAAAGATGACCGGCACCCCCAACGACAACGAACTCTTCAGCCGCCTGATGAGGATGCTGGACTAGGGAATCAGCAGGTAGTCCCGCGAGTTGAGCGGGGACAAATCTCTCCCTCTCCGCCGGCAAGGTGAGGCAGAACTAGCGCTCGAGTTCGCCTCTGACGACGCGGTCCATCCGTTCCGCGGCATCGTGCTTCAGTTCTGGAAGCACATGCGTATAAGTGTTCATAGTCAGGGCGATCTGCGAGTGGCCGAGGATTTCCATGACGACGCGTGGCGAAACGCCCTGCGCAAGCAGTAAGGTCGCACAGGAGTGGCGCAGATCGTGAAATCGGCGCTGTGGCAAACCAACCCGGTCGAGCAAGCGGTGGAATTGGTGTGTAACCACAGTTCCGTCGAGCGGAGCTCCATCCGGCCTCGTGAAGACGAGTGCGAATCCGCTGGGCAGGTGATCGAGGCCCTCGAGTTCCTTAGTCTGTCGAGCCTGGTGGTCTCGAAGTTGCATCACGATGGTCGCCGGCATCACCAGCGTTCGTCGACTCCGGTTTGTCTTGAGATCGACCAATTCGAACTTTCCGTCGATCCGTTGTAGCTGCTTCTGCACGTGGAGCAGGCCCAGAGACAAGTCCACGTCCTGCCACCGCAACCCAAGCGCCTCGCCCTGGCGAAGTCCCATGGTGAGGGCCACTGAGTACAGCGCTCGAAGGCGGTCATTCACGAGCGCATCAAGGAGGCGCCTAGCCTCGGTGGCGTCGAATGGCTTGATCTCATAACGCTCGATCCGCGGGCCATCGACAAGGGCCGCCGCATTGCGAGCGAGATACCCCCACCGCACGGCCTGTTGGAGGGCAGCTCGGAGCGTGCCCCGTATATACCGAACCGATTTCGATGACAGACCCTCTTTCTGCTTTCGATTGAGGAGAGCTTGTACGTGAGCGGGCTCGATTCGCTCGAGCGCAACACGCCCAAGGATCGGTTTTATGTGCAGCCGAACATGCACCTCATAACCCCGGTAAGTCCAAGGTCGCACCGATGGCTTGACAATCTCGGCAAGCCAGAGGTCGAGGAAATGGCCGAGTGTCTGCCCGCGCGCATCTGTCAAAGTGCCGGATTCGCGCGCGTGAAGTGCACCAGTTAGCTTGCGCCGAACGTCCTCTCGGGTCCGCCCGTAAACAACTCTCCGGCGCCCAGTAGGTAAGGAGACGGCGCCGACCCATAGCCCATCCTTGCGTAGGTAGATCGAACCCTCATTGTTGCCGCGCCGTCCCGGCATCAGCGCCGGCTCAGAACCAGGTCTTTGGGTCTGACGTCCTCAGTTCTGGTGGCGATCCACGACTCAAGGGCAAGTCGAGGCACTCGCACACAACGCCCGATCTGGATCACGGGCAGTTCGCCGCACGCCATCATCTGGAAGGCCTTGGTGCGGCCAATCTGGAGCAGGTTCGCGACGTCGCGGCTGTCCAGCAGCAGCGGCTCAGCCAGCGGGGGAACCGGATGCGACGCCGGTTCCCCCGAGCCCCCTCCGCGTCGACCGGGGGACGCAAAGGCAGGATCGATTGGCAGACGCGGACGAGTCATACGCGAGTCCGGCGACGAGCAAGTCGCGCAGTGATCTTGGAGCTAATGTGCTGCCCAAGAGGTCGCGTGAGCGGTCGGACAGCGCTGCGGGCGGCGCCGAGGAGCCTGCCGGTGGGCGCGAGCGAGACTGCATTGCCGGCCCAGCCGCGAGCGATCGATCCCGCCGACCCGTGAGCGAAGCGAAGGGCTGAGAAGATGACCACGGGCGAGAAGGCCGCGATCAGAAGCACCGCGACCCCGCTCGCCATCCAGTTTTCTGTGGCATCGGTGTCGATCGGCGAGATCAAGGCAACCACTACGAGTCGAAAGCCGACGTAGACGATGGTGGCGACTACGAACTTAGACAGCAGCAGCCCAACCAGGAACTCGGATAGCGCGATGGCGGCTCCCACCGCTCGAGGCCAGATGGAGAGCACGCTGACCAAGGGTATGAACGCGGTCACGCTCAGGATGAGGGCTGAGCGGACCACCAGTTCTAGGTGAAGGATCACCGTCAGTGAGCTCATGGTCAGCGCGGTCACAATCAGCCCGAAGGTGCTGACATGAGGTCCAGCACCTCCGTTGGCGGCCACCGCGTCACTGACGGCGACGCCATTCATCAGCAGCTTGCTGAGGTCCGTGAAGTCGGGTGACCAGCTGGTGGCGAGCAGGGCCGCATAGCCAGCCACGTACTTCAGAGCCGCTAGCCCTGAGTAGGCGAAGAAGCAGGCAGCGACCACCCGCGGAATTAGCGCGAGCCCCGTGCCCAAGGAGCCCCAGGCGATGCGTTCGATCAGCGCCAGAGCCATGATCGCGCCCACCAGCAGGAGAGAGATCGCGAGCATGCGGTCGTAGACGGGCACGATCACACTCAGGTCAGGTTCGGTCGACTGACCCATGAGCGAGAGCAGCCATTGCATGCTGGCGACTGCGATTGCCACCGACCAGTTGGCGACTGCAATGGCGATCTGATCCACCCACTGGTTGGCTTGTGCGCTGTAGTCGCCCATTGCTACTGCCCGAAGAGGTGGCCGGCGTAGTTCGCCGCCGCCACGCCGATGTAGAGCAGCGCCAGGGCGCCAACAGAGACGGCGATGCCACCTTTGGCGCGCTCGCCCAGCTGGGGGTTGGCGGTGAAGGAGGCGATGACGAGGGCGATCAGGGAGACGACGATGCCGAGACCGGAGATGAGCGTAAGCAGCGCGGCAGCGTTGTCGGCCAGATGAATGAGGCCGTGGAGCACACTCGGTGGCAGACCGCTGAAGTCCGGCCTGACGTTGATATCGGTCACGTGCTGACTCCTTCGCCGGCAATACCGGCAGTCACGGCTCGATGGGGATGAACCAACTGGCGCCATGCGCCGACCTGGTCCCAACGCCGGAGCTCGAGCTGAGCGGGAGGGGCGTTGGCGTAGAGCAGGACGGCGTTCTTCAGGCGCCGCAGCTCGTCGATTGATGCGAGTGGCCGACCCACGCGCTGCTCGCCGGAGCTGGAACTCCAGCGGTCGCGGTGATTGGTGCGATAGGTGCGGGTCTCATCACCAATAGCGCGGCTGAAGAGCTCAAGCGTCTTGATGTCTCCCTGGCCAGGGAGCAGCACGCGGGCGCGGCAGTTGTTCCAGATCGTGCGAGCGGCTGCCTCGCCGTAGCCTGCCTCGACCTGAGCGAGGTCGTGATAACAGAGCAAGATTTGGATGCCCTGACCTGGACCGCTGGAGGCGTAGCCGGCGAGGCGGGGGATGCGAGCGAAGTTGGCCGCTTCATCGAGCGCCAGGAGCAGACGTGGCGACAGGACTCCGCCCTGGGCGCGCGCCTTTGAGGTCGCGCGCCGCAGGAGGGAGAGGAGGAGCGCGGAGAAGAGCGGCCGACAGCGCTCGGCTTCCTCGGCCGGGGCGACCAAGTAGAGCGATCCTGCCTCGCGGAGGAGGCGATCGAGGTCGAGGGCATCTGGACTCGTGCGGGTAGCTGCAGCCACACGCTCGTCGGTCCACAGGGAAAGTGACGACCGTGCGGTGGAGGCAATCGAGCCCGCTTCCTTGTCGGGGGTGAGCGCGAATGCGAGCAGGAGCTCGGACGCACTCTTGTCTTCAACCACCCCCGACAAGCCGACGAACTCGGAATGCGCAGTGCGATTGAGTCGAGCCAGCACTGTGCGCATGTCGCCGCCGCGTTCATGCTCACAAACCGCAAGGCCGGTGATGAGGCTCGAGGCGGCCAGATACCAGTGGGCGGAGTGGCCGCGCTTGCCCTCGGCGGTGAAGTGGTCAGCAAGCTCGGCTGCCGATCCGCAAGAGTCGACGGATTCGAGCGGATTCCAGGTTGCCGGCCGAAGACCGAAGTCCTCCATCCAGGCGCGATCGCGATCCAGTGGCGCAAAGACCCAAAGGGGTCCTGTGCGCGCACGACACTGTGCGGTGAGGGCAACCAGCTCTTCCTTGGTCGAAGTCGCCACCAGCGCGCCTGCCCAGCCGAGCAACGTCGGAACAACCACGGTCGATGTCTTGCCTGAGCGCTGGACGCCGAAGAGGAGGACATTGTCTTCGGCCGGAGACTGCAGCAGGCGGCGGGCGTGCCAGCCGAGCACGATGCCATCTCCGTGTATCCGTTCCGGCAATGCCAGACGGCCGAGGTCGCGGCGCTCGCTCGCTCGAGCCCAGCGGCTGGTGCCGTGGCTAGCCGGGTTAGACGCGCCGAGCAGCCAGCTGGGGATTAGCTGCCGAGCTGCAACGGACACGACCTCGGTGGCAAAGCGTCCCGCGAAGTCGAGGACGCTCATGCCGCGCGCTCCCACCCACGTCGGCGGGCCTCGCTTTCGACCTCCCGCTGCATCTGTCGCGAGTAGCGGCGAGCAACTGCCCGCAGAGCCAGAAGCGAGCTCGGGTGCTGTGTGGGTGGGTATCCCGTTACAGGCGTACTGCCGGATGCCACGCGGATCCGCGCCGGCGGGCGCGGCCGGAGTCTCTGAACCAGAGCTGGTCGCACCGACAGCGCCTCGATCGCTGGCCGATTGGTGGCCGCGGTCGCGCTCGCGTGCGCAGAAACGGGCCGCACTGTTGGTTCACGCTCATCGCGCTGGCGCTCGATTTCGAGGGCCACCGCCTCTTTGATAGCAGCGAGCCTGGGCTTGGTAACGTCCGCTCGGCGATAGCCACCCCGGCTGTCTTCAACCATCCCCGCCACGACCAGATGCACGTGGTGATGCTTTGTGTTGCGGTGGATGGCCGCGATCCAACGAACGCCGACCATGCTGGGATCTGTATCCAGTCGGCCCATCGCTGCCTGGGTCAGGGCTACGAGGTCGAGGCCGCGGGCCTGCTCCGGCGAGATCATCAAGCGCGAAACCGCGCGCCGACGGTCTAAGAGCCAGCCGTACTTGGTGCGGAAGAGCTGTGGACGGGATTGTTCGATCGAGCGAGCGACGAACTCGGCGAACTGCTTGCGCTCGTGAGTCCCGATCGGACCCTGCGCTCCGAAGAGCTCGGCTCGTGTGTTGGCGTGGTCGCGATAAGCGACGTACTTAAGCAGGCCCGAGACCTGGAGAGCGGGGCGGGGCGCTCTGGAGTCGGGGTGGAAGTCGCGGTGCTGGATGTAACGGAGAAAGCCGCCCACCGCGCGGCGAACCTCGGTGCCTGTTCCCGCAGGAGTGAACTTGATACGCACTATGCAGCGCTCGCTCACGGCCGCGCCTCTGGGTCGGCTTCCGGCTGACGGAAGAGAGCGAGGCGCTCTTCGGCCGCCTCGACCGCGCGCTCAGCGAGCGAGCGCCTGCGATCCTCACCATCTGGCAGGACCGATGCCACCATGAGCACGGCGTGCTCGGACGCGGTCAGCGCCGCCAGAGCAGCCGGCGAGTCGAGCGGCGATTCGGTTGGAGTGGGTTGACTGTCGGTGCATCGAAGGCCGCTGCCAACCAGAAGTCGGACGGCCGCGGCCAGGCCAAGGCCGCGCTGCAGGGCAAAGGCCTCGAGCTCCGAATCTAGAGGTGCGGGGAGGCGGAGTTGATAGCGGCGTGAGATCCTCACACCTTCCCTAGTGTTCATTGGGGAGGTCGCAAAACCGCCGTCTGGGCGTCGTTTCTTGAAGAAAGGACATTCAGACGACGCTCGGCCTCGCCGCCGATCCGAGGTGAGGTCAGCCAGCGCTCGCTCAGACGACGTTAGACGACGCCTGGACGACGTTCAGACGACGGTCACTTGCGAGCCTGCAGGCACCAATTCCAGGAGGTGCCCGATGTCAAGCAGCCTAGTCGCTGATCTCAGAGAGGGCCGTAACGAGGTGGGCCGTAGGCCCCCCGGCGAGGAGTCTGGCCTCCTTGCGCCCGTGCGCGACGCCTCTAATGCGGAGCGCGGTGGGCGCGGCAGACGCCTGAGGGCGATCGTCAATTCCTACAGGCAAGGACCACGTGAGCTGTGGGCCCCTGTCTTGCTCGATCTTCTGGCGCCCGCCTTGCTGGCCCGCCTCCAGCGCTTGCGAGCGGAACCGCCGGTGATGGACGAGGAGGACATCCGCCAGCAGCTGGTGCTCGAACTGCTGCGAGCTGCAGCCGCTATGCCTCTGCCAACTGAGAATCGCTTTTTGAAGACCGCCCTCATTGCTCGTGCCAACCAGGGCGTGAGCCGGCGGTTGGCGCGCGAAGCCCGACGCCAGATGGGCCAACGGTCTTTCGAGGCCATGGAGGAAGAAAGGCCGTGAGCGCAAACGGCTTCGCGGAGCCGGAAATCCATGAAGGGCAACCATGGAATTTCAGGTGGCGGAAGGATGGCAATTGTGCATATGCAGCGCGGCCCCTGGCGTCTATAACAGTGTCAAACGCGGGTGAAGGCCCTGAGGAGGAGGGCCTGGTTTGCGGGGGGAAGTTCAGTCGATTGCTCGAGACCCTAGGTGTTCCGCGGGATCCGCGCGGGATCGTGCTCGCGTGCGGTTTCTTCGCTGCGGCTGCTTTGGGGATCGGAGCCCTCTTGGTCCACGATCCCATCGGCTACGGCTTCCTGGCCGCAGCAGCGGTCGGTTACTTCTTTCTTCAGACGCGCCTCCTGCCAACCATGCTCTGGCTCTCGATTGCCGCTTACGGCGCTGTCGGTGCGGCAGCTGGTAGTCCCACCGATTGGATTGAGAGCGGGCTTGGGCTCCTACTGGCAACAGTCGCGTTGATCCCGGTGCCGGCCATCTACCGCACCCAGGCCTTGCCTGCCGGCACGCCGTTCCAGCGACCCCCAGCTGTCCTCGGGCCCCGAAACGGAGAAACCTCAGCTTTTCCTGAGGTTTCGCCAACTCGAAGTTCAGCCATAGCTGAGGTTGGGGACCCGGTCACTTTACAAACCTCAGCGAAAGTTGAGGAATCAAACGGCGATCGTCAGGCCGACGTCCGCCCAACAACGGGCGACAAAGGACGCCTTGTCATTCATAGCATCGGACCGCTGCGCCTCATCGGATCGAGCGGCGACCTCGCTCCCCAACTCGAGGACCGGCCCGTGCTCGCCTTCCTCTGGAAGTACCTCCTAGCGCGCTGGGTGAGCGGTGACCCTCAAGTGGCCAGGACTGGCCTCAGCGATGAGGCGTCGCCTGGAGTGAGCGAGGCCAGCCAGCGCGAACGCCTCCGCAAGCAGCTCCACGACCTGCAACGGCACCTCCCCGCGGAACTGGCAGCACTCGTCCGCAGCAATCGCACCCACGTCTGGCTCGACCTTGAGCGAACCGAGTCCGACGTAGCCGCTCTCCGCGACCTGTCCAATCGCGTTCGCCAGCGTGGATTCCTCATCGACTCCGCCCTCTCCAAAGAGATACATCGGACACTGGCTGAAACCGATTCACTCGAGTTTCTCGCCGGCTTTGAGGAACTGGAGCACAAGGTCAATCAGGGTCGCGGGACCGCAAGCCAGGTGGTGGCCGAAGCCAGGATGGCGATCGCCAACCAGCGTGCCGAGCTGATACGAGCCCTGGCTGAGTACGAGGATGCGCTAGGTCGTCCTGGGGCCGCGATTCCGCATCTGGTCTCAGCGCTGGACGCTCAGCCTGAGCGTCAGGACCTCGCTCGTCTACTCGTCGTTGCCTATCTGAAAACCGGTCAGACCGCCCGCGCCAGCGAAGTGCGCCGGCAATTTGCTCTCAAGCAGGAGTAGCGATATGAGCACTGACGTCCAAGACCCCCAGACCCCGGCCTCTGAAGACTCGATCCCGCCAGCCCCAAGCACTGCTGCAACGCCGGCAACTCATGCGATGGCCCCAGTCGTGAAACCGAAGCTCTGGCAGCAGCGACGCTCCGTGATCACGGCTGCGATCTTGCTTACGGCCGTTGTCGGAGCCGGCTTGGGTAACAACTTCCTGGCTCGTCAATACACACCCGACGGCGCCGTCCGCCAGTACCTGAGCTCCCTGCAATCTGGCAACGCGTCCGAGGCAATGAGCGTCATCGAAGTCTCGGCGCCCACGCAGCCGGTCGCGGCCGCACTCATCGATCAGGCCGCCATGCAATCAGCTCTAGCGGCCGGCAAGCCCGATATCAAGAGCTTTGCTGTGACTGAAACTTCCAACAGCGCCTCGGCCACGACCGTGAGCTTCAGCTACGACACCGCAACCGGGACCAAACAGGCGAAGTTCATAGTTCAGCGCTCCGGCCAGACGCACTTCGGTCTTTATCCGGTGTGGCACTTGGCGGTCGCACCGGCGCTCCTGAGCATCACTCTGCCCGCTGGCGGCAATGGCGTGACTATCGACGGTGAGCCGATCGCCCTTCAGTCCGGTACGTCCACTGTGGCGGTGCTGCCGGTGCTTCACAAGGTGCAGATCAACGGTACCCAGATGCTCGCCGCGCAGACCTTGACCGTTGATGCCTTCCTCTCGGTTGGGGAGTCCGTCTCCTATCAGCCCACCCTGACGCCGGCCGGCATGACTAGAGCCAAGTCAGTGGTCAAAACGTGGTTCACCGAAATCTGTGCCAAGCGAACCCAGGCCAACATAGACGATGGCTCGTGCCCGCAGGGTCTCAATTTCCTGCTCGAATGGCCCGGCCAGTGGCAGGTCGTCGGCGATCCAACCCAAGATCTCGCCATAAGCTTCGACAAAGGTCTGAACATCGCCGCCGTCGGCCACTTCGAGATGGTCTTCGCTTATCAGGAGCACGGCTATCAGGGCACTCGTCACCAGCCGTCCGGAGGCGGCTACACGGCCGCCTTAGAGCTGGGGCCGTCTGATCTCCAAGTCAAAAGCATCCAGGTGGCAAAGCCACTGCCCGCCTTGACGCGTCCAGCTGCCGCGACCGATCAGGCCGCGAAGGACCTGGTCGCGCAGGCTTTCACAAAGTGCGCCGCTGTTCAGGCTCAGTTTGTTGCTGACTGTCCGCAGCAGGCTCCCGACATCTTGATCACGGACGTTCACTGGACGTTAACCAGCGATGTCCTCTCGGGAGCTACCGTCAGCTTCGACGCCACCACCGGGCTCTACACGGTGCACGGAAACTTCTCGATGTCGGTTTCTTACGTTTGGTTGGATCAATTCTCGAGGAGCGGAAACAGCTACGTGAAGGCGTACAACGCCCGTCTCTTTTGGGATGGCCAATCCTTCCAGCTCGTCACCATCGAGGGTGCCACTTCCTAGCAACCAGTGGGCAGGGTGCTTTGACCAGCACTCTGCCCAACCTGGGCCCATGGGTGCGGGGACCGAGGGTCATACCAAACGACGCCGGACGACGGTTGGAGGACGCTTAGACGACAATCGCTGCTCACCTTGGGATCGCTTGCCAGCCGGAGCCAACCCGACTCCCAACCGGAGCCAAAACGACGCCTTCGGCGTAACAAGATAAGCCGGGCTTCGCCCGGAAGGACCTAGACGACTTGAGGGAGGCTGAGACCGCAATTACGATAGTGGTCGAGGGCTACTGCCCCCTCTGCCGCGTTCGGCTAATCCGGCATAGCGACAAAGCATGTTGCCCCTGTGGCGGCTGTTCCTTTCGAGCGGATGGTCACTCCCTGTGGTTGGGTTCCTGTGATGAGCACCCCGCGAAGAGCTGCCAACATTGGGAGACGGTTGAGCGTCTACGTATGGTTGAGTAGCAGCAACGCATCCTGGCCACCAGGGCCGGCTTCCTTCGCCAAGTCCACACTCCAGACTGGCGCGCCTAGAATTCCCTGACGATCGATGAGGAGGCCCATGGCAACAGGTTTACGCGTGACCACATCAAATGGCCACACCGAATTACTTAAAGGGCTGTGGGAAGCCGCCGTTCGGTTGCGCGGATCGATCGAACCGGCTGACTATAAGCGCTACGTCCTGCCGATCATCTTCTTGCGATTCCTCTCGCTCCGATACGAGAATCGCCGTGCAGAGCTCGAAGAACTAGTCGCCGACCCCAAGAGCGATTACCACGCGAGTGATCCCAAAGCTCGTCAGTCGATGCTTGACGATCCTGACGAGTACCGTTCCGTTGGAGCTTTCATCGTCCCCGTCGAGGCTCGATGGGACACCATCGTCAAGGCAGCCAGAAGGGACGACTTCAAAACTTACCTCGACGACACCCTTCAAAAGCTTGAAGACACCTATCCGGATAAGCTCCGCGGCCTGCTACCACGGATATATGCCGGATCGAACTTGGCCGTTGAGGATCTGCGCAGCCTGATCAACGTTTTCTCGAGCGATGTCTTCAAGCAGGACCACGACGGGACCGACCTTATCGGTCGAGTCTACGAGTACTTTATCGGCGAGTTTGCGAACTCTGAGGGTAAGCGTGGTGGCGAATATTTCACACCAGTCAGCATTGTCAATACGCTTGTGGCGATGCTGGAGCCAACCGAGGGCACGGTTTTCGATCCGTGTTGCGGATCCGGCGGCATGTTCGTTCAGTCAGATATCTTCACTGGCCATAGTCACCGACTGAGCTTCACCGGACAGGAGAGCAAGGACTTTACGTACCGCCTCGCCCGAATGAACCTTTTCATTCATGGCATCGACGGAAACATCCAGCTTGGTAACTCTTATACCGACGACAAGCATTCTGGTCTTCGGGCCGACTATATCCTCGCCAATCCTCCGTTCAATGACGGGGCCAAATCGCAGGAAGGTTGGGGCGCCGAGAAGGTCTCCAACAAAGATCCGCGACTGGTCCTTGGCAAAGATCGCTTAGGGCTATCACCGCGCAATGCCAACACGATGTGGATTCTCCACTTCGTTCACCACCTGAAGCCTCAGGGCACTGCGGGCTTTGTGATGGCGACAGGTGAGCTTTCGACTGCCGAGACTGCCCGCGTACAAGTCCGCACCGCATTGATCGAGGCTGGCATGGTTGATTGCATCGTCCAGTTGAGCGGCCAGCTCTTTGCCAACACTCAAATACCGTGCGCACTATGGTTCCTCTCCAAGAACCGCTCCGGCGGTGCCGGCTACCGTGAGCGACGCAACCAAATTCTCTTTATTGATGCCCGACAACTCGGAACGCTCATTCCTGGGAGCAGAAAGCAGAAGCAGCTTTCTGCCGCCGAGATTGAACGAATCGCCAGTGCGTACCGCGAGTTCAAGCGAAATGGTGTTCCGACTGAGCAACCGGGTTTTTGCCGCGTAGCAAGCACGGCGGAGGTGCGTGACGAGCGACATGTATTGGCTCCGGGTCGGTATGTAGGAACGTCCGAGGAGGAACTCGATGAGCTGCCTCTCGCTGATAGGTTGGGGCAGCTAGAGGGCGAGCTAACCCGCCACGTCGCGGAAGGCAGGGCTCTCGACGAACAGATACTGAGATCGCTTCGTGAGGTCTTGAGTGGGCTCTAACTGGGCTTCATTGTCAGTCGCTGAACTTGAAGCCCAAGGCGTACTCCTTGTCCAGGATGGCAATCATGGCGCCGATCGCCCAAGGCCCGACGAGTTCAGCCCCGCGGAACGGGTTGCATTCATCCGTGCGTCCGACCTGCACGACGGAGTTGTCGATTTCGAAAACGCCGACCGTATCAACGCGACCGCCCTTCAGCGGATACGCAAGGGCATAGGTCGTCCGGGCGATGTGATTTTCTCAAGCAAAGGTACGGTGGGCAAGTTGGCCTTGACCCCGTTGAGCGCCCCTCCGTTTGTATGCTCGCCGCAAACAACATTCTGGCGCAGCCTCGACTCGGAAATTGTCGATCCGCACTTCTTGTTCTATTTCATGTCATCGGATCTGTTTAGACGCCAGTGGTCGTCCCGCAAGGGAGAGACCGACATGGCCGACTACACAAGCTTGACGGCACAACGTAGGTTCCGAATCGCATTGCCAGATATCGAGGAGCAGCGAGCCATTGCACGTTTGCTCAGTCCCATCGATGACCGCATTCGATGCAACATTCTCTTGACCGATTTGGTGGAAGCGATCGCTAGCACTCTGTTTCGTGCCTGGTTTGTCGAACGAGACTCTCTGCCGCCGATCATTGCTCCAATCGAGCCGCTGTCCGGCGGTCCCGGGGAGGAGTGGTCAACGGAAGGGCTCGACGAGATCGCGGACTACGACAACGGCCTGGCAATGCAGAAATATCCCCCGAACGGGGGGCCAACATTGCCTGTGGTAAAAATCAGCGAGCTGCGCCAAGGGTCAACATTTGGAGCAGACCTTGCATCGGCTGTTGTGCCGCCAAAATCCATCATCCATGACGGGGATCTCGTCTTCTCGTGGTCTGGCACCTTGATGGCCCGGATTTGGTGCGGTGGTGATGCCGCCCTGAATCAGCATCTGTTCAAAGTTACCTCGTCGCGGTTTCCGCAATGGTTCTACTACTTCTGGACGATGGAGCATTTGCCCGAGTTCAAAGCAATTGCCGACGACAAGCGGACGACAATGGGCCACATAAAGCGCCACCATTTGACTGACGCCAAGGTAAATGTCGCACCTTCTGCGGTCATGGAGGCCGCAGATCGCATCCTGCGACCCATGCTGGAAAGGATTTTGAATAGTCAGTTGCACACCGCGCGACTGCATTCATTGCGGGCGTCCTTACTGCGACCGCTACTCGATGGCGAGTTGTCGCTAGCCGGTGCGCAGGCGTTGGTGGGGACTGGTGCTACGTGAGTGGCTATCGTGCTACCGAGACCGACTTTGAGCTGACGACCATCGAGCGCCTGGACCGCCAGGGCTATGACTATCAGCTCGGCCTTGAGATCAAGCGGCCACCGGAAGAGGTCGTGCTTATCGACAGGCTCGAACGCTTCCTTCGGAAGCGCTACCCAGATCTGCCACCTGACTCAGTCGCCCAGGCGGTTGCTCGGTTCAGCCGGCCTCAAGGAGCGGACGTGATCCGGCGCAACCTGGATTTTCATGTGTTGGCTACCAACGGCTGGGAGGTCCCTGTTGAGTCTCCAGGAAAGCCGAAGACGTTTAAGCACATTTACCCGATCGACTGGGATGATCCAGGGGCAAACGAGTTCTTGGTCGTCAACCAGTTCCCAATCACCGGGCAGAATGACCGACGGCCCGACATCTTGATCTTCATCAATGGTCTCCCTTTAGTCCTCTTCGAGTTAAAGAACCCGTGGGAGTCGCTGTTTACCGTCGAGCACGCGGTCAACCAGATTGCCCACTATCGAAACGATATCCCGCAGATCTTTGAGTTCAACGCAATCACGGTCGTATCGGACGGAATCACGACGCTGCATGGGATGTGGCCGTCGGGCATGGAATGGTTCGCTCCTTGGAAGTCCATCGACGGTCATGCGGTCGAAGCAAATACGACCGGCAGCATGAAGACCCTGGTCGAGGGCCTATTTCCAAAGGACAGGCTGCTTGCTTACATTCGGAACTACATCGTCTTCGAAGAGGCGAACGACAAGATCACTAAAAAGGGCGCGAAGTATCACCAGTTCTTCGCTGTCAACCTAGCTGTCGCGAAGACAAAAGAAGCGTTCCGGGGAATTGGCGACCGTAGAGTCGGGCTGATCTGGCACACAACCGGTTCAGGCAAGTCTCTGTCGATGATCTTTCTGGTGGGTATCTTGCGCCGCGTGTTAGATAACCCGGCGATCCTCGTCCAAGTCGATGCGACCGACCTCGACGACCAGCTATCGGACCAGTTCGTCGCAGCTCGCACCCTGGTCGGCAACGTCAAGCATGCCGACCGGATGGATGATCTGCGGCAAGCTCTGAGGACTAAAGGCGGCGAAGTCATCTTTACGACGCTCCAGAAATTTCAGCTCAGAGACGGAGAGATCGAACATCCCGTTCTGACGGATCGCGCAGACCTGCTGGTAATCGCCGACGAGGCCCACCGGAGTCAATACGGATTCCTGCAAGGTTACGCCCGATATTTGCGCGAGGCTCTACCTAACGCCAAATTCCTCGGGTTCACCGGAACGCCCGTTAGCCTCGCAGGGGCCGACACCGTTGACGTGTTCGGAGACGTGATCCACACCTACGACATTCGTCAGTCGCAGCTAGACGGCACCACGGTCCCGATCTTTTACGAGCCGCGGATGGTGCGGCTCCACCTGTCCGGCAACGACATCGATGCTGCCTTGAAAGAGGTTGCAGCAGGCGAAGACCCCTCGCAACTGGAGCGTAAGAAGTCCAGGTGGGCAGCGTTAGCGGCCACGGCCGGGGCCCGCGATCGTGTGGACGAGTTGGCTGCGGATCTGCTAGCTCACTACATCGACCGCAACGCAACGCTAAAGGGTAAGGCGATGGTCGTGTGCATGACCCGCCAGAACTGCGTCACGCTGTACCAAGCCCTCGCCGCGCTGCCCGGTTGCCCCGAGGTGAAGGTTGTAATGACAGGCGACCTAACCCGCGACCCCGACGCTTGGAGTAAGGCCGGGCACATCACAACCAAGCGGCAGCGGGAGGCGATCAAGCAGCGGATGATCGATCCAGACGATCCGCTCTCGATCGTCATCGTCTGCGACATGTGGCTGACCGGCACCGACATCCCATGTCTGCACACTCTCTACATCGACAAACCGATGAAGGGCCACAGCATCATCCAGGCCATTTCGCGGGTGAACCGGGTCTTTAGTGACAAGCCGAGTGGACTTGTCGTCGACTACATCGGAATCGGTGACGACCTACGCGAAGCGACCAACCGCTACTCCAAGGGTGGGGGCATGGGCGAGCCAGCTCCGGACATCGACAAACAGGGTCGCCCTATTTTACTTGAGGCGCTCGAAGCAGTACGGAGTGCCCTGCCAAGCGATATCGAGTACGGCAAGTGGCGGCAGCTGTCCCGCATCGATTTAGAGGACCGGTACGCGCTCGTTTGGGGATACCTGACTGATGATGAGCAGAGGCGCGACGCTTTCCTGCAGGCCGAGGCGCGAGCATCACGGGCGTTCTTACTGGTCAAGCACCTCGACAACTGTCGGTCGTTTGCCGATGAGCTGATCTTCTACCAGGGTGTCCGCAAGCAGATCCTCAAGACGATTCCCGGCGAACGTGCTCAACCGAATGTGGAGCAAGCGGTCCGAGATCTAGTGGATGACAGTATCCAGTCGGACGGAGTGGTCGACATTTTCAAGGTTGCCGGGATTGACTGGCCGGACCTTTCCATTCTTGATGACGAGTTTCTCCAGACCTTCAAAGGTCGCCCCCACGAACACCTACGGATAAAGCTATTGGAGAAACTGCTCGGCGACGAGATTCGATCGCACGAGCGCAAGAACCTAGCCGTTGCTAAGAGCTTTCAGGTCCGATTGGAAGAAACACTTCTCCGGTACCACAACCGCTTGATAGATGCTGCGGCCGTCATTCAGGAGATGATCGAAATACGTAAGCAGCTCTTGAAACAACGGGGCCGCGCTGTCGAGTTGGGCGTGACGGAAGAAGAGCTGGCCTTCTACGATGCCCTCGCCTCAGAGTCAGGCGAGGCATACTCCGATGAGTTCCTCAGAGACCTTGTCCATGAGATCGTTCAATCCGTGAAGCGCGACCTCAAGGTCGACTGGACAGCTCCTCACCGCGATGATGTCCGCTCGGCCATTAGGTCCGCAGTCAAGAGGACGCTTCGTACGAGAGGAGTTCAGCCAGCCGACTTCGACCGGTTTGTTGAAGCAGTCATGGAACAAGCTGCGAGAAGCTTTGCGACCTGGCCGTTGATGGCGGCGTGACACCCAACCCAGGTCAGCGTTCTATCACACGAACACTAGGTTTGATGGACGCGACGAGCTGCGTCAAAGTGCTGGCTGGGCTGTCGGGCTAAGACTTGACCTTCTTCAACCAGTCAAAGAATCCGATGAAGTCCTTTCGTGAACCAACTCCAACGTAGCCACTCTTAAGCCGCTTGCTGTGCTGGCAGTGTTGCTCGGGAATGCTGTCCAGGTAAGGGTGAGGTTCCGACGCACCACGTGCTGTAAGGGTCGTAAGTAGGTGTAGGGACTTGCGAGCCCTCGTCATCGCAACATAGAACGCGAGAGGGGAGGCCTTTTTCATGTTCACGTCGTCGAATCCCAAGACCATAACGTGATCGGCCGAAAGGCCCTTAGCTCCAACCATTGACATGAGTTCGATAGGTGAGACACTCCCAGCCGTCTCGATCTCCTCTTGCTCTTCGTCGGAGCGTGATGCATCGCCACCAATCGGGGCCGCCTTGAGATCCTCAACTAGACGATCTGGATGCTCCACACGGATCGCCTTTCGAATCTCCTCAGTCTTCGCCACCGCATCAGAGCCAGGATCATCAATGATCTGCTGGATCCGTCCACACTTCTCGAGAATTGCTGCGACCGTCGGGTGCTCAACCTGACTCAGCGCAACGCCACGGCGCAAGGCCTCAGCGATAAGTTTGTGCACCTCGGAAACTGCGACCGCCTCAATATGGAGAATCTTGCGCAGCGTGAAGTTGTCAGTTGGCGTCTGAGCACATCGATAGTAGGTCTTGATCCGGTAGTAGTCCTCCCCTTGGCCTGCGCTCTCAAGACGCCATTCATCCACCAGTCGCCGAAGATGATCCGCTTGCTCTTTCCCGAGGTAGCTGCCGACGTCTTTTTGGTGCGAGAGTATGAGAAGGAATGAATCCTTCTTGGTCCCTGACGTTATCTCCTCCCTCCGTTTCTCTAGGTCGGCGCGATGCTCGTTGATGAACGACTCGATGTAATCAACCGCCATCGGTGGGCGCGAACACGCAACCGCCTGGATTGGGGTCGCCTTGTCATCTAGAACAAGAGGCAAGAAGATCTTTGGGATCGAAGTCAGCGGCTTGGCCTTCTCGATAAAAGCATCCGCGCCCATCGCGATGTTGTAACTGCATCGACCGCAGTATGGAAGCATGGCGTTGGTCCACTTACCGCCAGCGTGGTACCCGCGAATGATCTCTGGATGGCTCGCCTTCAATCCCTCGTACAACGCCTGGTCGTCGTCCCCTGCTAGTAGGACACCATCGGCTGCCGCCGTGCAGACCGTGAAGAGTCCGTCCTCCGCCTTGTTGAAGTCTTGGAACTCGTCGACTATCCATAGCGAGTGCTGGACGAGGTCCGGATTCTCCTTGACGGCCTTTGTTGCGTGAGCAATCGAATCTGCGAAGCCAACGGCGTTGTAGAACTGGCTCAACTGCGAGTACGTCGCCTGAAGAGTTGGCCAAGGCTCATCGGTCTCCATGGCAACGTCGTGAAATTGCCGCTCCAGCTCTTTGAATGGCGGTGGCCCCATGACTTTGGGATTCAAACCGAGTACGTCGCCCCAAACCACGTCCTTCCAACCGCCACCGATCATTTGGACGTGAGCAGCCAGTCGATGCGTCGAGTTTCCGCCATTTCGCTCAACGAGGCTGCGGGCCAACCCGTGCAGAGTGGTAACCGTGATGAGCTTCCTCTCTTCCGGTGATAGGTCGCTCGTCTCGATCTCGTTGTCGAGATCCCTTACAAGTTTCCGCACAAAACTAGTGACATAGATGCTCTTTGCTGGGTGCCTGCTGATCCATTCATGTATGCGTTGCATGAACAGATAGCTCTTGCCCGTGCCTGGTCCAGCCACGATCAGCAGGCGGGGATCCTGATGCTTGGCGATCGACGCGGCATTCTGGTCCCTGAACGCTCGGCGATCCTCGTTTGTAAGTGCTTGTAGCTTGGCCTTTATCTCCTTCAGCAGTGGCTCCGTGAACGAGTGGCCCTTGTCGGCAATCAGCGCACGTAGGTTTGAGGCAGCCGTATCGTTCATGGCGAAACTGAATTGTCCTCAACTGCCGGCCTACCGGCGGCTTGCGGCGTCCCTCAAATGTAGGGCGGCCGGCCATGCGAGACGCTAGGGGCCGGTCGTTGCTCCTCATAAGACTTCGCTATCGACAGCTCGTGGGCGCGGCGCCCCTTTCGCGAGGACCTTTCAGAAACAATAACGAGTCCTCAGGCTCGTGGGAGCAGCGAACTCCTGCAGCGATCATGATTACTCTCAATGTCTGAAATTCTGGTCGACCTTAGCTCCGACACCGTAACTCAGCCTTCTTTGGGTATGCGTCAGGCGATCGCTTCCGCAGTTGTCGGCGACGAGCAAAGGCATTTGGACCCGACAGTATCTGAGCTCGAGCGGCGAGGCGCGGCAGCTGTCGGCCAAAATGAGGCGATCTTCTTGCCGTCGGCGACTATGGCCAATCACATCGCGCTTAAGCTACTGGGTAGACCTGGTGATGAAGTCATCGCCGAGGAGAATTCGCATCTGTTAATCGCCGAGTCAGGCGGCCCGGCGGTGCACGCCGGCCTTATTACGCGTGGCTTACCCGGACGGGCAGGGCAATTCACGCCGCAACAAGTTCGTGCGGCGGTCCATTCCGGCTCGTCAGTCCATCGTCCGGTTACTCGCATCGTCGCCGTCGAGAACACTCATAACTCGGCTGGCGGTCGGATATGGCAACTTGATGACATCGCTGCGGTCGCTCAGACCGCTCGCGAGCTCGGGCTTTCCCTGCATCTCGACGGCAGCAGGCTTTTCAACGCCGCTGTTGCCACCGGACTCCTCGCCGCAGACTTCGGGCGCTATTTCGACACTGTCACTCTTTGCCTCTCGAAAGGGCTTGGCTGCCCGCTCGGCGCGCTTCTGGCCTGCTCAGCCGAGCTGGCGCCCCGAGCTCGGAGACTCAAACACCTGTTCGGCGGCGCAATGCGTCAAGCCGGAATAGTTGCCGCGGCGGGCATCTATGCGTTCGACCACAACATCAGTCGGCTCGCCGACGACCATACCCGTGCTCGCCGTCTCGCGCAGGGTCTCGACTCAGCAGGATTCCCGGTCGATCTTCCGGGGGTAGAGACGAACTTTGTGCAACTGGACGTGGGTGTTCTTGGGCTGACAAGTCACGAGGCCTTAGCGCGACTTGAATCGAAGGGCATTGGGCTTTCGGCAACGGTGCATCCAAATGTCTTGCGGGCAGTCACTCACTTAGACGTCACTGACGACAACATCGAATTGGCTATCGAGCTCATACCCAGCGCGCTACGGAGGCGAGCACCCTCGTTGCGGTAGACATAACCCGATGTGGCATGAACCGAGACTTCAATAGGAATCGAATCGAACTGCTTCAAGGAGAGGCCGGTGCGGTGAGGCTTGGGCCAGACATCAGAGTGCATGCGGAACGCGATCCTCCGCGCCTGCACTCTCAACCGCGTGTGATCGAGATCGATGAGATGCTCGGCCCAAAACCGATTGCGGCCCTGCAAGCAATGGGTCACATCGTCGTCGAGAAAGAGACGGTCTGTTCCTTTAACTTCTTCAATCCAGTCGGTATCGCCGTGTCCACAACCGGCGACCTGGTCGGAGACCCCGACCCGTGCCTTCCCGGCGCTGCAGTTGGGTTGGGCGGCGCTCAGGTGAATGGTCCGTCAGCGGCGAAGAGTAGGAGAGAGCGATGAAGGCGGGCGAACGCTTGGCTCCCCGATCTGTTCACCTGAGCGGCCAGCAGGTTCAGTTCGGATGGGACCGCGACCGTGCCCCGCTCGTTACGGTCCCGTCCGGCAGCACGCTGACGTTGCACGTACCCGAGGCATCAGGCGGACAGGTCAACAAAGGGTCCACATATGCCACTATTGCCGACCTGGACTTTGAGAGGGTCAACCCGACCTGCGGCCCCATATACGTGGAGGGCGCCACCACCGGCAGTGCTCTTCAGGTGGAGATTCTCAACATCAGAACCGGAACTTGGGGTTGGACCGCGCAGATTCCTGGCTTCGGTCTTCTAGCTGACCAGTTTCCCGACCCTTGGCTGCGCATTTGGGAATTCGAGGAGCAGCAGACGCGACTGACGGACGGCATCCGCGTTCGCCTTCACCCTATGTGCGGGGTGATCGGAGTGGTTCCAGCCGAGCATGGCGTACTTAGCGTCGTGCCGCCCCGCCGGGTCGGTGGCAACATGGACATCAAGCAGCTCGGCGAAGGAGCCACCCTTTACCTGCCCGTTGCCGTGCCCGGCGCCCTCCTTGGAATTGGAGATCCGCATGCCGCCCAGGGGGACGGTGAGGTCTGCGGGTCCGCCATCGAAACGTCGGCTGAGGTTGTGGTAAGGGTGACGGTCCGCAAGGATCTTTCCATTGAGTCGCCGGAGTTCGACGTTCCCGGGGCGCTGGAGAGGACATCAGCCGCGAAGGCGGGATACCATGCAACGTCCGGCATTGCGCCCGATTTGATAACGGCTGCACGTCAGAGCGTGGAGCGCATGATCGTCTACTTGGGATCACGCTATCGACTCGAGGCCCAGGATGCATATGCCTTATGCTCCGTCGCCGTCGATCTGAGGATCAGCGAGGTGGTCGATGCGCCGAACTGGGTCGTCTCCGCATTTCTGCCACTCGACCTCTTCGACCCTCGCCTCTAGTATCACGCCTACTGTCAGCGGGTGAAGCGGCGAGCCCCGCACTAGTCCAATGCCGAGCCAAAGACCCACATTTGAAGTCGCGGGCAGGCTCGCCGAGTCAACACGTAAGCGTCTGACGCGGCGTCTTGGACCGAACACCAACCTGGGAACCTACCGGATCGTCGGCGAAGCCGGCCAGGGCGGCATGGCCAGCATCTGCGCAAAACGCACCAAGTCGCCCTCGCCCCGCTACGTGGCGATCAAGGTGCTGCCTGACCCACGTTCGGGAGCGCTAAGGACACATGCCCCCTCGCGCCGAAAGTCGTCTACAACAGCCTGGACAAGCCGGCCGACGGGCCTGCCCTGGGTGGGCTCCGCTGCTATCAGTCCCAGCTGCCAGATGGGGTGGTTGGAGGTGAGTGGGATGTAGCGGACGCCGTCGATCCGGAGCTGTCGAGTCCGAGACATTGCGCAAAGCGCGATTCCGATTCCGGCTGCGACAGCCTCAACGTTTGCCTCGTAGCCCTGCGCTAGCGCCTCTAGGGCCATCGATGGCTCTTCGCCGGTCGCCTTTCGGATCGACTCGACGATATAGTCGTACTGGCCGGGGTTCAACGGTCGTGGAAAGAGGATCCACCGTTCGCCGGCCATTTTGTCGAGGCCGACCTCTAGTGAGCCAGCGAGCGGGTGGTCGGCTGGGAGTACGAGCAGAAATGGCTCCGTCTCGACGACGGTTACCGCGATCTCGTCGAGGTCGTACATCGGAAGGTTGATGAAGGCCAGATCGACCTCGCCGGAGCGAAGCTGCTGTAAATTCGGCACTGAGTAACCGAAGCAGGCCTCGATACGAACACCTGGGGCTAGCGCCGCAAGCACCTTCGCGACGCGGGTCTGAAGCTTGGGGTCGCCAGGCATCCAGTAAGCGATGCGTATGTGCCCGCTGGCGCCAGCCGCCAGCGTGCGCATGGCGGCGATGGCTCGGTCTTCATCCGCGATCAAGCGCCTTGCAAACGGCAGGAGTGCCTCGCCTCCTTCGGTCAACTCGACGGTTCTCGACGTTCGAATGAACAGGGCTAGGCTCAATTCACCCTCAAGGCAATGGATACGCTGGCTCAACGCTGGCTGGGAGACGTGGAGTGCTTCGGCCGCCCGACCGAAATGCCGGCGCGTCGCCACCTCGACGAAGGCTCGAATTTGATGCAGTTGCATCGAGAACTTCTCCTTATCGTTCGACCGGCGAATTCCATTGGACAGTCCCGAATCGCGAGCATACCCTGTCGGGATGTCTGAAGCACACCTGGCGGGGAAGGTCGCGATCGTTACTGGCGGCGGCTCCGGCATCGGCCGGGCGATCGCCCTGCGCTACGCACGCGAGCGCGCTCTGGTGGTGGTCGCCGACGTCAACATGGACACGGCCGAGCAGGTCGCGCGGGCCATCGTGGACGCGGGCGGCGACGGCCTGGCCGTGCAGTGCGACGTATCCGCGCCCGCCGACTGCGACCGCCTCTTCGGGTCCGTACAGGACCGCCACGGCACGATCGACGTGCTCGTCAACAACGCCGGCCTGGTCAACACCGAACGCCACTTCCTGGAAGCGGACGACGCCTGGTGGCGGAAGATCATCGACGTCAACTTGGGTGGTGGCTTCAACTGCAGCCTGCGCGCGGCTCGGATCATGGCGGCCAAGGGCTCGGGCGTGATTATCTGCATGTCCTCGGGCGGCGCCACCAAGGCCCACCGCGGCAACGTCGCCTACGACGCCACCAAGGGCGGCATCGAAGCAATGGTGCGAGCCATGGCACTCGACCTAGGTCCCTACGGCGTGCGCGTCTGCGGCCTGGTTCCTGGCTCCATCGACACTCAGGGAATGAATCCCGAGACCAAGGCCAGCCGCGGCGAGACGGTGCCGCTGCGCAGGGTCGGCGAGCCCGACGACCTGGCTGGGCCGGCGGTGTTCCTGGCCAGCGACGACGCCGCTTACGTCACCGGCACCATGCTGGTCGCCGACGGCGGTTTGCTCGCGCAGCAGCGCTCACCGCAGGTCGATATCTTCCCGCTCTCCAAATACCCCAACCTGCCCGGCAGCCGTTAGGTGTACAGGGTCGGCATCGACATCGGCGGCACCTTCACCGACGTAATCGTGGTCGAGGAGGCGGGTGGCGAGTTCACAGTCGCAAAGGCCCTGACCACACCCGAGGATCCCTCGTTCGCGGTCGAGATCGCGCTCGCTGACGCGCTCGGTCGCGCCGGCATTGGCGCCCCACAGGCGGCGCAGGTGATCCACGGCACCACGCTGGTCACCAACGCGATCATCGAGCGCAAGGGCGCCCGCACCGCGCTGCTGGCGACAGCCGGCTTTCGCGATGCTATCGAGATCGGCAAGGAGGCGCGCTTTGAGCTCTACGACATCGAGCTCGAGCTTCCGGAGCCGTTGGTGCCCAGGTATCTGCGCTTCGACGTGCCCGAGCGCACGCTGGCCAACGGCAACGTCGCCCGCGACCTGGACGTGGCGTTCGTGGAGCGGCTGGCGCGCGAGTTGGCGGAGGCTGGGGTAGATGCGGTGGCCATATCCTTCCTGCATAGCTACGCCAACCCCGGCCCTGAACGCGCGGCTCGGGACGCAGTGTTGCGGGTGGCGCCTGAGAGCCGGGTCTCAATCTCATCCGAAGTGGTGCCGGAGATACGCGAGTACGAGCGCACCTCAACCACGGTTGCCAACGCCTACGTGCAGCGGCGCACCGAGCAGTACCTGGCTGAGCTCCAGGCGCGGCTAGCGAACCTGGGCTTCGCCGGCTCCTTCCGCCTGATGCTATCCAACGGCGGCATCGCGACGCCCGAGACGGCGAGCCGGTTCCCAGTGCGGCTGCTAGAGTCCGGCCCCGCGGGCGGCGCCTTGGCCGCCGCCCATCACGGGCGGGCGGCCGGGGTCGAAGACCTACTCTCCTTCGATCTCGGTGGTACCACCGCCAAGTTCGCGGTGGTGGCGGGCGGGGAGCCCCTGCTGGCCGGCGAGTTCGAGGTCGATCGCCGCTACCGCTTTAAGAAGGGGTCCGGCCTGCCTATCAAGACCCAGGTGATCGAGATGATCGAGATCGGCGCCGGCGGCGGCTCGATCGCGCGCGTCGACTCGCTCGGCCTGCTCCGCGTGGGCCCGGACTCGGCCGGCGCCTATCCCGGTCCCGCCGCCTACGGGCTGGGCGGCCAGGAGCCCACCGTTACGGATGCCGACTTGATGCTCGGCTACCTCGACCCCGGCTTCTTCCTAGGCGGCCGGATGGCGCTCGACCCCGACGCCGCCCAGCGGGCCATCGACTCCCGAGTCGCCAAACCCCTGGGCCTTTCCGTCGACGAGGCGGCCTGGGGCATCCACCAGGCTGTCAACGAGGGCATGGCGAGCGCGGCGCGTGTCCACGTCCTTGAACGCGGACGGGATCCGCGCGCTCTCCCCATCTTCGCATTCGGAGGCGCGGGCCCGGTGCACGGCTACCGGGTGGCGCGCGCGCTCGGCTCCCCTCGGCTGCTGGCGCCCTACGGGGCCGGGGTGCTGAGCACGATTGGCTTCCTGGCCGCTCCACTAGCTTTCGATTTCGTGCGCTCCTGGCCGGCGGCGCTGGACACCCTCGACTGGGGGCGTGCCGAAGGCCTGCTGGCCGAGATGGAAGCCGAGGGGATGGCGGTGCTGACCGCCTCCGGCGTGACCGAAGGCGAGATCACCCACGTGCGTGAGGCCGACATGCGCTACCTCGGCCAGGGTCACGAGATCCGGGTCGCCCTGCTTCACGGCCGCGATCCGCTGGCGCTGCGCGCCGCTTTCGAGCACGAGTACCGCCGCCTATACGACCGCTTGGGCCCCAGCGGCGTGGCGCTGGAGATCACCGCCTGGCGGGTGCGCTCGGCGGGCCCGAAGCCCAACCTCAACCTGCGGGTCGCGGGCGAGCCGGGCGAGGCGCGCAAGGGGACGCGCAGAGCCTGGATGCCGGAGTTGGGCGGCGCTAGCGAGGTCCCGGTATACGACCGGTATCGCATGGGTCCCGGCACCCACACCACAGGTCCCGCTATCGTGGAGGAACGGGAATCGACGCTGGTGGTCGGCCCCGGCGCCCGCTGCTGGGTGGACGCCGGCTGGAACCTGGTGGTCGAGGTTGGATCGGCATGAACGTGCTCACCCTGGAAGTGCTCTGGAACCGTTTGCTGTCGGTCGTCAACGAGCAGCAGGTGACGCTCATGCGGACGGCATTCTCGACGGTGGTGCGCGAGTCGCAGGACCTAGCTTGCGGCGTCTTCGACTCGCGCGGCTATATGGTGGCCCAGTCCCTCACCGGCACGCCCGGCCACATCAACGCCATGGCCACGGGCGTGCATCACTTCCTTGCCGCCGTCCCCGCCAGCAGCCTGGTGCCCGGCGACGTGCTGATCACCAACGATCCCTGGATGACGGCAGGCCAGATCAACGACATGACCGTGCTCACGCCTGTATTCCTAGGCGGGCGGGTGATCGCCTACTTCGCGTCCTGCTGCCACTCCCCGGACGTCGGCGGCCGTGTGTACAGTGCCGCCGCGACCGAGGTCTACGAGGAGGGCATTCGGATCCCGATCCTGTATCTCTTCCGGGCCGGCGAGCCCAATACCGACCTGGTGGCGCTCATCCGTGCTAACGTGCGCGTCCCCGACGAGACCATCGGCGATCTCTACGCGCAGGCCGCCTGCAACGACGTGGGGGCGCGCAACCTGGTTCGCTTCCTGGAGGAGTTCGACCTTCAGGAGGTGGACAGCCTCTCGGACGCCATTATCGAGCGCTCCGAACGTGCTATGCGCGACGCCATAGCGGCGTTGCCGGACGGCACGTATCGCGCTGAGAACTGGGCCGACGGATTCGACGATGCGCCCGTGCATATCGTGGTGACCGTGACCGTCGATCGGGACCAGGCGACCATCGATTTCACGGGCTCCTCTGAGCAGATGGCCAACGGCCTCAATGTCGTCCTCAACTACACCCGCGCGTACGCGTCATTTGCCATGAAGGCGGCCGTCAACCCAGAGGTGCCGCACAACGACGGCGCCTTTCGGCCGGTGCGGGTGACCGCTCCCGAGGGCTGCATCTTCAACTGCCGGGAGCCCGCCGCGGTGGCGGCGCGCCACCTCGTGGGGCACATGATCCCGTCCACTGTCTACGCAGCGCTGGTGCAGGCCATGCCAGGGCGCTTAATGGCGGGCGGCGCCGACGCGCTCTGGTTCACGGTCTGGCGTGGGACCTGGCCCGGGTCGCACCGTCTCTTCACTTTCTCGCTCTTCCAGTCCGGCGGCGCCGGCGCCCGGGCCGGCAAGGACGGCCTCCAGACGAATGGCTATCCCTCGGGCGTGGCCGGGGTGCCGGCCGAGGTCTTCGAGACCTGGGCGCCGCTGGTCATGCACCGCAAGGAGTTGGTGGCGGACTCGGGCGGCGCCGGCCGCCAGCGTGGCGGGCTGGCACAGGCGGTAGAGGTGGGCTACCGGGGCGACGGCCACTGGGGCGTCTCCACTCTCATCGAGCGCACGCGTTTCCCGGGCCTGGGGCTCGACGGCGGCCGGCCGGGGTCGCTGGGCTCGTACTACCTCGATTCCGGTGAGCGGCCGCCCGCCAAGCGCCTGGTCCCCCTCCCCAACTACGCGCGTGTCAATCTGGTGCTCCCCGGCGGCGGTGGCTACGGCCATCCGGACGGGCGGCAGCTGGAGTCGGTGCTCCGCGACGTGGTCAACGGCTACGTGACGGTGGAAGCGGCTGAGCGCGAGTACGGCGTGACGGTGCGCTACATTGGCGATCCGGACCGGCTTGTCAGGTTGCCCGAGCACTATGTGGCCGAGCCCCGTGCGTGACCAGGATTTCGAGGTCGCTAGGGCGGGGCTGGGGATCATGGATAGCTGCGCGCTTTGGCAGCTGGCCCCGGGCGGGGCTGCGCGGCGCACCGGGCTCAACCACGAACTGCTTACCACCCGCGCCCTGCGCTGGCGCTATCCGCAGCACCGGTTGGGTGACTCGGACGGCGTGCTCTTCGATCCCGAAGCCGAGTCCTCGATCGAGGTGCCGGTGCTCGCGCTGTTCTAGCGGATGATTTCACGGACACACTGGCTCAATGCTGGCCGGGCGATGTGGAGTGCTCGGGCCGCCAGTCCGAAGCGTCTGCGCGTCGCCACCTCGACGAAGGCTCGAATTTGATCCGGTTGCATCGAGAACTTCTCCTTATCGCTCGACCGGCAAATCCCATTGGACAGTCCGGAGTCTGGTCGTTAGATTGACCCTGCCGAAGGCGACTGACCCACAAACACCGGGCCAGCCGCGCGCGACCAAGCGGAATGCGGCCAGCGCCAGGTTTCACCACCTGAGCCGCTGAGCTGGAGGGTAAATAACGATATGGCACGCCGACCCCTCGGACTCATGGGAATCCTGGCATCGACGCTTTTGGTTGCGGCGGGTTGCGGATCCGGAAGCTCTCAGCAGGGCAGCAGCGAACCTATTCGTGTCGGCGTCGTCGGTCCGTTCACCGGGCCATATGCGAGTGCCGGACTCGACGAGTTGAGCGCCGCCAACGTCGTGGCGAAGACGATAAACAGCGCAGGTGGGTCGTTCAACGGCCGCAAGATCGAGATCGTGTCGGCGGATGACCAGTGCGACGCGCAGGTCGGCGTCCAGGCGGCACAGAAGCTCGTGACCGAGAAGGTTGTCGCCTTCGTCGGCGGTTACTGCTCCGGGGCTAGCATTCCGGAGACTGACATTCTCAGGAGGAGCGGGGACATACCCTTCGTGGCGGTTGCCTCCAGCAACCCAAAACTCACCGAGCAGGGTTACGACAATGTATTCAGAGCCACTTCCCGCGACGATGACCTTGGCCCCATCGACGCGTCGTTCATAACGCAGATACTGAACGGACGCCGGGTCGCCCTCATGCACGACAATACGGTCTTCGCCAAGGGCCTAGCCGGCTATGTGCGCGACGCCCTGGTCAAGAGCGGTGCCACGATTACCTACTTCGATGCCATTACGCCGGGCGAGAAGGACTACACCTCGGCCCTCACCCGGGTCGCCTCTACTAATCCCGACGTCTTTGAGTACACCGGCTACTACGCGGAAGCGGCGATCCTGATCAAGCAGTACAAGCAGCTCGGCCTGAACAACAAGTTTAGTTTCATGGCCGGCAGCACCGTCTTCGACCCGGCCCTTCTGCAGGCGGCCGGTCAGGATGCCAATGGCATGTATGTCAACTATTACGCAACCCTTGGGCAAGGCCTCACGGGTCCGAAGGTCGACGCCTTCGTCAAGACCTACAAGCAGCAGACCGGCAAGGACGCAGGCCCGTATTCTGTGTCCGAGGCGGACGGAATGAACGTGCTTGCCCAGGCACTGATGAGCGCGAAGTCGACCAACCCGGCGGACCTGATCAAGGCACTTAGGGCCGTCAAGTACGACGGCCTCCAGGGCACGTTCAGCTTCGACGCCAAGGGCGATCTGCAGGCACCGTTCCCGATGATTAACTACATCGTCCAGAACGCCGCGTTCGTGCCGTACGCCCGCCAGAACGGCTCGACCTGGGTGAAGGTGTAGACGACGAGGCCCTTCGTTCAACCCCTTGTGCGAAAACCAAGCCCTTCGACGGGGTCCTGGGATTCCATGAACGGTAGGGTCGGTACATCACAATGCGTCGAGCGGTCGGTCGGGCCCTACTGACATGGATACGTTTTTCCAGTACACCGTCAACGGGCTGACGGCAGGGTCCTTCTATGCCTTGGTGGCCCTTGGCTACACGATCATCTATGGAATCATTCGGTTGATCAACTTCGCCCACGGCGACCTGACGATGGTCGGGGCGTTTGTAGGCTGGACCGTGCTTGTGCCATTCGCCCTGAATCGGCTGCCGGTCGGTGTCGCGATCGTGCTGGCCCTGGTCATCGCGATGGCTTTCTGCAGCCTCGTCAATCTTGCGATTCTGCAGTTCGCCTACAAGCCTCTGCTGAAAAAGTCGATGCTCGCCATCATGATCACGGCTCTCGGAATGTCGATCCTGCTTCAGAACTCGGCGCTGCTGATCTTCGGCAGTGGGGTCGACGCCTATCCCGACCTGGTTTCCACGGCGGGCTTTATGGTCGCAAACATCCGGGTGACGTTCGCGCAGGCGGCCTTCGTTCTGTTCAGCGGCCTGTTGATGCTGGTCCTTTACCTGTTCGTGCGCTACACCACGCTCGGCATCGCCATGCGGGCGCTCGCTATTGACCATGAAGCCACAAGGCTGATGGGTATCGACGTCGATCGGGTAATCCAGATCGGCTTCTTGTTGGGTGCTGTGCTGGCGGCCGCTTCCGGCGTGATGATCGGGCTCTACTACGGTCAAATCACCTACTTCCTCGGATTCCTGATCGGGCTCCGCGCCTTCACCGCGGCGGTTCTTGGCGGCATCGGCAATATCCCCGGAGCAATGGTGGGAGGCGTCGTCATCGGATTGCTTGAGTCTTACTGCGCCGGCTACCTGTCGGGTGCTTGGCAGGATGTGTTCGTCTTTGCGGTACTGATCATCGTGCTCATCGTCCGGCCGACGGGCATCCTTGGCGAACGTGTGGCCGAGCGAATGTAGCCAAGATGCGGATTGCGGTCTGGTGGAAGCCGGCGCTACCCGGGATGAAGGCTATCCGAAACGTCGGTGCAGCCGGTAACGCCCGCTGGTCACGCATCCCATACACGATTCAGGTGGCGCTGGTCCTGCTCGTGGTCGGCGCCGCTACTCTGCTGTACGGCGACGACTATGTGACGGCCGTCGGCGTCAGCGTCTTGACATACGGCATGCTGGGTCTGGGCCTGACCATCGTTGTCGGCTACGCAGGACTTCTGGACCTCGGCTACGCGGCCTTCTTTGCGATCGGCGCCTACACGTGCGCCATCCTGACGACTGACTTCCACGCTAGCTTCTGGGTCACTCTGCCGTTCTCCGTGGCTTTTGCCGGAATCGCTGGCACCTTACTCGGCTATCCCACTCTGAGGCTACGCAGCGACTACCTCGCCATTGTGACTCTTGGATTCGGCGAGATCGTGCGGGTGATGTTCCAGAACTGGGACTATGTGGGTGGTCCGAACGGAGTCTGGAACATTCCCGCGCCGAGCCTCTTTGGCAAAGAGCTCTATAGCCAACCCGACTTCTTCGTCATCGGTTTGGTCCTGGTCGGCATCGCACTCGTGTTTGGCAGGAACCTCGCCTACTCCCGACTCGGGCGTGGTTGGCTGGCCCTCCGGGAGGATGAGTTCGCCGCTGAGGCGGTAGGCGTACCGACACTGAGAGTCAAACTGCTCGCTTACACCATGGGCGGTATGTGGGCCGGCCTGGCCGGGGCCTTTTTTGCCTCGCGCCTGTCGGCGATCAACCCGACGAGCTTCAGCTTTGTTCTATCCAGCACGATCTTGATCCTGATAGTCATCGGCGGACTGGGTAGCCTGAACGGCGTCCTTCTGGGTTCCATCGTGGTGGTCGCGCTGCCCGAGTTCCTGCGCTTCCTGCAAACCACGCGATTCCTGTTCTATGCCGTCGCGCTTGTAGTTCTGATGCTATTTCGCCCTCAAGGACTCTGGCCGGACGTTCGACGGAAAGTAGACCCCTGGCTTGGGTTGGAAGGCCATTCGCTGGCGGCTTTTCCGGGGCACAGGCAGGGCGGGGCAGCGCGCATCGGCGACGACGAACCGATCCTGACCATCGATCGGCTCACACATTCATTTGGCGGGCTGAAGGCGCTCGACGGTCTTTCGCTCGAGATCAGAAGAGGTGCAATTTTCAGCATCATCGGCCCCAACGGCGCCGGCAAAACAACTGTGTTCAACTGCGTGACGGGGATCTATCGGCCGCGGGAGGGAAGCATTCGATTTCTCGGCCGATCGCTTGTCGGATCCACACCGCACCGCGTCGTCGCCCTAGGTATGGCACGCACGTTCCAGGGCATTCGGCTCTTCAAGCAAATGGCGGTCTACGAGAACGTCATGACGGGTCTGTACTCGCGTCAGCGCGCTCCGGCCTGGCAGTCGCTTCTGCATCTTCCGGCAGAACGCCATGAGGAGAGGCAGGCACTGCTGGAGGCCCGTTTCTGGCTGAGCTTCGTGGGACTCGAGAGCGATGCTGGCAAACTGGCCAGCGAACTCTCCTATGCGGACCAGCGGCGGCTCGAGATCGCCCGAGCCCTGGCGGCAGGACCCCAACTTCTGCTGCTGGACGAGCCCGCGGCCGGCATGAACCCCACGGAGAAGCTAGAACTGGTCCTGATGGTGCGCCGGATTCGCGCACTAGGCATAACTGTCGTCCTCATCGACCACGACATGGGGCTCGTGATGAAGGTTTCCGACCGAGTCGCCGTCTTGGACCAGGGCAAGGTCATCGCCGAGGGCGCGCCGGCGGAGATCCAGGAAAGTCAGCGTGTCATCGATGCATACCTCGGCCGCGAAGCCGACGACGAGCTGGACGATGATGAGACATTTAGCGGCCTCGGGGCGTAGAAATGGCTCTTCTCGAGCTCAAGGATCTGACCGTCTCGTACGGCAATGTTCTGGCGTTGCACGGCATCTCGCTACAGGTAGAGAGCGGTGAAGTCGTGGCACTGCTGGGCAGCAATGGGGCGGGAAAGACGACGACGTTGCGCACAATCGCGGGCCTGCAGCGTTCACAGACCGGGTCCGTCTGGTTTCTGGACCGCGACATTACACACGAGGAGGCACACCAGGTGGTCCGTATGGGCCTGACGCTGGTTCCGGAAGGTCGGCGCGTTTTTGCAAGGTTGACCGTGGCCGAGAATCTGCGGCTGGGCGGTTATGTGCTCCGAAACCAACCAGACGAGTTGAGCGATCGGCGCAATGCCATTTACAGGGTCTTTCCGCGATTGCAGGAGCGCCAGGAGCAACTGGCTGGGACGCTATCCGGTGGGGAGCAGCAGATGCTGGCGATCGCCCGCGCGCTGATGTCGCGTCCGAAGCTGCTGGCTCTTGATGAGCCGTCTCTCGGCCTCTCTCCAATCCTCGCCCGGCGGATTCTCAAGATCGTTAGGCGTATAGCCGACCAATCCGTAGGGGTCCTGTTGGTCGAGCAAAACGCCCGGCAGGCGCTTCGGATCGCGGATCGGGCGTACGTACTGGAGACCGGCACCATTGCCCTACAGGGGTCGGCCGCAGAGCTCGCCGCCGACGACCGGATCAACAAAGCCTACCTCGGGGGATTCGACCCCATTCCTGGTGAAGACCAAGCTGCCGGCCACCACGTTAGTTGAGGAGTTTCCAGATGACCGTCAAGGAGCAGAGCCAGCCCGTGCGCAACTTCAGAGACGAGATGTTTCCACCGTCGCAACCCACCACTCTCTATGGCAGCACTCCAACTCTGTTCAAGCAGCCGCGGCTTCAGTCAGACGACGAACTAAGAACCGCGGACGTCGCCTTCCTTGGCATTCCGTGGCGGTCGCCAACTCCGGCCGGACGATCGGCGATGAACTTCGAGGGCAGCCTCCTCACCCCCTCGTATTTCCGAAACAACTCGGGAGCTTTCGGCGGATACCTGCCGGAGCTAGACGTCGATGTCCTGGAGCGCTTCAAACTCGTGGACATGGGCGACGCAGACATCTTTAACGATATTGGCCAGTCGATGCGAAGCGTCGGCTCGCGGGTTGCCGCGGCTGTCAAGGCCGATTGCATGATGCTTACTATCGGTGGCAACTCCGGCGTCAGCACCTACCCGGTCCTGGAGGCTATCGCCGCGTCCGGCAGGCCGACGGCTGTCCTCAATCTCGACGCGCATGGCGACAACTGGCTGGGGGAGATCGACGAGGAAGACCCACGCACGCCCCGGTTCGCCGGAACCTGGGCTAGGCAGATTCTGACGTTGCCAGGCGTGGACCCGGCTCGCTATTACCACTTCTGCTTGCGGGGCGCCCTGAGTGACCGCGAGGTGTTCAGCCGGTTCACCGAGCGCGGCGTGAAGCGCGAGCACATCCTGACCTACCGGGATCTAAAGGCCGCGCGTCGCAGTGGCTATGACGAGTGGGTCGAGGGCCTCGCCGGTAAGATTCTCGATGGCGCGGCCAAGGTCTGGATCTGCATCGATCCCGACGTGCTGAACATGGGCTCCAATCCGGATTTTGGTGACGAACCGCTAGGGCCGTCGATCGACGAAGTGATCGAAATGATGTACCAGGTTGGCCGAGCCGCCGGCCGGCAGCGGTTCGGAGGTCTCAGCTTTGGCGCCGTTCCATATAGCGCAACTTCGCTGCACATTGCCTGCTTCTACTTCATGCTGTATGCCCTGGCCGGGGTCGCGGCAAGCAATCCAGAGCGCGTGCACTAAGGCGGGTGCCATCGCGAACCGAACAGGATAGGGCGATTGATGTCGTCGAGATCGCTCGCGCAAACCGAGCCCGACAGCCATCGAGTGTTGATGCGGTCCAGGTGTGCCGGGACCGCATCGCGCCGGTCAATCTCGGATCGGACGCACGAGGGCGTCGATTCCGTCGGGCTCGCCGCCCTAGGCAATCACGAATCACTCAGATCTGCACGCCAACCAGTCTGCGGGATGCAAATATCCCATCATGGATCGACTAGCGGCTTAGGTCAGTCGTCGGTTACCATCTCGGGCGCCCTTGATCCTCGCTCGGACTTAGCAGCGCCCTTCCCACGGAACGCTATTGAGAGTTGGGTCAACATCACTCATCGGACAAGAATGCCCCGAGGAGGCCACTCCGCTGAGCTCGAAGAACCAGACCCCCTAGCCGATGACATCCGGACTTTCTTCCGACCTTACCTTCAACCAGCTCCGCATAAGGGCGCCGATTCAAGTGACTGACAGGCACGAAGTGGCAATCATTGGCTGCGGCGTGATCGGTGCGAGTATAGCCTGGCACCTGGCAAGGGCCGGCTTTCGCGATGTAGTGGTGCTGGAAAAGGAGATGGGACCTGGCCTGGGCTCGTCTTCCAAGGCGAATGGTGGATTTCGGAGTCAATGGACCACGGCTCCGAATATCCGATTCTCCGAGTTTTCCGTTCGCGAACTCAAAACAATTTCAGCACGGAACCCAGCGATGGCTTTTCGCCAGGTGGGGTACCTCTTCCTGACTGGAACTCAGTTGGGCGAGGCCGAATTACGACGGGGGTGCGAGTTCCAGAAGGATCTAGGCGTTGACGTCGAGTGGGTTGACCCCACTCTCGTCAAGGAGATCGCCCCATACGTAAGTACAGATGGCCTTCGGGGTGGGACCTTTGGAAGTCGCGATGGGACTGTGGATCCATATCAGGTCGTAACCGCGTTTGCATCTGAAGCGCGCGAGCTTGGCGTTGAGATACGGACCGGAGTTGAGGTCACGTCTATAACTCAACAAAGTGGTCAGTTCAGGATTCAGTCGACTATCGGGCCCACGCAATGCGAGTGGCTCATCAATGCGTCTGGCCCATATGCTCGGTGGACGGGCGCCATGCTGGGGTTTGATGTCCCGGTCGACCCCGTTCGGCGCAACCTCGCACTAACTCAGCCAGTTGCAGAGTCCCAATCGCCGGGCCCGATGTGCATAGACTTCGAAACAAAGCTGGTTGTTCGTACCGAAGGTCCCGCGTTCCTGATCGCCTACTCCGATCCGAACGACAAGCCGTCTTTCGATACAACCTTCGACAGTGGCTTCCTCGAGCAAGTGGCCGAGAGGGCTGCCAATCGGTTTCCTTTTCTGGAAACGATGGCAATCGACGAGCGAAAATGCTGGGCTGGCCTGTACCCCGAAACGCCCGACCACCACGCGATCATTGGCCCATCGCTCGATTGTCCCCGCTTCATCCAATGCGTGGGCTTTGGTGGCCACGGCATCATGCATTCCCCAGCTGCAGGGCAAGCGGTCTGCGAACTGATTTCGGTTGGCCGCTGCGAAAGCTTTGACCTGCGCCCCTTCCGACTATCTCGGTTCCAAGAAGGAGATCTCATGATCGAGGCCGCGGGCCTGTGAGTGCCAAAGTCAACTCTCGGAGCGTCTGATCCAAGCAAACGACGAGGTGATAAGGCGATTCATCAAGTCGGGGCAGTGACACCATTGAGGGCGGTGACGGAGCCGAATCAAGTCGTGCCCTCGCGCGCGTCTACTAATTAATGGCGGTTTGTGCGGACAACTCGCGGGCGTCCTTAGTCGTGCGATCTTATCCGATGAGCGCGCGTTTGATAGGGGTCGACCGCCGCCCCGTAGCGTCCTATTAATCCCTCGAGACTGCTCTTCCCGTCAACCGAGTAACGCGATGTCGAGGTCAGCCTTTCAGAGAATCGCCCACTTCCATGCTCGGCTCCCGCACGCTGAGCGCAATCGTAACCCCGAGCACCACCAGGAGCCCTGCCGCAAGGAGGATGGCCGCGGAAGGCCCGGCGGCTGCAGAAACAAAACCACCGGTCAGGGGCCCGATCAGGATGCCAAGAGCCAGCCCGCTTGCCGCGATGCCAAAGACAGTCGCACGCGCGTTGGTCGGAGACTCGAGCCCGAGCATTGTCGAGATCGCTGGAGTGAGAACGCCGGTCATCAAACCCACCAGAACAAAGGCGCCGATGAGGACGCCGATGCTGGAAGCGAGCGCGACGAGGGTTAGGGCCACTGAATAAAAGGCGGCCGCCGCGAACGCGACGAATCGGTAGCCACGCCGGGTCGCGAAGTACGAGTAAGTCGCCGCAGCTGCAGCGGTCGCGACGCCGCTGCTGGAGAACAAGAGGCCGGTGAGTGCAGCGGCGTGTTTTGCATCAAGCTCCAAAAGACGTAACACGACCATCGGTTGGGTCAGGCTTAGCGCGGCTGATAGCATCACCTGGCACGCAACAAGGACGCCTAACGCCCGTAGAGTGCGTCGGTCCATGGAGCGGATGACTTCGAGCACGCCCGAATCCGTCGGACCTACTGCTCGCGTCGGTCGCGACTCCTTGAGCACGAGGACTACGGGGACCACTCCGAGAAGAAACAGGACGCCGCCGACGACGAAAACCTGACGGAGCTCGAGCACGCTCGCTGCCAATCCGCCTGCGGCCGGCCCAATCGCCGACGCAAGCGAGCTTGCTGAGCTAACGAGTCCGATTGCCCACCCGACATGTGCTCGAGGGGTCTGGATGCTCACCATCGCAATTGAAATTGCAACGGGCCCGGATAAGGCACCATATAGGAACCGATATACGGTCGCATCGACGGGGCCTCGTGCAAAGCCGGTGAGGATGATCATGACGCCGCCGCAAACCATGGCCCTGATGAGCATGGGTTTTCGCCCGAAGCGATCCGCCAACATCCCCCAGATCGGGCTAGCAAGGAAGAGCCCTGCCCCGAGCGCCCCCGCCACGAGGCCAGTCCACAAAGCGAGTGCGTGCGGATCATGCACACCCAGGTCGCGGGCAAGGAAAAGGGGTATGAATGGAGTCGTGAAGCCGAATCCGGTGATTGTGATGAGCACTGAAAACCAGAGTACGAACACGTTGCGGCGCCAATGGACTGGCTCGCGGTTTGGCCCTGCGGGCTGGTCGACTGCCGGGCTTGTTCCTCCGTCGCTCGAATGTATCGTCGTTTCTCCGCCTAGCATTTCTTGCCGCGCTCCACGCCCCGCCTTCGCCAGATAGTGTAGGGATTGCCGGCGACTGGTTGACCGCTTGACCGGTTAATCGGTAGGTGATATGTTTGCTGGGCTGTCGAACCGCTCGGAGTCGGAGGTGACCGTACCGGTCACATCGATCGCGTTTGGAGTCATCATCGGGGACCCTCAATCCTGCCGTTCGTGAATTTTCGGTATTTGGTCTGAACCTCGTGATCGGTGCAAAACTCGGTAACGCGGTGTGCGAACCAAACCAGTAAAACGCGGGCGAGTGTTTCCATCAGAAGGGATGAATCGGGTTTGGATCGCTGATTGCGCCGTAGGAAATCGATTGGATCCTGGGAGGAGCGCATGAATCGCAAACGACTTACCAAACTGATGCAGCAACACGATCTCGAGGCGGTCGTAGGGACGTCCGTTCAGTCGCTGGTGTATGCCTTCGGGTATGAAGTCTTCGAAGGGATCCTGAACCATTTCGGTCAGGCAGTGGTGATTCCTCGGGACTCGCAAGTCCCAGCGATTGCTGTGCTGCCAACCTTGGAGGTCGGATACGCGATCGATGCGGGTCTTGATCGAGAGACAAAAGTCCAGATCTTTGGGCAACCGAGCAAGGAGGCAACGCCCTCAATCTGGGACGGACGGTACGACGCGCTGATGGCTCAGGCTCAGCCTTCAATCGTCGACGCGATTGCAGCAGCATTGGACGAATCTGGAGTCCACGGTCGAGTGGCAGTCGATTCGAACGGCCACCCGAGCGTCCCTGAATTGGCAGCGCGTATCACAAGTTGTGAGTTCGCCGACCATGGAGAGGACATCATTTACCTCGCGCGGCTCGTCAAAACCCCCGCTGAGATCGAGAAACTCCGGCGCGCCCAAGTAATAAACGAGTCGGCAATGCAAGCTGTGGTTGCTGCTGCCGGGGATTACACAGTCGTCGAGGCGGGCTCCCTTTTCGTCAAGATTGTCACAGATGGGGGTGGCATTCCGCTGCACTTTCTGTTGCACGAAGGTGGAGCATTCAGACATTGGGGTTATGGCGGTAGGCGGATGGTCGCGGGGATACCCGGGCGAGCCGACAAGCCAATTGAGCGCGGCCGACGCTACTCCTACGACGCAGGCCTGCTGTATCAGGGATATGTCTCGGATTTAGGCGGGACGTTCCTCCTAGGCTGTGATCCGAGTGAGGATGACCGAAGGATATATGGCGCGCTGAGCGCCGGGATCGAAGCCGGCCTTCAAGAAATCCGCCCCGGCATGCGGGCGAGCGAGCTGAAAGCGATAGTGGAGTCTGCCGTTCGCAAAAATGGAATGCCAGACCTTCCTCCGCGGGGCATGGTGGGGCACTTCATTGGTCTCGACCACCTGGAGGGTTGGATAGGCAATCCGGTCTCAACCCATTCGCCGTTTCTGCCGAACCCGTTCGATATTGAGTTCGAAGAGAACATGGTTCTCAATTTCGAATTGTTCTTGGCAGACCCTGGTCAAACAGGCTATCAGTACGAGCTTGCGGCCGCAGTAACCAAAAGCGGAGCGGCGCCCATTTCCGCGCTCCGGGCGCTTCAGGTTATTGCTTAGCGGAGATTCCGTAACACTGACCGCAGAATAGTCGAAACCTAGGCGGGCCGGGAAGCGAGTCCAGAATTGGTACCCCAACCGAAACGGAGCGGTACCTTTCTCCCGATTGCGGACGCTCGGAGTAACTGCGTTAAGGATCGCTTCACGTCAGGCCAGGATCTATAACCGCAGGAACGATCTTGACCGGTCAGGCTGTCCCCATTTGGCGCGTCCCACCTGAGCGTAGCGAGCGCTGCCACCGGCTGGTGATCGCTCGTCGGTAAGCCCTCGTCGGACACCCACCCCAGAGTCTCGGGTGGCCAACATGGGCCGCCTAACGTCAGCCAGTCGGAGTATCTGGATGGCTCAGGCGCGACATTTCAGGGTGATCTTGAACGAACTCGATTAACACGCCGTCAGGTGTCTTTGGATCAACAAACGCAATGAGGCTATTTCGAGCGCCTGGACGTGGCTGCTCATCAATAAGGGTTACCCCACGTGAACGTGCATCGTTGATAGCGGCGGCGATATCAGCAACACCAAATGCGATGTGGTGAATACCCTCTCCATGCTCGGCCAGATAGCGAGTGAACTCAGCGTTGGTATCCCTCGGTTCCAGCAATTCAATCATTGAACACCCGGCACCCAGGAAACAAATCCGCAGCGAGCCGTAATCCTCAATTCCAAGATTCGTCAATTCGAGCGATGCATTGAAGGCATCCAATGAAGCATCAATTGATCGGACCACCCAGCCAAGGTGATGAAGATTTAGCGGTAACGGCATTTGTCTATCGACCCCCTTCTTGACCGCGCGAAGTTAAACGCCACTCTGCCACCCTAGAAGCCGTCGCGCGTGGCTCTCCTTCGTCGCGCCCACGCCATTAATTGGGATCAGAAACTCGGAGACCGCAGCCAAGATCGCGTCCGCGGTCGGGAAGAAAGCCTCCTCCAGTTCGGCAGCGGGGGTAATCCAATTCGGAGCCCCCAATACAGTCACGGGACCATCGAGGTACTGGAAAGCTTGCAGTTGGACCTCGGCAGCGATCGTATTGAGGAAAGAACCGCGTTGACAGGCGTCGGAGACGAGCAATAGCCGACTCGTCTTTCGCACCGATTCAATGATTGGGTCGAGATCGAGAGGCACGAGGGAACGCGCGTCGATGAGTTCAGCCTCGATTCCATGCTCGGTCGACATCCGGCCGCATGCATCGTGTGCCGGATACAAGGCTGGACCAACGGCGACGATCGTAAGGTCGCCTCCTGAGCGCCTGACGGCGGGCAACCCAATTGGGATTTCGTATCGCTCTCGGGGCACGCCCTCTGGTTGGAAGATCTCGCCGACGTCGTATAGCTTCTGACTCTCGAAGAAAACGACGGGATCGTCACCGGCAAGTGCAGACGCCAGCAGACCCTTTGCATCATATGGCGTTGCTGGGTAGAGGACCTGGAGTCCAGGAATATGGGCGGCCAGAGCGGTCCAGTCCTGGGAGTGTTGGGCGCCGTACTTGCTGCCGACAGAAACGCGCACTACGACAGGTACACGAAGAACCCGCCCGGACATTGCCGTCCATTTGGCGAGTTGGTTGAACAGCTCGTCGCCGGCTCGTCCCATGAAATCGGCATACATGAGTTCTACGAGTGCGCGACCGCCAGCCATTGCGTATCCGACCGCGCTCCCCACGATGGCTGCTTCGGAAATCGGGGCATTGAAAAGCCTGCGTGGAGGAAGCAGCTCGGTCAATCCCTGGTAGGCTCCGAACGCACCGCCCCAGTCTCGATTTTCTTCCCCATAAATCACTAAGTGACGATCGCGCTGCACCGCATCGAGGATCGCTTCGAAGAGGGCAATCCGAACGGTTACAACTTTGGTGGACGGAAGTCTGGATCCGTCAGTGGCGACTCCGCGACGATCGCGTGCGGCGATTTGGGCGCTACGAGGGAGATCCGCTGGAGACATCCTCAGATCAGCAGGGCCCGCTGGCTCGCGATCCGCTGCAGGGGTACCGCTGAACATATACCGGCTTATAGCAGTCGCGTCGAGCCGCGGGTCAAGGCGAGGCGAGACATCGTCATCTATCGCAAGGTGAAACGCCTCGGATACGCGGGCAATCGCCCAAGCCTTCAGCGTGTTCTCCCAATCATCTGTCACGACCCCTGCCTGAAGTAATCGGTCGCCAAATTCTGCGATTGGATCGACATTCTTCCACGCCTCGATCTCCAAGGAGGTCCGGTAGGAACTTGCGTCGCTTGTCGAGTGACCACTCTGCCGGTAGCATTGGCAATCGACGAGTATTGGTCCGCCCTCGCTCTCGATCGCCGCCCGCTTACGCGAGACACAGTTCATGACGGCGAGTGGGTCATTGCCGTCCACTACTTCGGCGTGGAGATTCCTGGTTCCGAAAACAGCACCAATTCGGGCAATGTGATCGAAGCCTGTGGTCTCGGTAGCGGTCTGACCGCCCATGGCGTAAAAGTTGTTCACGAAAAAGAAAAGCACGGGTAGCCCCGAACTACGCGGTTCGTCCCAGAGATGCTCGTACTGGTGCATTGATGAGAAGTTGATCGCCTCCCACACTGGACCGCACGTGGCGGCGCCATCCCCGATGTTGGCGACCACAATGCCTCCCTGACCGTTTGCACGACGAAACAGGCCCGCGCCGGCAGCGATTGGAGCGGAGCCGCCAACGATCGCGTTGTTTGGATAGATACCAAACGGCGGGAAGCAAGCATGCATGCTTCCTCCCAGCCCCCGGTTAAAACCGGTTCCTCGCCCAAAGATCTCGGCCAGAAGGCCATAGGTCAGGAATTGGACGGCCCGAGTCTGAATGTCTGGCGCCGGCAAACTCTCCACAACTCGCAGGATCGACCCGTCGAGCGCGTCGCGCATCACACTCTCGAGCCAAGACTTGTCGCTCTGCTCGATGGCGGCCAACCCTTTCGCTAACACCTCTGCATGGCTGCGATGGCTGCCAAAAATAAAGTCGCCCACTTTAAGAGCTGCAGCCTGCCCTACCGCGGCGGCCTCTTGTCCAATTCCCAGGTGAGCTGGGCCGCGATGTTGATAGGGTTCACCTGCGTAGGCGCCCTGTCGCTTGACAGTGTCGAGCATGGTTTCGAACTCTCTAATTAGGACCATGTCGCGCAGCATTTCGCGAAGGCGTACGTCGCCGACCTCCGTGCGGTATGTGTCCATCGACGGTCCGCCCACGTTGACGGCGATTGGCTGGAACTCGATCCTCCCCGATTGGCGCACGACTTTTGGATCTACGAAATCCTGTTTTGGCAAAGCGTCGTAGTACCTCCCAGAATCACGCGTGGACGGCCAGTGCGAAGGCTAGCTCAGCCTCGCCGAAGAATTGAAAGCGCTCTAAACGGCAACGTCGTGACGAAATTGGCACAGCAATCCCGAGACTCATGACGCCACTTCGGTGGTGGCCAAAGGCTTTCGTGCATAGATGAAAATCGCCACGCCGTACAGGCTGCAGGCGGTCCCAAACAGACTAGACACAACCGGAACAGGAATGAAGCCCGACACGGCCCCTATAAGTAGGCTGCCCAGCGGGATCATTCCACCCCAGGCCAGGATGAAAAGGCTCATTACCCGGCCTCGTTTGGCGTCATCTACGAGGCTCTGAAGCATCGTGTTCAGCGACGTCATCGTGGCAAAAGCGACCCCTCCCAAAATCGCCACGAGAGCGAGCGATACGACATACGATGGTGACGACGCGAATGCGATCAAGCATGTCCCGAGCGCCACTACATGAAGTGCGGCAGCCCGAAGACTAAGCGGCCGAGCCCGGAGTCCTGAGGCCAAGGCTCCAACCACTGCACCGGCACCGCCTGCACTGAGGAGGCCTGCGAATCCCGAATCGCCCGCCTTCCACACCGAGTACGCGAATACTGGCAACATGGCTGTATAAGAGAACCCAAAGGTGCTAACAACCGCTACAGATGCGAGGATCAGCAAAGCGGGGCGTCGTTCGCGAGCGTGCTGCCAACCTACCTGAATCCGGTGGATCAAGCCGGCCCGTGTACTGTCGCCCTGCCCTCGCTGCACGTTTATTCTGAAAATCGCGGCGGCCGCCAGGATGGAGGCGCTGCTATAGAGGGCGTACACAAAAGTCGCGCCTAGCTTCGTAAGGGCAGGAGTCGCCAAGGCTGGGCCAGCGACTCGCATCAGGTTTTGTCCAGCGGACTGAAGTGATACAGCACTCGCGAGATGATTTCGCGGCACGCTATTCGCCACGATGGCCTGGCTGGCAGGGGCGTTGACGGCAAGCCCCGTGCCGATCGCAAATGCACCGACGTAGAGCAGTGGCACGCTGAGAAGATCTAGTTTGCTGCCAGCAGCCAGAAGACCGGCTATCGCTCCGATCGATAGCCAGCCGCACACAATTATTCGCGTCCTGTCAAATCGGTCTGCCAAGTAGCCACATGGCACGGAGAACAACAGGAGGGGTAGGTAGTTAAAGAACGCGAGAATACCCAGCGTGAGGGGATTAGTAGCGCTCTGTTTCGCGATGAGCCACTGGAATGTTACCGTCGACATCCAAAACCCGGCTTGCGATACAACGAGGCTGCTCAGGATGACTGCAAACGCACGATGCTGAAGGGCAACGAGCGGACCGGACAAAATCATCTGGCGCTCGCCCTACGATGGACCAAAAGCCTTCGCACCGGAATCGCTAGCTGGGAACCAACTTTTGGGGGTCAGCGCGTGAAAGCCGAACAGCGATTGGTAACCGGCGGATCCAGAGAGCGAATGACGCCTCCCCCAAAATTCGAGAAAGCCGTGGACACATCGTGGTGTTCCGACTCAACCGCGCCGTAGCGAATGTCTTGATCGTATGAAGCCTTCAGGGAGCTCCTCCGGGCGTCAGCGATCGCTGCCTATACACTCATTCGCGACCCAGCGACTGAATCCGCTCACCGAAGGGTAGCAAATCTTCATCGACCGGTCAAGCGGTCGACCGATCCCGGGCAGGCCTCGGCTCCGCAACCCCAAAGTGGGCGCAGGGCTGGTTGACCGGTCGACATATCGGTGCTAGTGTCCGCTCTGGCGATGTCGAACCGACTCGCTGATGGCGACTTGACCCGGTTTCGGACCGATCGGGCCGCAACAGTTTGATTTGGGGCTCGGGCAAACCTCGCTGGCACAAGGGGGCAATAGCGTGGAGATCATCGATGCCCAGATTCACGAGCTGCAGCCGTTCAAGCCGTGGAATCCAAAATACGATCCGGAGTCAGCTTTGGTGCTCGCCTGCGAGGTCGCGATTGCGGCTATGGATGCAGTTGGAGTCGATGTTGCCCTATTTAACGCGCGACAGGCACTGTGCGAGTTTGCGACCGCCCATTATCCGGATCGATTCGGCTCATATGTGGTAGTCGACCCTAACGTGCCGAATTTGGAGACTCTGGTTTCCCAAGTGCGCGCAAAGCCGGGCTCTTTAGCGCTTCGGGCGGTTTTAGGTAACTGGAAGACTGGTGGGCCTCCGGAAGGACTGAGGGCCGGTGTATTTGACCCCCTGTTTGCCGCTGCTGAAAGACATGGAGTACCGCTTTTCTGTTTCATCCCCGACTACGCTGGCGATCTTGAACCTGTTGCAAAGGCGCATCCCCAGTTGACTCTTATTGTTGATCACATTGGCGTTGTCCAGCAGCCAATGCCTATGCATGGGGACTCAGAGCCCTTCGCGAGGTTGCCCGAGCTCCTGAAGTTGGCAGAGTTTCCCAACATCGCCGTAAAGTGGTGCGGGGCCGAGACACTTTCGCGTGAACCGTACCCTCATTCCGACCTATGGCCGCACCTGCACAAGGTAATTGATCGATTTGGGCCAAACCGAGTGATGTGGGCAAGCGACTTTACGCGTCTTCGATACAAGGACGGAGTGACCGAGCGCGCTCCGCGCGACCGTTGGTATGGCCTCTACAGTGATTCGCTTAGCTACCTGCGCGACACGTCTGAATTGTCCAGTGCCGATAAGGAAATGATCCTTGGCGGCACAGTTAGACGTGTATTGCGATGGCCGAAATAGGAATTGAGCCCAAACACTCTGACCAGTGGCACGGGGCTCACCAGCGCGGACTTCTAGCGGAGGGCCGGCTCTGAATCAAGTCTTGGAGGCGGTGAAATGTTAAGCCCCGCACCGCGCTCAGTCACCAAACTACGCTCGACATTTCTGACATCGGTCACACCGGTTTGTGCCATGGCGCCATCGAGCTCCGTTCTCAAGACCTCGATAACCCCGCGAACGCCCGCCTCACCAGCTACCGAGAGTCCCCAAATCATTGGGCGACCGATGAGCACTGCGCGCGCACCGAGCGCAAGGGCGATCAGTACGTCAGTGCCTCGCCGAACACCCCCATCCAAATAGACCTCCAGACGGTCGCCGACCTCTGAAGCGATTTCCGGCAACGCTTGAATTGTTGCGCGGGCACCTTGGAGAGATCGGCCACCGTGATTCGACACAACGATTGCGTCAACGCCATGCTCGATGCAGAGACGCGCATCTTCAGCGGTCTGGATTCCTTTCACGATCAGTGGCATAGACGTAAGTGATCGGAGCCAGGCAAGGTCTCTCCATGTCAGGGCTTGATCGAAGTTATCGATCATCCCATGCAGAGTAGGCAAATTTGGAAGATCAAGGCCGGCGAAGTGGCTTAATCCCATATCGCTGGCAGCGTACGGAACGATGTCACGAGTACGCGGTTGAGCAACTTGGAGCGTCACTGTTATGGCCAGCCCACGATAGCCTGCTGCCTGAGCGCGTTGAACCAGGTACTCCGCCAAGCTGCGATCCTTAAACACGAAAAGCTGGAACCACAACGGTCCAGTCGCGACCTCGGCGACCTTGTCCAGGCTATAGCTGGAAGCAGTGCTCAGAGCCATCACCGTTCCAGCGCGTCCTGCAGCCCGAGCTGTGGCCAATTCGCCCTCCGGATGTGCGAACGTTTGCGGACCGATCGGATCGAGGAGCACCGGTAATGAGACCTTTTGACCGAGCACCTCAGTCGTTAGGTTGCGGCGACTTACGTCGACCAGGACCCGAGGCCGAAGACAGAGCTTCGCAAAACCATCCAGGTTGTTGTTGTACGTCGGCCACTCAGGATCGCCGTACGTACCGAACAGCATCTCGAACTGGCTTCGTGGAAATAACTTGCGGCTGAGCTCTTCATAACCGGCCACCGTGCTCGGCAACGGTGTTGCAGTCATGGGGTCATTCTCCTTTTTGTTTGTGCCCGTCTCGAAATACTCGTCAGATGGGTGGTTACGGAGCCGGAGCTCGGGCAACGCGGATTGCGAGGGTCCGCGATCGGTCCCACGCTCCGTCAGCCTAGCAATCAACTGTCAACCGGTCAAGCGGTCGGTCACTGTGCTAGTATCGTTTGACCAATTCACCCGGAATGGAGACTGGGGCCGTGCCAGAGAACTACTTCGCTCGGCTGATTTCTGAAACGCCGACACGCATGTGGGTCAATAACCCGACTGCCAGCGAAATTCGCCAGGCAATTGCCAATGGCGCCGTCGGTTGCACTACAAATCCGGCCTTTGCCGGGGGCCTGGTGAAAAGGGCGCCGCAGGAAGTCCAAGGCGATATTGCAGCGGCCGTGGCAACGGAGTCCAACGATGATCGAGCGGCTGAGCTGATTCAGCAACGCCTCGTTGCGAGAATCCTTCCTCCCTTTGAGGAGCTCTTCAAGAGCAGCGGCGGTCGCCTTGGCTTTGTCTCGATACAGGGACCCCCAGCCGAGGATAGTGACCCGGCCGCAATTCTTGCGGCAGCCCACACTGCGCGTTCAATCGGTGCCAACTGCATTCCTAAGATTCCCGCCACCAAGCCTGGGCTAGAGGCCTTCGAGGTGTTGGTGGCAGAAGGGCATCCGACCCTAGTCACAGAAGTCTTCAGTTTGGCCCAGGTTATCGAAGCTTGCGAGCGCTACGAAAGGGTGAGTCTGTCAACTGGTGTTCGACCGGAATTTATCATGGCCCCGATCACCGGCATTTTCGGCGATCACCTCCGCAAGATTGCTTCACGCGATGGGCTCGATGTCGACCAAGCAGACATCGAATGGGCCGGCGTGGCGTTCTCAAGGGCTGCTGTGCGCCTTGTCGCGGACCGTAGGTATCCCGTCACACTGCTGTTTGGGGGAGCGCGCACTACTCTTGACCTAGTTGGTCTGGTGGGCTCGCAGCATCAAGCCACGATCAATTGGAGCACTTTCGCGGAAGTGATTGCGCTCGACCCGCCAATCGTCTCGACGGTGAGCGAACCTGTCCCGGTGGTTGTCCTTGAGCATCTATCGACCACTTTCGACGACTTTCGGCGCGCACTTCTATTGGACGGCCTGAGCCTCGACGAGTTCGAAGCATTCGGTCCGGTTCAACAGTTCAGAGACAACTTCGTCGAGGGATGGAACCGACTGCTTGTCGCCATCCGCGATCAACGGGCGGCCCGCGCTGTCCCGTTGGCGACCGGTACGGCTGCGAACTAATTCTGGCTGTTTCGGGCACCCGGATTGGTGGGCAGGCGAGCTCTATTCCCGTAAAGGGAGCTCCGCGCCGCCTGGAGCGCAAATATGGTTCATCGGTCGACCGCTTGACCAATCTGGATTGCCCCAGTATCGTTTTAACGATGAGCCAGAGTCCACGACGGGACCTGCTTGGTCGAAAAACGGCGATCGACCACGTTGGCGTCGTGGTTAGGGATCTCAGGTCGGCGATTGACTACTTCACGAAGCTTGGCCTTGAGCTTGTATCTGAAGAGGAGATTGTCGACGCCGGAGTTCATGTCGCCTATCTCGGCAATGATGGACAGCTTTTGCAGTTGCTCCAGCCGGTTCGCAATGGCCCTCTACAAGCATATTTGGAGGAACACGGGGAGGGTTTGCACCACGTTTGCTTTGCGGTCCCTGCGATCAGAGAATTGATTGAGAGCTTGCCTGGCGAAGAGGAGCCTGCCATCAATCGGGGGGGTCGTGGGACGTGGACTTGCTTTTTGCGCCAACGCCATCACGGGGTTGTGGTGGAGCTCGCCGAGGCGAGACAGCCCGAATGAAGCCCTGGTCGAAGCTCGATTGTTTGTCTGCTCAACATACGAATGATGGCAGTGGTTGGCTCATACCAAACAGCGCTCAGCGTGCGCTGGATGTCGGCCTCCCGATGCTCTCAGTTTCGGATACAACTGCCCGATGATCACCGTGCAGGATCACATCGACATAGTTAGCTTGTACGCCACCTACAACCATCTGGCAGACGGAGAGGACGCGGTCGAGTACTCGAACTGCTACACAGCGGAAGGAATTTTGATAACCGGTGGACGCGTATTGGGTAACAACCGCGCGGAGATAGCCCAGTTCCGCAAGGCATCAATGCAAGCGGTTAGGGCTCAAGGCATGAAGAGGCGCCACATATCAACCGACATCGTCCTCGAGCCGCTGAGCGCGGTCGCGGTTAGGGGGCGATGCTACCTGCAGAGTTGTCTGGTCCAGGCGGACAAAGTGCACCTAACGCATTCGTGCACCACCGACGATTCGATTGTCAAGGAACAAGGCCGGTGGCGGTTCGCTCGACGCGTCCTGACACTCGACTTTGGCAATATGGGACCCGGGTAGTCTGCGGGTTAGCGATAGCCGCTCGTTCGAGCGACGCCCGGCCTAATCATTCGCTACCTGCGCTCAGGATCGGAGTTTTCCAGTGGACATCGTTCGTGAACTACCCAAACGTAATCTCAGTGAGTCCAAATCGAGCACCGTCCGGTCCCGGAGTCAGAAGTGTCCATCAAATCTGGCCAAATCCCGAGAGTCGTGTCCCAGGCAAAACACTGCCCGAATCGAACTTCTCTATTACGGCAGGCCTTCAAATAGGCGATAGCCGCTAACGTAGTCGACTTCGACGAGGCTCGTCCGCGGTGACCGTCGGGAAATCACCTCCCGTATCGGGGCGACATCGATTGAGATGGAGAACCCAGGTAGCCAGTCATCGTGGTGGCTGAGCAGGACACGGCTCGGCTTGAGGCGGGCCGCCTGCTCTCCGACGAACTCCGCGAGCGTCCCTTGCGTGGGCTCGCCGTCAAGGTTTCCTCTCCCGGCAGCCGCCAAAATTGCAACGTCGGGACGAAGGTCCTGCAAGATTCCGGACCATTGGCCGGCAGTGTCCTGGTACAGAAGCGAACCTGCGGGCGTTTCCAACAGATAGATCAGCGCGCCGCCATCTCCAAGTGCACCCTGATTCGCTTGGGCGCTGTGGCGTCGAACGTCGTCGCTAAGTGTCTGCATCCACTTCTGGAGTTCTCCTAAGCGCAGGATGCGTTCTTGGTACGTGAGTCCGAGGTCTCCAATGCAAACAGCGTCGGAAGGCTGAATTTTGGTATGGCTCCATACGCAGCTATGAAGGCTGGGAAAGACGGAGACGGTGGTCGTTGGGTCCAGGCGGATACGCTCTCCGCCGGCTACGGGCAGCAGTTGGCTCATAGGCACGCCTTGAGCCTGCATTATCCGGATTGTTTCGTAACTTCCGACGATCGTCGCTTTCGTTCGCTTGGCTATTCGTTCTGCGCCCCATAAGTGATCGAAGTGCGAATGTCCGATGAGGATAAAGTCGGCGGCGTCGATATCGTCCGCCGTCGCTCCGGATCCAGAGGCCCCTTGAACCCGATCGATGTATGCGTCCAGAAAGACAACCAATCCTCCAATGGTTAGTCGGAAAGTCGCGCAGCCGAACCAATCTATCGATGAGCTCACCACGTTTCCTCCAATCGATCTAGACAACAACTAACTCATTAACGACCTCTCGAGCGTCGTTGATGGACCTCTTCAGACCCGACGTCAGGAGCGAAAGGTCTGACTCGCAGATAAGCCACCGAACCCCGCGCCGAATTAAGTCCTCTGCATCCTCACGTGTACGTCCATAACCTCCGACCGAAACCTTCTCCTTTCGACACGCCTTAACGACGGCATCAACAGCCTGGAGTACACGTGGGTGACGTATCTCACCCGGCACACCATAGGAGTTGGCAAGATCATGACGACCAACCCCGACAACATCTATGCCCCCGCCATCAACAATGGCCTCGACGCTCTCCACCGCCGCCCCGCTCTCGAGTTGCACGACAAGCAGGTCGTCCTTCCTTAGGACCTTTCTAATCTCATCAACGTCAGAACGAGAGGCGACTGAATACATTAGCCCCATCGCGCCCTGCTCCAAGATGCGTTGAATGTCTGCGGCGGTGTGTGAAAGCGGGCGCACAATTGGCACTAGACCAACGCCTTTCGCGACGCGACACATGTCACTGACTGTTTCAATGGAGAAGACTGAATGTCGCATGTCAATCGCGACGAAGTCATAGCCAGCCGAGCCAATGATTTCCATTACGGTCGGCGTTCGAATGTAAGACACAAGAACCCCTAGAGGACATCCGCCCGACGCAAGCTTCTCCCTTGCCGGATTACCCTTGATACTTAGCATGGTCGCCTGCCTCCAATGCTGGTAATGGGCGATTCCGCAGGCCAGACACGAGCGGGACGACTGGTCGCACGTTTCGTGCCCTGACAAAGCCGTTCATACGATTGCGCAGACTTCGATCGCCTAGTGCCGAGCGCTCAGTCCCTCTCTGCGTCCGTTCTGGCGGCCCAAACGGTTGACCCATCATGAATTGTGTCGGAACAGCCGCCGTCGTCTACTCCGAGGGTAGATCGAGAACGACTGCCTTCAGTCCGAGCCGCTGGATCACTGCGTGAGTGCGCTTATGGATCGGGTGTGCGTGGTAGGCGGCGAGATCATCTGAGCTTGAGAGCCGCATGACCATTCCGATCACATCGGGAGCATTGCAAGCAGCGCCCACATGGATCTCCTCAACTTGTGGCACCCCGGAGAGCTGTTGCAATGCACTCGTCAATTCCTCGCGGTCGCTCAGCGGAGCGTCGACCATGTCGAACCGCAGCACATGCCATAACATCATTCCACTCCGAATTCACTAGGGGTCGTATCTCGTCAAATTCTTGGGAGCGCCAGCCAAGGCCCACGCCATGGCAGACACGTCTTTACCGTGCAAGGTCGCAGAATACCTACCAACGACCTTCAGGTCCTTCCAAACCAGCAGTATCAAGGTCACTCGTACGACCGGCGGATTGCGTCCCACATGCTGAGACTCAGGTGTGGGCGGATTCGGTTCCAATCAAAACGAGGGTCGTCCATAACCGCGTGAAGCTCGACCTGCGCTTTGACCATGTCGTTTGCACGCTTGATCAGCTCGTCCAGGTCGATCTCTGGAGGAATCGAGACGACACCGTTCAGATCTCCGACTATGAGGTCTCCGGGATTCACGCGAAGTCCAGACACAATCACTGGCTTACCAATGTCCAGAAAGTGGTATTTGCCATGAGATGTCACGGCGCCCCGAGCAAAGTAATGAAATCCCAGCGGCTCCGCCTCCTGAAGGTCACGGATACCCGCGTTGGTAACCAGACCGACCACGCCCAGCTTGGTCGCGAGCTTGGCGAAGTTTCCGCCGAAACAACAAGAGCGATCGATGTCGTGGGCGACATGTTCAAAGACAAGGACCGATGGCTTGGGGCTTTCGAAGACTGTATCCCACAGATCATTGCTCCGAACCGGCGGCCGGGTGCTCTCGATTGTTGTTTCGATTTGGACAGTCACGGCGTGTCCAACCATGGTGCCCAGTTGCGGAAAAAGGCAGCGCACCTCTGCGCCGCAGAATCCTTCGGTCCTATCGCGGACCGAAAAAGACTCGATCACGTCGCTTATTGTCGAAGAGTCAAACATTCGGAGTGCTTTGGCGTGCGCGTCCTGTATCGGCTCAGTCATCACAGACTCCCAAGTCACGTTGATGCAATGGCGGTAACCTTCGTTTGGAACTGTCGTAGCTGGTCTTCCAGGGAGATCGAGAATGTTAGCCACCGTAGGCCCAGCTTCAAATAGTCTTCAATGTTATCGGGATTTACCATCGTCCCTGCTTGCCGCCCTGCCGCCACAATTGTCTTGACCGCGTCGCGGACGACGGCCTGCACCTCAGGGTGATAGATCTGTCCCATATATTTGGCGCCCATGCTCTGAGATAAATCGTTGGGCGCAACAAAGAAGCAATCAATGTCCTCGACGGTTAGCATCTCTTTCAAGTTTTTGATGGCCTCAACGTCCTCCACAAGGACCACAACCATCAATTCATCATTCGCCTTTTGGAAGTAATTGGGGACGCCGTAGCTGTGGCGTGTTGCACCCATACCCCGTGAGCCCTTCGGCGCGTAAAGGGCGCCGTCCACGGCGCGCTTAGCCTCGGCTTTGGTGTTGCAATGCGGCACTGCTACGGTCTGAACGCCTAAGCTGAGCGCCCGGCCAATCTCTGCTGGATCGTTGTACTGCACTCGGACTACGGATGTCATCCCCCAAAGATCGCAAGCCCGGGAAATGTCGCTCAAATCTCGCCATGTCCAGGGTCCATGTTCCATATCAATGATCCACAATGCATCAGCGATGCCCAGGGCCCCCATCTTTTCGATGGTATCTGGGTCGGGTGAACTAACCGGAATAAGTACCGGCTGGCCCTTTTGTAGCTTGCGCTTAACCCGGTTTGGTCTAGGATCCATCATCGCCCTCCGTACTGATTTGCGACACGACGAGAGTTGTTTCTCCAACGATTGCTGAATGGAGGCTGCCGGATCCAGCAGCAATCATTTCAACATCCTTATTCCCGGCCGGCAGTCTTGTGGTGCGCCGATCACGACACCGTAACGATGGCGGACAGTGATCCTGCCGCGCTGCCGATGTAACCTGGTCTCTCCGATCCCCAGACCTCGGGCTGATATCCCCAGACCGAGCTCCGCGCCGTCGCGCGCCGACATGCCCGATGGCCAAGATTCGACTGCGCCGGGCGCTACAAACCACGTTGGCCCACGGTGGAAACCATACCCCATGCCTTATTGATTGGTCAAGCGGTCGACCGATTCCACCGCAAGTCATCGACCGCTTGACCGGTCAATCGTTGCCTGCTATGCTCCTGCCTGGACAGCGGCTCTTAACGGCCGTGGTTAGTTGCCCCAAACGACAATGGGCAGATGGCACCCGATCGGTTTCAGCTGTGACGGAGCTTGAAATGTTCGGACAGCGCCCACGCCACGTGGGCGCCATTGAGGAGGGGTCCGCGAATGTTGATCGATAACACCGCCCGAATGCAGTTAGCTGCGCTCCTCGCGGGGGTGATCGTGGTGGGCGCCTGCGGCAATGCCCCATCGACGAGTAGCGCTCAAAGCGGAAGTGCTGTTGACGCTTACTTGGCGGCTGCAAAAGCCGAGCTCAAGATGTTTGAGACTCCTCAATCCACTTGGCTGGGGCCGACCAGCGGACCCCCCATGGTATCGGGCAAGAAGATCGTTCTCGTCTACAACGGTGCCTATCAGTACGAAGTGCGAATAAAGCAAGACGTAGAGAATCTCGCAAGGCTTGTTGGATGGCAGCTTTCGGAAGTTGCATGGCCACAATCGGACACATCAGGTGTCCAGACGTTTTCCCAAGCGATCGCGCTCAAGCCTGATGCCATTATCGCCGCGCAGGGCAGTGGCGCTGCAGACCAGCCGGCACTGGATCTGGCCGCGTCTCAGGGTGTCAAGGTTGTTGCCACTCATTTCACAGCATACCCAGGGCTCAACCAGCAACCGGGCCTGATCGATGTTGTGCAAAACGATCCCAGGATATATGCGAAAGCATTTGTAGACTATGCGGCGGTCCATAACAATCCAGCGAGGGTTATCGTTTTTTACAGCACAGTTGCCAGCATTACGAAGGCCAAGGGTGACGAGTGGGCCAAGGCCGTCCAGGCCTGCCCCGTCTGCCAGATGGTGGAGTTAAACCCCAATGTTATTTCTTTGTTGACTGCTGGCGGACTCGCCCAACAGATGTCGACATGGATTGGGAAGTACGGTAACCAACCCTTCTACGTTTTTTCGATCAGTGATGACTTCTTCGACCCAATGATCCCTACGTTGCGCAACGCTGGGATCAACCCAAGCATGGTGAAGCTTGGGGGAACTGATGGCAGCGTTGCGGCCTTTCAGCGAATCCGCACGGGCCAGTACCAGGTTCTGACAGGTGCCGAACCGGACCAGGAAGACGTGTACAGCGTGTTTGACGACTTGAATCGCGTCTTTAACAATCAGCCTGCCTTTGGCTTCATACCGCGCTATTACCTAACTGACAGCACCAATGTGAACCTCGCAGGTGGCAGCCAGGACATCTACGTTCCTCCAGACGGATTCGCTGAGCGCTACCTAAAGTTGTGGGGCCTGGGTTAGAGCGCCGGTCGTGAGCGCTGGGACGAAGAGTGAGCACCCAGCGCTCACAGAACGTCTGTGCTGCCGCAGTAGCCGGGGTAGTGGATGAGCGACAACACAGCAGGGCCCGTCCTACAGGTACGGGAGTTGACGAAACGATTCACTGCCACGTTTGCTCTGGACAGTGTCGATATTGACCTCCGGCGCGGTGAAGTCCACGCGTTATTGGGTCAAAACGGGGCTGGGAAATCGACTCTTATCCAAATCCTCGCTGGGATTTTCTCGGCCGACGCCGGCGAGATTCTCGTTAATGGCAAGCGGGTCCAACCAACCCGCGAGCGCTTACCTATCTCGTTCATCCATCAGGACCTTGGACTGGTCGACTCGATGACGGTCGCCGAGAACGTAGCGATGGTGGCTGGATATCCGAAGAACGGGCCGTTTATATCGTGGCGTCGGGTTTACCAACAGGCGCACGCGAGCCTCACAACCATTGGCTCGGACGTTAGTCCCCATGTGAATGTCTCCACCCTTCCAGCCGCCGAGCGGTCGATGGTTGCTATTTCGCGCGCTCTTGCTGTCAAGGGCGATGTTCTTGTCCTTGATGAACCTACATCGACCTTACCGCATGCAGATGTCGGCCGACTATTCGCCGTCCTTCGCCGCCTGCGTCAAACAGGTGTAGCAATCCTTTACGTTACTCATCGCCTCGATGAGGTGTTTCAGATTGCCGACCGAGTGACGGTCCTCCGTGATGGCCGACGAATTTCAACCCGATCAATTAGAGACGTTGGCGCGGAACAGATGGTTTCGGACATCGTTGGCGGCAGACTAAAGGCAGCCGTTTCGATGCCGCACAAGCCCCGCGAGGAGGTAGCCCTCAGATTAGTGGATGTGCGCGTGGGCCCAGTCGGTCCTGCGTCGTTCCAAGTCTCAAAGGGCGAGATTGTCGGGCTGGTGGGATTGGTAGGCGCTGGTCATCACACGATCGGTCGCGCAGTAGTTGCTGATATCCGTGTCACTGGGGGAGAGATTTGGGCCGGTACTAAGCAATTGAGGGAGGGGGGACCCCGCCGTGCGCTCAGATCTGGGATTGGATTCCTTTCCAGCAAGCGTGCGGAAGAGAGCCTCGTAACCACGTTGACGGTGCTAGAAAACCTGTATCCCAACCCAACATTGACTGGCGAGACTCTGCTCGTCCCGATTAGGCATCGAAAGGAGTTAGGCCGAGCGCTGAAGCTAATTCGACAGTTCTCGGTCAGACCGCCAGATGTCGGCCGGCCTATTACGATGCTCAGTGGTGGCAACCAACAGAAAGTGGTGTTGGCTCGCGTGATGCAGGTGGGTCGGCGCGTCCTTGTTCTGGAGGAACCCACGTTTGGAGTGGATGTTGGAGCCAAGGCTGACATATACCAGCTGATGCGCCAGGTCGCGGAGCAGGGCGTCGCCATACTGTTGATTTCGTCCGATTTCGAGGAGGTCACCACCATCTGTCATCGTGCTTTGGTGTTCAACCGTGGACGAATTACGGACGAACTTCGGCGGGATCAACTGAGTGTGGAAAGGTTGATCGCGGCTGCGGCAGGGATTAAGTGATGCTGCCCAGGTCACCGAATCCCATTGCGACATTGCAACGAAATTTAATGGAATTAGCTACTCGCGTTCTATCCAAATATGGCCTAATCGTACTTCTGGCCCTTTTGTTTGTCACCTACTCGATATTGCTGCCGACTACATTTCCGACGGTCTTCAACTTGCGAACGATCTTAGAAGAGAATTCAATTGTCCTGATTTTCGCGTTGGCATTGATGATGCCACTGGCTTCTGGGGCATTCGACCTGTCGGTTGGTTACCAGATCGGTCTCGCGCAGGTCCTGGTAATTGGCTTGCAAGTCAATCAGCATTATCCGTGGCCGATCGCCATCCTGGTCACCATCGGGGTCGGCTGCGCGATTGGAATTGTCAACGGCCTAATCGTGACGCAGCTCCGTATCGATTCCTTCATTGCCACACTTGGCTCCGGCGCAGTCATCTTTGGCATCACCCTCATCTATTCGGGGGGTGTCGAGATACAGGGGGCTCTACCTTCCGCCTACTTGCTACTCTCGGGATTTGGCCCCCTCGGCATCCCGGTCCCTGCGTACGTGGCGCTGGCGGTGTGCGTGATTCTGTGGATCATCCTCGAGTATCTTCCAATCGGTCGGAATCTGTACGTGCTTGGCTCAAATCGGCGCGCCGCAGAGCTCGTCGGGATCACCCCAACACGGTATGTGCCGCTCATTTTCGCCATGTGCAGTCTGCTTTGCGCAATCGGCGCCATACTTCTTGCTGCAGAAATCCGGGTTGCCCAACCGACTCTGGGTCCCGAGTACCTGTTGCCATCGTTCTCGTCGGCGATCTTAGGAACGACTGCTATTCGCGTCGGTCGAGTGAATCCATGGGGGACTGCGGTCGCAGTGTTCCTAATTGCCATCGCAGTTTCGGGCCTCCTGCAGCTCGGGGCAACGAACGCTGCGCAGTCGATCTTCAATGGGGGAATGCTGCTTGTTGCATTGACGATTGCAGGAATCACCTCCAGGCGCCGGCTGTTTAAGACCGCTGCGCCCGAAGACGCTATTGAGGCGCCACGGGCGGGTGAAGAGTTGGCAGCTGACGAGGAGGCACTGTCCGGTCCTCCGGCGGGGTGATGAGAGAGAGGTTGCCTCGGGTTGGCGATGTAGCGCAGTCTAGGACTCGGTGCCAGGCCTTCGTCCAACGGAATCCGCGTGTTGTCCCCGCTTTCGCATTACAAGCGCCAATCCAGCGCAGTCGAACCAAGGCGCTGATTAACGTCGTCGTCCGCTTCTCCGACTTCGCGCCCACAGTCGCTGACACGGACCTGAAGGAGCGGTGGTTGCGAACAGTCTTGTTCTGATTGGTCCAATGAGTTTGACGGAGGGCTTCTCGAATGACTGAGTTAAGGCCTAACCGCGCAAAGCGAAAGTTGCAAGCGGACGAGCCAGTGTTTGTGCCGATTCTCGGCGCAAGTTCAACGCCTGACCTAGACACCCTTGATCAGTTGGGCTCTCTCGGTGTGATCGATGTGGCATGGATCGAGATGGAGCACGGTCCGTGGACATGGAGGGAGCTTAGTGACGCATCCCGGGTCTGTGATCTGTGGGGCATCACCTCTTTGGTACGCGTGAATTTCAATGACCCAGCGATAATCGGTCGAACCCTCGACCGAGGAATCCAGGCGGTGCTAGTGCCTCACGTGAGCACGAAGGCAGAGGCCGAGTGTGTGGTAGAGGGAGCGTATTACGCCCCAAAGGGCCTGCGCGGTATGGGCGCCTCGCGTCAAGGCCACGGGGTTCCAAACTATTTACAGAAGGCCAATGACGAGGTGATGGTTGTCGTTTTGCTTGAAGAGATGGAGGCCATCCGAAACCTGGATGAAATCCTGACAGTCGACGGGATCGATTGCTTCTTTGTTGCCCCGGCTGACCTCGCTCAGACAATGGGGCCTCAGTACCTTGGGCAACCGTTTCACGCGGACGTTCAAGAGGTGGTTCGCGATAGCATCAGGAGAATAGTTTCTGCCGGTCACCGCACCGGAACGCTTGTCAACGAAGCCACAGTTGATGGGATGCTTGAGCTAGGCGTAAGGTTCCTGCGGTTCTCAGCAATCAGTTACATGCAGGAGGGATTGCAGCGGTTCCATTCGAGAGTGACTTCGACTCTTGAGATGAGAGGTTAGGCGTAAGTGTGAAGGGCCGCAGGGCCGACAGGCCGACTACTCCGGCGGTCGAAGATTCGATTCGGATGTGTCTGGACCGAAAGCTGAACGTTTACTTTGGGAGGCAACAGTGAATCGCCAGCGCATTGTGCGCGCCCTGAACGACAACCGACTCGCAGCGGTAGTTGCTACTGCGCCTGAGAACATCAACTATGCCGTAGCGTATGAAGGCCTCGACGGTCCCTGGCGCCGCGACGGCAAGGCAGCGATCATTCCGGCGAGTGATTCGACACCGATTTCGGTCGTCGCCGGCAGCGAAGTCGGATTCATGCTTCGCGCGGGCGTGGACCAACGAGCCACTCTTTATCGATTCGGGCCACTACCTCGGGGGTTAGACTCCTCCGACGAACTGAGCCACCGATTTGAGCAAATTGCGCGAGCGAGGAATTCCGGAACACTCGCTGAAGCGATTATTGCGGCGCTCAAAGGTTCCGAAGTTTCAGGTGGACGAGTTGCAGTCGACGAAACCGGCTCACCGGAAGTTCTGCGAATGCTGCGTGAAGTCGAGTCGGACTATGAATTCCTAAGCCACGGAAATGATGTGTTGGCACTTGGGCGGATGGTTAAGAGTGCGGATGAGATTGACCTATTAAGACGTGCATCGGCGGTTAACGAGGCGGGCATACAGGCTGTTCTGGCGGTTGCCGCCGACCTTGACTCAAGCGAGATCGAGCGGTTACATCGCACTGTTATCGCTAGCCTCGGCGGGTTGCATTTGCATTTTCAAATGGGAGTTGGCGCGAGCGGCTTTCAACATGCGGGCGGCAGCCCGTCTCGATTTGCGGGCGTGAATCGGTGGAAGCCTAGGAGGCCGGCAACCGGTAGCGTCGTGTTCTGGGATGCTGCCCTGAGCCTGGACGGATACATTTCAGACTTGGGCGGTACCTATTCCATCAGAGAGCCCGCCTCTGATGGGGATATCCGAATGTACTCGGCGCTGGAGGCAGGCATCCAGACGGGTCTCGAACACGCGCAGCCCGGTGTACGAGCATCCAAATTCCGAGAGGTTGTGTTGGAGTCAGTACGCCAGGCGGGCGCTCCTGAATACAGTGGCGCTGCCGGCCATGGCGTCGGCACAGCTCATCACGAGTTCCCGTTGCTCCGAGGTCCAATGAAGACATCCTCACCATTCCTTCCGAATCCATTCGATCCCGAGTTGGAAGTCGGGATGGTACTCGCGATTGAAATCACGCCACCAGGGCTCCAAGACGAGGTTATATGTGCCGTGACGCACGAAGGTGGACGCCTTCTATCTCGCCGACGTGAACTCGTTGTAGTAGGTGCGTAGTCGGTGTCAGGTTTCTGCTCAGTTGGGTTGTACCTAGTGTGCGGTCCAATAAGTTAGGAGGTGCGACAGTGGCTTTCAAGGAGACTTGGGCGTCGGAGCCGACCTATGGGGCGTTGTGTTCGATTCCAAGCGGCTACACCGTTGAGCTAATGGCATACGCGGGATTCGATTGGCTCTATATCGACCTCGAGCACGGCGCCGCAGAAACTGCAGATTTGATCCCCATGCTACAGGCCGCATCGATCAATCGAATGCCCACATTCGTGAGAGTCCCCTGGAACGATCCGGGCGTGATCATGAGGGCTCTCGATTCCGGTGCCGCCGGGGTAGTAGTGCCGATGGTAAGCGACGCCGAACAAGCCAAGCGGGCAGCGGGTGCCTGCCGCTATCCCCCCGATGGCTATCGAAGCTGGGGACCGTTGCGCGCAGCGCTCGGAGTTCCCGACTACACACCTAAGGTCGGGAATGCCTCGGTTATTTGTGTAGTCATGATTGAGACTGTTGAAGGTGCCGAGCGCGTGGACGAAATCGTCTCAGTGCCCGGAGTGGACGGTGTGTTCATTGGTGTGGCTGACCTCGCTCTCTCTGCCGGGTTGCCTCCAGCGTTAGACAGCAGGGTTCCTGAACATGTGGCACGGATCGAACGAATTATTGCTTCGTGCAATAAGCATGGAAAGGTGGTCGGCACATTCTCGGGGCTTGATACACGACGCTGGCTTGACCTCGGCATGAGAATGTTGATGGTTGCAGGTGACGCAGGTCAGATAAGCAGTGGAGCCCGGCAAGCAATCGATGCAGCAAAGGAGTCGGCGCGAAGTAGCGGCGGCGTCGCAAAGCATTCTTGAACCTGACGGCAGCTAGGTTGTAGCCCACCTTGCAAGCACCGGACATGACATGGTCAAACAGATCGTCATGATGACCGCTTGACTGGGTGTCCGCCATCGGTGGGTCGAGAACTTGGCGATACCCCACCTCACTCAGCCGGATCCGACCGCCGGATTGTTAGGCCGGACTAGCTCGCCGTGGGAGACAACCTAACCCCGACCAACAAAGGGCATTTTGGTCGCCATCACAGTCATGAACAGCACGTTGGTATCGAGTGGGAGGCTTGCCATGTGTACGACTGCCCGCGCCACATGTTGCACGTCCATTCTAGGTTCGACCTCAAGGGCGCCACTTGCCTGCAGGGTGCCCTCGACTAACGACCGTGTCATCTCAGTGGCGGCGTTCCCGATATCGATCTGCCCGCAAGCAATGTCATAGTCACGACAGTCGAGCGAGGTGGACTTCGTCAACCCAGTGATGGCGTGCTTGGTCGCCGTATATGCGCCGGAAAGTGGTCTTGGGGCATGGGCCGACATCGAGCCGTTGTTGATTATCCGGCCACCCCTCGGATCCTGACTCTTCATAAGCCTGATCGCTTCCTGAGTACAAAGAAAGGTGCCCGTGAGGTTGGTGTCGACTACCGACTTCCATTGTTCGTAGGTCAGATCCTCTAGAGGAACCGGAGGAGCGCCCGACCCAGCATTGTTGAACAGGAGGTCGAGCCGGCCAAACACGGCCTTGACGGTGGCGAAAAGAGCTCGTACTGACAAGGGGTCGCCAACATCAGCGGTAACAGCGAGCATGCGTGCGCCAACATTCAATCCGTCAGCGACGGTAGCCTCGAGAGATAGTTTCCGGCGGCCTGCCACGACGACTGAATAACCGTCCTGGGCAAGAGCGAGGGCGACAGCTCTGCCTATTCCGCCTCCGCCCCCAGTAACGAGGGCAACCTTAACCAGTTGCACGATACCTCCAAGATTGTCCTTGCGAATCTTTGGCGCAAGCCTAGAAAGCCGACTAAGTCAAGGCGAGCACCACGCGATGATGCGAGACGTCTCCACCGCCAAAAATTCACTCTTGCATTGAGGGCAGTGTCCCTTTCAGTCGTCGGGTGACACCGTCGATATGTGCAGCCATGGCGGCTTCGGCCGCCTTGGGCTGAGAATTCTTGATTGCCGCTAGGATCGGCAGGTGCTCGGCATAGGACGATTCTGTCTCGCCCGCTGCCTCGACGACGCGTTTGATCCAGACCGCAAGTAGCGACCGAAGGCTGATTAGAAGGCCGGAGAGCACACTGTTGCGTGCCGCGTCGCCAATCTCGAGATGGAACGCCAGATCTGCCTCGACAAAGGCTTCGAAGTTAACTTTCGCAAGACTCATGCGCTCGAGACTCTCTTGCATCCGTGCTAGGGATGAAGCATCTCGCCGTTCGGCGGCAAGACCAGCTAAAGCAACTTCGATGTAGCGTCGTGCCTCCACTAATTCGAGCATGCGATGGGCCTTGAGTAGCAGGCCCCACTCGATAACGCGTGGCAATAGGGCAGAGTCGGCCTCGTTAAGATAGGTTCCGTCCCCAATTCTCACCTCAAGCAAGCCGAGCAGCTGCAACGGCTTAACGGCTTCGCGAATTGCGGATCGGCCAACGCCCAGAGCAATCGCAAGTTGCCGTTCGGAAGGGATACGCTCACCTACCTGGATTTGACCGGACAACAGGAAGTCAAGTAGTCGCCGCGCGATCTCGGTCGAAACCGGCTCGGGGCGCTCGATTCTTGACAGGCTGTGATCCAGCCGCATCGTCATTTACCTCCTAACTCCGGTTGGTGAGAACGCGAGCCGCACCTTGGACAGGGTGAACAACGGAGCACACCTGATCTCGATCCCCACGCATCTGCATTCGACTTCTGTAATCAATCATGGCAGCTGGGCAGCCAAGTTTCGCACCAAAGGAAACGACCGCAACCGACCTCGCGTCAAGCACATCACGATTCGCCTGCTGCGCTAGCATTGCGTCGAATTATCCCCGACAACAGAACATAACCTCGGGGCATCGCGACAATCCAAACTGCCGTAAGCCAGCCTTCGACAAAGTGTCCCCTCCGCTGAGTGAGCCATAAGTACACCTAAAATCGCTGCCACCAGAATACATCAACGGTCGACCGCTTGACCGGTTGACGCATACGTGGGTATGCTCAAACGGATGGTTGTTGGTAGGGAACGTCGCAGCGCCAACGCAGTGCTATGTGGCCCTCCGTCACGAGAAGGCGGTCGAGCCGGCGCCGCCGACCGCCGTGTTACGGCCCCGCTCACTGCCGTCGAGCTCCATGCGGCTCGGGACCAATACGGCAAGACCATTTCCCACGGCCCGTAGTACGACTCCAGATGGGAAGTTCAGCTGAGTTTGCATTGCACCTGGCTCTGGCGCCATGTCATCCGAGGAAGCTAGCGATTTATGCGGTGCTAGACAATTCGTCGCCGAGCCTCTAGGCGATGAAGCGCAACACAACCACTCGACTCAAAGCCCAACAGTTAGCGCGTCCTTATTGTTCCACGACGCGTCCGGTATCAAGCGAGTCCCCTGACGTTGACTCCTTAAGAGAAATCGAACGCCGCGTTCTTTGGCTAGCCTCAAACAGCCGTCATCAAAACATTTTGCATGGGAGGCGTAGGCAAGCGAGGTCCAATCAAGCCCGCGTCGAACGCAAGGATCGAGCTTCAGGAGATCTTGTGTCGCATGCACGATGTCCGGATCGACATGTCGGCTGGGGTACGATTGTGCTCGATCTGCATGAACAACAGGTGCTACTGTTCCTGCGACCTTTCACAACGCTCGCGCGCACTGAGGCGATGATGCGTGGGCGCTGGGGGTGCTGGCGATGAGCAGGCTCTCGATGACCACTGAGGCCGTCACAGATCAGGGCGACTCGCACGGGCACGTTGCGTCCAAAATGTGTAAGCCCGCGAGATGATTGAATGTCAATGCTTCATTTCTACACATTAGTCAGCCCGATACAATGGACACCACGGGTCGCCGATGAGTTGAGACTTCGCCTGTCGGCTCAGATCGGCGTAGACGTGCAGTTGGCGGCCGATGGAATCAAGATACTCGTCCCGGTTGATTCCCCGAAAGCTAGCCAGGAAGTGCAGGAAATGGTAGAGAACGCCGTGTCGACGGTGGGGCTCGAGTTCGCGGATCTTGCCAAACAGGAGGGCCTCACCAGGTTACAAATCACTATCTGGTCCATTTCCTGAGTTAAGGTTCCGGCGTTTACCGTTGTAGTATCTGCCGCCCAATACGACTGTCTCTATGTTCGAGTCCAAAGTAAACGCAGTCATCGGCGATCCCTGCACCTATCTCATGTTGCCGAAAGGGCCGACCTCTACCGACTCCCGATGTGCCGTGAGCGCGATCGCTGATTGATCGTGCCATCTCACATCTAAATCATCTCGGTTGCGCCATCTGCTAGCCGATGACGGCAATATCACCGACTGGAGGCTGCTCCATCGCCAGCCGGCGTCGGCGATCCGGCCCCTTCATGGCGGATGCCATGCCGGCGAGAACGCACATCGCGACGCAGACGACAAGCGCGACTCGGATTCCGTCCACGAATGGTTGAGCTAGAAGACTGGCGAAGAAGTGGGGGTCGCTAACGCGAGTCCCGATGGTGGTCGGGAGGGTCGCTAACAACGGCGCCGGGATCAGGTGCGAAATTGGATCGTAACCAAGCATCGCGGCGAAGATCGCGGCGCCGGGCGGCAGAGATGAGATCCGTTGCGCGAACTCAATAGGCAGCCCGGCCTGGCCCGCGCCAGCCTTCGATGCCGGCCCCAGGTTCTGGGCAAGGCTGGAGATGACGATGGTAAAGAAAATCGCCTGGCTAGCCGTCATGCCGGCGTTGAGCACCATCGAACGCATGCCCGCCGCCGCTCCCCGCTGCTCAGCCGGGACCGCGGCCATTATCTGCGCAGTGTTCGGTGCGCTGAAGAAGCCCATGCCGGCGCCCATGAGTGCAAGGAAGGCAGCGAACAGACCCAGGTTGAAGTTCGCTGGCAGTGTCATCAGGAGCGCAGCACCAACGCCTGCGATCAGGATCCCGCCCGTCGCCAAGATGACGGAACCGTAGCGGTCGCTGAGCCAACCACCGAGGGGTCCGCATACCACGAATCCGAGCATGAGCGGCATCGTGTCGATGCCCGCCTGAAGAGGAGTGTCCGCATACCTGACGCCATGCAGTGGCAGCCAGATGCCTTGAAGCCAGATGATGAACATGAACTGCAGGCCGCCGCGGGCCAGCGAGAAGAGGAAGGCTGCGATGTTGCCGAAAAGGAAATCGCGGATCCGGTAGAGCTGGAGGTCGAACAACGGATAGCGGACTCGAGTTTCGACCAGTACGAAAGCACCGAGGAGGATCGCTCCGGCGGCTAGGACTAGCACGATAATCGGGTTCGACCATCCCATCGGCTGGTTTCCATAGGGCGTCAGCGCCTCGGTCAGGCCGAACATCAGAGCGAGTAGTCCACCCGCGAAGGTCACATTGCCCATCAAGTCCAGTGGTTGGGCCTTTCGCTTCCCGATCTCATGGAGCGCCAAATAGGCCCACACCGATCCAAACACACCGACCGGCACGCTGATGAGAAAGTCGAGTCGCCAGCTGACCGCCGCGAGAATGCCGCCGAGCACCACGCCGACCACGTTGCCCGCGATGAAGGCGATTTGGTTGATACCAAGGGAAAAGCCCCGTTGGCTAGCCGGGAAGGCATCGGTTAGAAGGGCGATGCTGTTGGCGAAAAGGCAGGCACCGCCAAGGCCTTGCAACATTCGAAAGGCGATCAGTTCTACCGCGCCGGTGGTCCCGACCGATGGTGTCAAGGCGCACAGTAGCGACCCAACCGTGAAGACGACAAAACCCAGGTTGTAGACGCGTACTCGGCCGAACATGTCTGCGATCCGCCCGAACGTCACGAGTAGCACGGTCGTGACAGCCGAGTAACCCATCAGCATCCAGAGCAGAAGGTTCGACTCGCCCGGCGCGAGCGGGTCGACATGAAGGCCCGAGAAGATCGCGGGGAGGGAGATCAGAACGATCGTCTGGTTGATCGAGGCCATCAGCATTCCGATGGTCGTGTTGATCAGCACGACCCACTTGTATTCGAGTTTCACCCTTCGGTCTCAACCAGGAGTGACTCTTCCTCCGCCTCCATGACTGCCGCATTGAACTCGCGCATCGCGGCGGCGATACGCTTGCGGTCGGCTAGTGTCATGCGGTCGACTGCGATCCGAATAGGGGTGCCGTCCAGCAATGGAATCGCGTCGACCAGCCGGCGCCCCTCCGGAGTGAGGTTCGCAAGTACCTTGCGCCGGTCTTCGTCATCACGGCGGCGTTCAATCAAGCCGCGCTCCTCCAGGCGGTCGGCGATGCGGGTCATGGACGGGGCCGCGAGGGCGAGGTCGGCGCCCAACTGACCCAGGGATTGTGGCTGCTTCGCGAGCCGGCGCAGCAGTCGCACTTGGGCCAGCGTCAGCTCCGCCGCGTGCCATATGCGGGTTTGGAGGGCCTCGCTCAGAGTTACCGCGTCGAGATAAGCGCGGAGTAGAAGCGCGGCAGACTCGTCCGGATTAGTTGCTGGCACAACAATAGTATACAGATCGATAAATGACGAACTGCCGCTCTCACGACTAACAAAAGCTACTTGTTGGCTTCGCGCGCGCGTCCTTCTTATATGTGCCCGCTTATATCTGCCGGCGACGATGCTATCGATAACTGCAACCTATCAGCAGCATGGCCTCGCGCGCGTCCTCTTATATGTAGCCTAGCGACGATGCTATCGATAAGAGGCGCTTAGCGTTAGCCGGGCTAAGGGGTCATATCCGAGGTCCGTTACCCTGGCACCGGCGGTTCCGACTGTGCGGGCTGATGTCGCGGAGCTCATGGTCGAATTTCTCGTTGTGGCCCCGTCATCTGGAGCATCGTGGTATCGTTGCACGAACAGACGTTCGATTTGAGGAGAAGTGTTTGTGGCCGGATTCTGGAAGCCATTAGCGTCCCAGCCGCCTAGCGGCGTAAGCACCATGCTTCTGCTCACAGACGGGACGGTCATGGCGCTCGGCGACGATGAAGTCAACCCGGGCAAGGCGTGGCTGCGGCTCTCCCCAGACCCATCGGGCGACTACCTGAACGGAGCGTGGAGCCGGCTTGCACAAATGAAAAACGGGCGGCGCTATTTCGCCTCAGCAGTCCTTTCCGATGGCCGTGTCTTCATCGCCGGTGGCGAATACAGTGATGCCGGTTCTGACCTGGTGGCCGCTGAGATATACGACCCCGAGCACGATCTGTGGACCACTATCTCGACACCCGCCGGATGGCCAGCAATCGGGGACGCTCCATGTTGCGTACTGGCCGATGGCCGACTGCTATTGGGGTCGATTCATACTTCGGCCTCAGCCCTTTTTGACCCTCACTCCGATTCATGGTCGCCGGCTGGCGACAAAGATGACCAAAGCGAGGAGGAAACGTGGACCCTTCTCCGCGACGGAAGCGTACTTACTGTTGAGTGCGACAGTCACCCTAGGGCGGAGAGATACGTACCTTCGCTAAACCGCTGGGTTAACGCGGGCACAGTTCCGGTTGATCTCGTGCAGGCGTCATCTCGAGAGATTGGTCCTGCATTACTGATGGGCAACGGAACCGTCTTCGCCCTTGGTGCCACCGGCCATACCGCAATTTACACTCCACCTGCATCAGCCCAGGACGTCGGTGCCTGGAGTGCGGGACCGGACATGCCGAAGAGTCCAGATGGCGTGCAGCTCGGCGCGAAGGACGCCCCCGCCTGTCTGCTCCCCAACGGCCGCGTGCTTTGCGTCTTGAGTCCCCTCGGCGAGGGCGACTCGTATCCGGGACCTAGCTACTTCTATGAATCGGATGGAGCGTCGTTTAGCGCGGCTCCAGTACCTCTTACAAGCGACCTCCCGTCATTCGCGGGTCGACTACTCCTTCTACCGACTGGCCAAGCTCTCTTCGCCAATGGTTCGCCGACGGTCGAGATCTATTCGCCGGACGGTGACGTCAACGCGGCCTGGGCTCCCAAAATGACTAGTCACCCACAAACCATCTCGCCTGCGCAGACCTTTCAGCTTTCCGGTACCCAGCTGAATGGAATCTCTCAGGCGGTTAGCTATGGCGACGACGCGACCATGGCAACTAATTACCCACTTGTGCGGGTACGTCGCATAAGCGTTGGCCAAACCTGGTACTGCCGAACTCACGGCCACAGTTCGATGGGGGTCGCCACCGGTGCGGCAATAACTCACACCAACTTCACGGTGCCTACGGGAATTCCGGACGGCCCGGCGGACCTTGAGGTGGTAGTTAACGGAATCGCTTCTCCGGCTGTGCCTGTGACGGTCGGACCTGCGCAATCCGGTGGTGGGCCATCTGCGGGGCGCGGCTGCGCGCCACGTATCGCTGGCCTAAGCCTGGTCGCGATTGGGCTTCTGACTGTCGTCAATCTGTTTCTGCCCTTGCTGCAGCAGCCCGCGCCTCTTCACTAGGACCAATTCCATAGGTCGATGCCTGCCAGGCTCGTGCATCCCGTGGCTGGATGAGATCTCACCGCCGCAGCGAAATGGGAGCGTGGGGCGAGTCTGACCGCGGTTAGTCCCGATGATGCTGATAACCCTCTGCTATCTCTAGCAAACCCACCGGAATATCCCTTCAACGTGAGCCCTCAGGCACGTGGGATTTCGACGGACGGAGCGTAAGCAGGGGACGCAAGACCGAAACTTGCTTGACTATCTGAGCGATTGGGCTCGCAAATTGCTCAATAAGCCACCTAACAGAGGCGGCAAGAAGGCTGATAGCCCAGCTAAGCTCAGCCAAACCCGGTTGACCTCGCCAGCACGGTTAGCCTGTCTGATTAGATCGACAGCGAGCAGTGCAAAGACGACCGACAGTAGCAGCGAGAAGAAGAAGCCGAACAAGAATGCCGATCGGAACGTCCATCTGATGCCAGGTACTGAAGTAGGCTGATCGCCATATCCGCTCACCACGGCTGCCGGATCAAAGAACCACGAAAACACCTGTCCGCCGCCACCGCTGATAACCGTCCCTGCTCCTACGGCAATGTTGGTGAGAAACAGTGCATCTGGCGATAGCAGGTGCCAATTCTGGAGCAGAACATCGGTGACGCCCGTGCCCAGCACCCCCCCGGTGACCGAGCCCAGGAATTGACGCCAGTCAAAGGCCTTGTTCCACGGTTCCCAACGTCGAGGCATGTCGACCCTCTGTGGACTGTATCAGCAAACCGCGACGGAACGTCGTCGAAGTCGGACTATCGGATCACCCTCAACGACGGGGATCGATTGGAGTTGCTTTGAATAGTGCGCGCCGCATAGACCAATCCCGCGACCGCGGCGAGAGCGTTTACCGGAGAAGATGCAGGTGAGATCCCACTCCACGGCTTAAAGGATGGCTACCTCGGTTTCGAAGTCAAGGAGCGGGCCGTCGCCGCATGAGGACATTGTCGCCAGGTAGTCGATTCACGCATCAAACGATATCTGGGGACGTGCCATTCGGGTGTCAATCTGGTGCTTGACAGCGACCCGAGGCGAGAGCACGATCCTTCCAAGCAGCGATGGCGAGCATTTACGTCGCGTGGGCGGTATCAGCGGTCGTGCTGTTGGGGCTCGCCATTTGGATTGGAGTGGCCGCAAATGGACACTTCTTCGGAATCTTGATCGACAGCCGTGGACGTTACAGCCTCGCGCAGCTACAACTGGTCCTTTGGTCGATTGTCGTCTTGTCACTTCTAGGCGCATATATCGTGGGTCGGCTGCAGCTTGCACCAGCTAAGGATGTGCTCAATTTCGGTATTCCCAATAACGTCCTCATCCTCCTTGGCATCAGCCTCGGATCTGCTGCAGCGGCCACCGTGGTCAAGGCTCAAAAGAATGGATCTCCAACGGACGCGAATGTCGTCGCGGCCAGTAGTCCTGCTGACCCACCTCGCTTTGCGCAGGTATTTCTGGTCGAGGAGGGAACGATGGCCGACCGAGCGGTCGACGTTACCAAATACCAGAACTTCTGGATCACCCTGATCTTCGCCGCTGCATATGTGGCCACCGCGATACAGCAAATCGGAGCCGTCAAAGGGATTGGTGACCTCGCAAGTCTGCCCGATCTTTCGGGGACTCTGGTCACACTCTTGGGGCTGAGCCATGTCACGTACATCGCCGGCAAGGTTCCCAGCCAGAGTGGCCAGCCGCCGGGTCTTACATACGCAATGCTCGCGTATGTCGGACCGAAGGCCAACCTTCCGGAGGGAGTGACCCCGAGAAACCCACCGAAGGCAACACTGCCCCGGCAAGTTGCACCACAGCGATAGCAATCCGCTGCGGCGTTGGCCGAGAAATCCATGCGACACGACCGGATCACAAGATGGGCTGGACCCTTGCGCCACACAACTTGGCGAACTGTTGCTCTCGATAATCAGAAGCTATCTGGAGCGTGCTCTTTGACGCGCGCTGGTAGGGCGCAATTAGGTGTTGATCGGCGCACGCCCGCTTTGACAGCTGAGCAGTGAACTAGCCTTAACGACGGTGGCCACGATCGAGTTGACTCCGACCAGTCTTGTCGTCCACATCACTGGGGCCGACCAGTTCTTCGCCCTGGCGAGTCGGCTCGAGGTGCCCCTTGAGCACATCGCAGGTGTGGATCCGAGTGTGCCGGAGGCGCACGGCGTATTTCACGGGCTCCGCATGGGCGGGACCAATGTCCCAGGACTCATCACCGCCGGCCGCTTCTTGCAGCACGGCCAGTGGGCTTTCTGGGACGTGCATGACCCTGACAAGGCAATTGGCATCCGGCTGCATGACGAGCATTACGCGACGCTGATCGTCGGCGTCGACAACCCGCAGCTGACGGCCGAGCAAATTGCCATGGCGCTCGCAAGGGCGGATCTGCCTGGGAATCAATGATCACAAAGGAGAACCGCCCCCTGGTCGCGGTCGACTGACGCGTACCGCGACTACCGCACAGTCAAGACTGCTGTGCATGGCGCGGATGCTTGCGATAAGAGACAGCTATCGTCAGCTGAAGCTCTGCCTTGCCTCAAGATTGGGAATGCCTCCCAGGACCCTGGGAAGCGTCGGGACGGCAAGCTGCCAATCATTGGGCCCCGGCCGCCAATCTCAGCGGGATGGATTATCGGCTAGCTCTCATCGCGTCGACGAGGGTCGTGCCAAACGATAGCCCGCCGCGGCAACTAATCGCGAGGTGAGGAAGCACCTGCGTTTGGCGCATCGGCGACATTCGGCGTACTCTCCAGCGATAGGAACAGCCTCCAATCGTCTTCGCTGGGCGTGACGTCTTTGATCGATCGACGGCCTTGCTTTGCTGCCTCTATGTCCATCATCACCGCTATGAGAGATCCGTAGTGCGTCCAGTACAACGAATTGTTCTTCTTGCGCTGGGTTTCAATGTACTTTCGGCTCGCGAACCAGTAGTTGATGGCTCCGTCCGAGAAGTTGATCCAGGCCGCCTCTTTGGTTATAGCGTGCTTGTTGACCAGATAGCCGACTAGGTCGAAGAAGTCCAAAACGTCGTAGACCTCTGGGACCTCCTGAGTCTCGTCAGGTTTCCGCTCCAGCAAGAACGTTGCAGCTCGTGCGCGCTCCCGTCGCATGTCGGTACTTGAGAATCGTTCCTCAAGATGCCACAGACTGTCCAGGCTCGAGTTGAACGTGGCTTGTCGCACTTGAATGATCAACGCAACGATGGCCGCGAGAACGGCAAGCACCGCGGCCCAGGCGGAAATCGCATTGAAGTCCATCGGATCTCAGTCGGATCAGGCGCAATCGTACTCGCCTATCGGCCCGCCGGCCGGCGTTTCGTCACGCTCTTGGACACGGCTTGCTGGTGACAATCCGCTGCTATCGACAACCGGATTTAGACACTCCGCCTTTCCGGTAGGCTCAACATTATGGTTGGGCGAGGGATGGGAGCCGGCATCTTGGCTCGAGCCAGCCGGCATCCGCAAACTGGCGTAGGGGTGACGTCACGTCGGGACTCGCGCGCGGACTGAGCTAGTCAGCCGCAACCCCGTTCGATGACGCAACGGTATGACGAGGCCCAAGCTTTCTACCGCTCCGGCCCGATCGTCTGAACGCCAAGCCGATGAATAGATCGCGAAGACTCGATCGCGAGCTTGCTTGTCGTCGAAAGCATCGCTCATCGATTCCACCGTTAAGGAGTCCAGGTTAGGCATTCGGTCGGAATGCCAGACTACATTTTCGAACGAAGCTCCTGGAACCGTTGTACGGTCGCGGAGTCATTCGACATGCTAAGCGTTGCCGCCTTCGCATCTTTTTGGGCGTCGGCAGCTGCCTGATGGAAAAAGTAGGAAGGAATTGATCCCGTAATCACACCGACTACAGTTCCTATCAAGGCCCACGCTTTAGTAGCTCCGTCCATTCCGTCTTTGGTATAGACAGCCCAGAAGATCAGCCCGACGAACGCCAGAAACCCCAATGCCACAGCTGCAGCGGGCCAGTTCGGTCCATTAACCGGCTTGTCCATGGGCAACCTCCACTGGGATCGACTTCAATTGAACGCTTGACTTGTAGCGGACATCGGGATCGCCCACCGCCCGCATTCGGGCGACGATTGACCGGGTCGATGAATCGCTGGTTACGACGTGGAAGAGTTTCATTCGTTTCTCCACAAACATTGCTCCTCGCTAAGGGGGCGTCAAAACAGTAAACAGGTTTGTGATCGATCGAACGCCGGCATCAGATGCAAAGAGTCGAATCCGATAAATGCCCTGTGGAAGACCGTCTAATGTCACGTTTTGAACTCCGCCAGGACCCGGCTGCAATGCTAGGTGCTGGTGAATCATTACGCCAGTCTTGACGTCTGTCACATCGGCAAATGCCGGCGAGTCGCCAGCAACCCGCGCATCGATGCCAACGGACTGCCCGATGTAAACCTCAGACATCTGTACGGCTATCCAATTTTGTCCAGCGGGCGCGCTCGATGCAGGTGCCGACGTCGACGGGCGACCGAGCACCCTGTTCAGTGTGGACGCCGCCGCTGCGCGGAATGTCGTCACCCAAGGCGGCGGATTAAGGGCATCGATCAGGTTGCGGACATTCTGAAGGACGTCATCTCCGTTCTGGATTGACCCATGGACCTCGGGGTAATAGGTGCCAAACTCAAAAGTACCGTTGTCTACTGGGTGGGCCGAATTCCAAGGCACTGTGGTATCACCCTGCCAGTCCTCCGGGGGATAGTCGTTGTATCCGGTGAAAGCTCCGTTCGCGATCGCTCCGCGAAGTTCAGTTACCTGCTCGGTCCCCACCATAGCGTGGATGTCGTACTTATAGCCGGGCACTTGCTTGTTGGCCGCTACAGCGTCTGCCATCTCGCTGTAGAACTTGATCGCATCGCTCAGGCACAAAGGATCCAGTTGCTGAGGCAAGGTGGCTTGAAGGTCAGCTATCCGAGCTGGTTTGGCGCCGCCCGTTTCGATGCACGGGTACTCAGGCAGCAACTGATAGGCCGCTGGGAATGACCGGATGATCGGCGAGAGGTCGGCGATCGTGAAAGGCCCCGCCGCCACCTTATAACCATTGACGAGATACTGCAGCGCCTTCACCGATCCATGAAATGGCGTGCCGAACGTGATTAGCATTCGGGTGTTCTTCCAGCCCCCGAGGCATTCGATGAAGTACCTGGCGATCAAGCCGCCCATGCTGTGAGCGATGATGATGAGCTTGGCGTTCGGATGCGCGGGGTGTGGAGCTGACGGGTTCGAGGAAGGGTTGCGCCAGGCGGCGAGCCATTGCTGGCTCTGGTCGAGGAGCTGCTTTGCCGCGACGCGATTATCCTGACGCCAGTCGTACGGAAACTGGTAGTAGTTCTGGCCGAGTGTGATGCCCAGATACTGGCGCAGGTTCTGGTCGATCTTCGTGTAACCGTCGATCGTCCAGAATCCCGGAATGAGGTGGACATCGGGAAATAGTCGGGTGGCAGTTATCCCGTCAGAGTTCGGCTGATTACAAGGACCGGCAAGCTGCAGTTTTTGGATGTCACCGCCGCCGGTGAGGAGGGCGTTAAGGACCGCGTCGACGGAGGGTGCCCACACATCACTACCGTCGGGGCCCGTAAGAACGCTGCCCATGATTCCTGGGATCAACACAACGATATCGTCGACCTTGATCGGGCCGGGCATGATACCTCCTCTCTTCAGAGGTCGCGACGAGTCCGCGCGACTGCGCGCCAACATGAGCTCCGAAATCGCGACGGGTTGAGTTCACCGCTGTAGTCGTGTGAGATCAGGATCTGCCCCCATCATCGGCCGGTCTCCGGTCGCTCATTCGTCGTCGTCATCCTCTTCTTCATCCTCAGCCCGCCCCGAGAGCTTGAAGAAGAACGGGTCGATCGACGGTGGAATCGCAATCGTGCCGGTTACATCGAGCAACTTGTGAGTCGTGAAGTTGGCCTTCCGCTGGTAATGAACTCCGTGTGGGAAGTTCGCGTGGTTCGGTGTGTTGTCGGCCGCGAAGATGCCGAAGAAGTCGGGGCCACGAGTTTCCAGGTATGAGTAGTCTCCGGTCCATGAGTTGACCGCTGTTTTGGACAGAAGGATGTCGTGCCAGGTGGCGCCGCTCCGGGTCAGCTGTATGTGCTCCTCCCAGTGCCAATTCGGCGCCGTTCCGACCACCTGCTGATAGAGAAGCCCGACTCTGTGATCGGTGCTGATCGCGAGTGCTGGGTTCTTGGCGTTGGGAACAGTAAGTAAGTCGCCTGACCAGGTCTTGCCGGAGTCTTTCGAATGTCGAGCATGAAGCGTGATCGCGCCACCTTGAACATCACACCAGGCCACCCAGACGGTCGACGCTCGCACGGGATCGACCGCAAGGGTGAGGTCCGACCCCGTTCGGTCTGAACCCAACCCGACTCCCCACCCGACGTTGATGCCCGTGACGACTCGGGAGCCACCTTTCAAATCCACCGAGTCGATCAGATCCTTGAAGGGCGTCGCGCCAGTGCCCCAGTGGTCGTCCCGGACAACCACGACGTCGCTGGTGGTCCTCCCGCCGGGCGGACGCCAGCCAAAGAACGCCGCGTACACCTTGCCGGTCCGATGGATCCCGATGCGCACAGACGGTCCGTCCTGACCTAACACGGGTCGGGCGTCGAGGCGGACCAGCTTGAACACCGGCGCCCCGCCCATTCCGTTGGCGCAGATGTCGATGGATGCGCCGGCGCCCGGAAATATCGTTAGGTCGTTGGCGCCGACATAGACATGATCCTTGCCTGCACCGGGTTTCTTGCCAACAGTCCGCGTCTCCACCCATGGCTGGTCGAAGAATCCTCCGCCTCCACCTGGCCTGGCGTCGATGACGGCCATCAGCAACCCGATAAACGGGTTCTTTGTACGGATCACGTCCATCGTGAGCGGGAACGGAGGCCATCGCAGGTTGCCCCCGTACAGCGCCCTGGAGCTGAACTTCGCGTTGTAGTCGCCGGTTTGACCAGGGACGATCGCGTTGAGCGTCCAGGTATCGCCCCCATTTTTGGAGAGGTAGACAAGAGTGTTTGGGCCCCCGGAGGGGGTAAACGCCGTCCCGGCAATCTGCCGCTTGTTGATCGGATTGACACTGAGATTGGTTTCGGAATCGTCGTGGGTCTCGCTGCTGCGCGACAGCGGGACCATGTTCACCACCTTGATCTTCACGCCCATGGCTTATCTCCTTCCGTAAGACTTCCTCTCGACCTCGACGGTTCTTGGTCGGGCAGGGGCTTGCTCATTTCTTTAACAAGGACTGCACCCGGCTCAGCGCACTCCGGGGCTGGAAGTCGGCAGGGTCTAGGGCCAGGAAGAAATCGGGTGGTATCCCCAATTTGGGCTCGTGGCGAAGTAGGAAAATCCCGCTCCGGCCCTTTGTGAACTTAGGGGCTGGCGCCCAATCGTCACTACTCGGAAAGAGCACGCTTACCGAATTCGGAACGGTCGGTCGGCGCCGCTGAGTACTGGTTAGAACCGACTCGACTCGAACCGATGCCACTTTCCACTGTGGGGCGTTGAAGGACAGCGGTTCGTCCAGAGGGCTTGGCTTGATGGCCTCGACCACACCCACTATCACCAGTTCGGCACCACGAATGCGGGATGCGAGGTGCCTCATCGGCTGCTCATCCAGTACCCTGGCCACCTGTTTCTCGGCGGCCGGTGTGGCTGCGTGGTGGGACAGTTCCCGGACCGCGATCCGCTTGCCGTAGACCCAGTCGGTGGCATAGAAGATCGCCTGTTCGCCATGCTTGATCGCCGGCCGCCTGGCGGCGAGCTCGATCGTGATTTCCTGGCCCACGAGGTTGCCGAGGTCGGCGCTCGCCTTGAGAACAGCGTCGACTTGGGCGACTATTAGCCCCGGGCCTGGCCGCACTGAGGGCTCATTGGAGGCGTTGATCCGGGCAACGGTCGCCTTGAAAATCAGGGTTGCCGCGTCCACCGGGTTTGCGGCGCTCTTGACAGTCCTGCTGCTCATCGCTTCCTCCTCGTCCGCTTTCGGGAACGCACCTCTTTGGTCGAGTCCCGCTTCTCCTTGTCACGGTGCTTCCGGCTTGGGACCAATTCCAGGTGCACGCCCCCAACGATCACCCCTCCGTCGTTGCGCTGAAAGATTCGGACGATCGATGGAGTGTCGAGATCCAGTTTGCTGGGCACAGTGAAAGAGAGCGTCATGCGGTGCATCTGACCCGGCTTGACGGTGAATCCCACGCTTGCGGCGTGATGAGTCAGACGCCATGTGCTCGCCGCGCGCTTGACCCCGTAATCGCGGTCCGGATCCGACTTGGGTGGCTTGCCTTTCTTGGTGATCGGTTCTGCCCGGAGGACCATCGGCACGTCTTCAAGCGCCGGCCCCTTGTCAACGATCACTTCGACGATGCGGGCTTGACTGAACGGATTCCCAATCACAAATGGGAACTTGATGTGGGTGTCGACCCGTTCGAAAACCAGGGCATATGAGAGGTTTCGCTGGCAGACGTTGTTGTCGCCCCAGAAGTAACTGCCGTAGTCGCAGGTGCCTGGACTGACCGACAGCGGAGCGCCATTGATCCCTCCTGCGGAGTCGTCGTTGTTGCCTCTGACTTCCGCGAGCAGACACGGATGCCACGTGCCTTCGACAGGTATCTGGGCGGCCGGCCAAACAATGGGTCCGAGGATCTGCTCGGCCCCGACGGCGATCGACGGCAGCGCTGGACTCTCACCCAGGTAGAGATGGTTGGTCTTGAGACCCGCGGTCTGCCAGTCACCTGGATACCAGTCCTGCGGATAACGAAATTCGGATCCTGGCAGTCCAATCAGTGATGGGTAGTTGCCGACCGTGACTGCCAGCGTGACGTTTTCGGCGGCGTTCGGGCCCAGGTTTGTCGTGCGCCCGTAGATGTAATGGTCGGTGACTCCGTCGCGAAGGAGGTCCTGGTTCACGAAGGTGACGGCGCCATCGGGCTGTCGTCGCACGATTAGATCGGGCGCCTCCCAATGGTTGCCAGGGGAGGGGACAGCCCCGGAGTCGGCCGATGAGTCCCGAATGTAGAGATCAGCCGGCCGCGCCACCAACCTCGAGGTGAAGATTTCCTGGGTGCCGGTGCGCGTGTCCATCCAGTACGGGAAGAAGCCGAGACGACTTGCTGCGAGGCCGAAGTAATCACCGATGAAGGTTATGGCCGGATTTCCGTGGGCCCATACGGCATCAACGGTTGGATCCCATGGCTGGTCTGTCACCGTTGCCCGGTCCACGAAGGTGGCGCCGTCGTTGATCGAGACTGCGAGCACGACATCGATCAACGGCGTAGCAGCACCTTTGGGCCCGAACAAATAGAAGGCACACCCGATCTCTCCGGTGGGCATGTTCTCCACGGACGGCTGGAATTCGTGCTGATTAATCGCCGAGATCGCGCCACCAGTAAGCAATGGTTGGCCCGACGCGCCGCCCAGCCAGGTGCTGCCTGCGTTAGTGGAGCGGACGTAATAGATTCGCGCGACACCCTGTCTGTAGTCGGGCCACGCGACCAACAGATCCTTTGCTTTCACGCCGGTACAGGCGGTAGACACTGTCGGCGTGCGGAAGATGCCTCCCGGTAGCTGGCCCGGCAGCGGCGTGATACCCGTGGCTGCCGTCGATGGAACGGAGAACGAATTCCCGCCGTCTGTTGACTTCACGAATTGAACAGCGCTTGGGAATGCGATGAAAAAGATGTAAACGGTTCCGTCGGCCGCGACGACGACCTGCGGCGCGAACGATGAGGGCGCGAGTATCGAACCTACTGGGTTCGCACCTGTGCCTTTCCAGGTCGCCCCATGGTCGGTCGTACGACCGAAAAGCAGTCCGCCAGGGCCGTCCCAGGCTGCGTACACATTGCCGTGATGCGGGCTGGCTGGGTTCATGTCACCAAAGGCGGACTGCTTGTCATCGCCGGACGCGGAGTGAATCAGCTTCGGGGGGCTCCAAGTCAAGCCACCATCGGCTGATTTGTAAACGGCAATGGCCATTGGATTGCCAGCTTGAAAGGGCAACGCCACCAGAAATGCATTACCCAGGTCATCCCAGGCGACAGCAGGGTCGGACGTCCCATCCCAGCCGGCCATGAGCCCTAGCGCTGGCGCCTCGGTCCATGACTGACCGCCATCGAAGGTCGCATAGGCGGCGAGTGAAAACGCATATGTGTGCGGATCGGTGAAGCGTTTAGAGGACCCGACCAGGTTGTACGGATTGAGCGGGTTGGCTGCGAGGGCCGACTCGCTCCGGTCGTTGCTTGGGCTGGCGTCACAGGTGACGCGAATATTGGCTCTGGTTCCGCCTAGTACTGGTGCCATGGCTGATTCACCTCGACTACGGCCGCCCCCGTGCGTCGACCAGCCGACCCCCGCAATGCGGCCAGTTCGCGTGAAGCATCCACCAAGAGGGGGGATTCGTCAAGTGGTCACTTGACAAATGACTTGACGACGCCGCCTACCCAGTGGAACTTGCGTCTATGGGTCAGGACGAAGGCCACCCGCCGACACAACTACTTCAGCCATGCGCACTGGGCATGCGAGGTCGCCAGTTCGTCGCTATGCTCTGAGTGCATGGTCGGCACCGAGCACAGAGGTCGCCGCAAGGGCATCGCCGTCAGGGCAGGATCGGTAGCGGACGCGCGGAAAGAAGCTGGCCTAACCCTGGCCGAGGTGGCTCGCGGTATGGTCAGCCGGACAGCCATTCATCTCATCGAGAAGGGACGCGCGTTGCCTTCGATGGAGACTCTGGAACTTATCGCAGAACAAACACGCAAGCCACTGAGCTTCTTTGTCCAGGATCCCGAAAGCGTTTCGCCGCTGATGGCGCGGGATCGGCTGCAAATGGCGAAGCGCCACCTTGGAGAGGCGTTAGCCCTGGAGGACGTGACCCGGGTACCCAGAGTTCAAGCAAAGATCTGCCTCGTTCTGGCGCAGATCGAAGAGTGGTGCAACAACCAATCGAAGGCAGACGAGCTCTTCGAGATGGCGATCAGAATCCAGGAAGAATCTGGTGAGCCCTACCAATTGCTCGATGCTCACATGGCATACGCAGAATTGCTCGAGGCCCGTCCAGATTTCGTCTCAGCCACAGAGCACTGGAGACTAGCCGCGAAGATTGGCAAGATCGCTGCCATAGGACTGAAGTTGGACGCATTGGCCGACGAAGGCGAACAAGCAGTCGAGCGATCAAGAGGAGCCTAACCGGGCGAGTTTCCTGGTCCGACTGAAGGGGGCCACGGCCAGCGTGCTGATTACAGCGCCACCTCGCGGCTACCAGATCTTGTGTACGAGTTAATGTGGTGGTGATGCAGTGGGTGCTGCTCGCGTTGGTGGTTGCATTTTTCGGCGTCATCGAGTTTCGGCTCCTCCGCGACCGCGTGCGTCTGGCTCCGGTTCGATCGGCTGTAAGAAATGAGACGGTCGTCTACCGGACGCCGATCAGCGCACAGTGGGACCGAGGCTGGCGGGGCCGGGGCAATGCCAAAGGCATGCGGCTGGTGGTCCGTCTTAGTTCATTCGAGCTGTCTTATCCGTTTCCAGGTGGAACCTTGCTGTCTACCGAGTGGTACTGCTGGGGTAAAGACGCTCGCATGAAGATGGGCCAGGGGAACTTCCTGCCGCCCTGGGTCAAACGTGACTGTATCGTCCTGTCAATCCCGTCCATTGATAGCGCGAATGAGGTACAGGAAATCCTCCTTTCCTCCACTCCGCCTTTTCGGCATGACCTCACCACAGCTTGGGACGCGCTTGTCGCATGTGGCGTGCAGGCAACTGGCGATCTTCCCCCGAAAGGCAGCTGACTGGCGAACGACGGTCGCTTAGCCAAGGCTGATTTGGCGACCCGTTATCCCGTGTTGAAGGCGCACGCCGGCCTTGTGTCTCCCAATTTGCAGCTGTACGGGGGCGCGGTTCATCTCGGACTCGAGCTTTCGCTTCATTGACGAAATCAGCTGTAGGCCCGAGGCGTAGAGCTCGAGAACTGACCTGAGCAAAACCCGCAGTCGAGCGAGGTCCGCCAGCGCTCTCTGGTCATCGGGGTCCTCACGCGTACGGCGGGGCAGCCGACTGGATGTCGGTCATCGAGTTGGCGGGCGGCGTCCCCATCCAAGAGCGCGCCGCCCGCCCGATCAGCCGTCAGATGCCCGGGCAAGTACCCGGGTCTGGCAAGTTGATCCTCGCGGAGCCGCCCTGAGGTACACGTGGGAAAGTGACGAAGACTACATACGGGATCGTGCCGGTGTTGACGGCGTCCTCGACTTCGCCAGGGCGCTCGATGAACGCCTGCCCTGCGGTGTAACCAGTGGTCTCGCACTGACTGCCGACCGATCGGTGCACGGTGAGCTCGCCCTGCTTCACGACCACGATCGCACCCCCTGGATGCGAGTGCCAGCCAGAGGAGCCGCCGGGGATGACCGTGATCTGCGCCACGACTACGTCCGTTCCCTCTTGAAACGCGATGGTCCCAACCGACAGGTCGGTGCCACGCGCCAAGGTGACGTTTGTCAGGCCCGACGGCGGCGTGGCCGCCCCAGGCACAGCGTTGACTGCGACGAGCAGTCCCGCCAATCCCACCGTCATTAATGCCAGCCGCATACCTCGTCTCGTACGTGTGTCCATTCGCGACTCCTTATATCGTTGTTGCCGGTGTCAACGACGAAGACATCGCCTTCACAGCCATATACGGTCAGTTGCCACTTTTTGCCCCAAATGATTTTCGGCCAAGAAATTTGGGGCATATCGGCCCGCGACGCCCTATATAGGTCGAGTGCGATGGTCCAAGTGATGTTCGTCCAGACCGACACCGAATTGATCCTGGCTGCCAGGGAGGGCGACGGTTCAGCCTTTGCCGAGCTGATTCGTCCTCAGTACCGGGTGGCGTTCCGCGTGGCCTACGGACTACTTCACAACGCCGACGAAGCGGAGGACGCCGTGCAGGAAGCAGCTTTCAAGGCGTGGCTGAGGCTTGGCAACCTTCGTGAGGGCGCCAGCCTACGGCCATGGTTCCTAGCCATCGTGGCCAATCAATGCCGGACCGTGAGCAGAAGTAGGTGGTGGTCTGTGGTCAAGGCCGAATCGCCCGAGGGTGAGGGACGGTCGGTTGACCTCGCAGCTGCAGTCGACCTTCGCCGAGCCCTCCTCAGGTTAGGCCACGACGAACGACTGATTGTGGTCCTTCGCTACTACCTCGACATGCCATTTGAGGAGATCGCGACAACGCTGGGTATCTCTACCAAGGCGGCCAGAACTCGCGTCGAACGAGCAGTCCGTCGCCTCCGGCCAATCATCCAGATTCAGGGGGCGGCATTCTGATGGAAGAACGGAGTCTGTTTGATCGAATCCACGAAGCACTCGATGTCGAACCGCGACCGGGTGCTTACGAGCGACTGCGGACCGCTCTCGCCAGCAAGCGAGTCAAGCCGCAGAGATGGCCGGCGTTAACGATGAGGTGGTCAAAGTTGGGACTCCGACTGGCCGCCGTTATGACTGTCGTGGTGCTGGCGATTGCGGCAGCCGCCGCCCTTCTGGTCACACACCGTGTGGCCGACCGTGAGACTCCTGCCGACTCCGAGCACGCGATCGCCGCGTACAAGCTCATGGTGTTCGACGATCTGAACAATTTCCCAGCGACCCGAATCGAGTCGGAATGCTGGGGCGATAAGTTTGCAGCGTGCGAGGCCGACGTGAACGCCACGCTACTTGCCGCCACCCAATTCCACAACGATCTCAATCGGTTCCAAGCGCCCGCCAGGTTCACCGTTGCGGCCGCTCAACTGCGTCGCCACCAAGCCCTGCAACTCTCGCGCCTCAATGCTGTCCTCGCTGCCAGCCGGGCGCAGGACTCTGCGAGCATGGCTCGGTCGGTGGCAGCCTTCGTTAGCGGGTATGCCTGGATGATGGCTATGACTGACAGCATCATGAATTCGCAACAGGGGACCGTGGCAACGTACATCGGCTCTGTGCGCAATCAAAAACAAAACCTTGACCAATGCGTCGATTGCCAAGACCTGGCCGGGCTTAACACGATCAGCTGCGCCGGGAGTCAACCGACGAGCTGCCAGGCCTTGGTCGACAGAACTGCAGCGCAGGCTACGTACTTCCAGAGTGCCGTCGTCCTCATCGCTGCCCCGAGCTCCATGGCCACCAAGGACAACCGTCTGCAGCTTGATCTGGCAACGGCCGACACGGCCCTAGTCACGATGGCCGAGGCCCTTTCAGCAGGTGACCAAGCCGGATTCAATGCCGGTCGAGCATCACTTCAGGCGTCCGTGGCTGCGGTCAACGTGGACGCCGCGGACATCTTGAATGGTTAGCGAGGCTGGTTGGATTTCGACAGAACTTCTATCTGTGGTTGTTGTCGTCGGTCTGGTTGAACATGCCAAGGCCGTAAAAACCGTTCCCGAAGTCGGTCATGGCGATAGTGGCTCGACCGTCGGCGACTGGGGCGCGTTCGCCGCCGCGCTCGGAACTCGAAACGACTCTAGCATTCAGAGGGTCAGGCGGTCCCTTCGCCAATGCCGTTCTGTACAGCAACGCCGGTGGCAGACGGTGATATTTGGCGATACTCGGCGGCACACAGCGAATTCATGACGCTATTTCTGAACGGGGCGCAGCGATCTGTTAACCGCAAGGTTCAGGGTTCGAATCCCTGGTCCGGAGCCAATTGTAAATTCGAAACTGACGCCGTCGCCCACGAGAGCCTTAGCCCGTACATCCTTTCCGACCTTGCTTCGCTTGCTTGGCACGGCCAGCGTCGTCACCAAGGATAGGACCGGGGCGAACTACGGGCGGGGCGCGGTTGCCAGGTTTTTGGTCCGCTAGCGGCTGGCCTGGTGGGATGGCTAACAACAAGCGCTGCAGTCTATCGATGAGGTACCTCTTACCGATTAGTTTCGCGACGCCGGTAGTCTGAATTTGCAGACGATCATCAAACTCGGACAGGAGAACTGCGGTGAAGAAAATGGGTGCGGAAGTTGAAGTCAAGACGCTGGAGGTTCCGGGGGCGAACATCCACTACGAGGTCCGCGGTTCAGGCCCCATCGTGCTCTGCATTCCTGGCGGCCCGGCCGACGCTCGCGCATTCGAACGGATCGCGGGCGAGCTCGCGCCGTACTACACGGTCATCACATACGACCCTCGCGGACTGTCGCGTAGCCCACTGACGGGTACCTTCGACGACGAGCGCGCGATTGAGATCAACGCCGACGATGCACACCGGCTCATCTCCGCGGTCAGTGACGGCAAGGCCAACGTCCTGGCGAGCAGCGGCGGCGCCGTGATCTCGCTCGACCTCGCGACTCGCCACCCCGAACAGATCTCGACGCTGCTCGCGCACGAGATCCCGTCCGCGGCAGTACAGCCCGATCCCGAGCGGACCCGCATCGAGTTCAAGGACATCACGGACACCTACAAGGCGGCCGGCCTCGGCGCGGCATTCCCGAAGTTCATGGCCCAGACCCGAATCCAGGGCGGCCCGCCGCCTGCTCCGGAGGGCGAGCCGACCCCGGAGCAGGAGGAAGCCATGGCGGGATTTCAGAAGAACATGGACTTCTGGTTCGGCCACACGATGCGCGCCATCGGCCTATACGAGCCGGACTTCGCCGCCTTGAAGAACTGCTCGTGCAGGATCGTCAGCGGAATCGGCGAAGAATCCCGCGGCGAGTACGCACACGACGGCGGAGAGGGATTGGCCCGGATGCTCGGCAACGAACCGGTCGAGTTTCCCGGCGCCCACGGCGGCTTCGAGAGCGACGCGCCCGAATTCGCGAAGCGGCTTCGCAAGGTGTTCGAGGGTTAGTTGGAACGCATGAACCGCGGTCTTCAAAACCGTGGGGGGGGGGTGGAGCGTCACATCAGGGTCACCGAAAAGGGCCCGCCGTACAGCAACGCCGGTGGCAAACCGCGACATTCGGCGGCACTCCGCGAATTCAGATCCCAGGATTTGAACGGGCTGCAGCGATCTGTTAACCGCAAGGTTCAGGGTTCAAATCCCTGGCCCGGAGCCAAATATGAACTCGATTCCTGCTCCGCTAGGGCCGTGACCGACCTCGATTGCAACAACGGTGCTGCAACGGTGCAGGTAGTTCGCGTGGTGAATCCGAGCGCACGAGATATGGCTGGTGACTTTCCGCCACCGCCAGCTGGGTGATCCCGGTTCGGGGCAAAGGCCGACTTTCATCGGTTGGTCGAAAGCCATTCCAGAGCGTACTCGACAGCCTCGACGTAGCTCATCCGCCTACCAATCTCCTCGGCGGCAGCAGCCTGCAACGGACCCAGGGTCTCGCGACCCAACTGGAAGTACGGTCCCATGAGACGATCCCAAGCGGCCACCGGCTTCCAGTCGACGCTCGCAAGTGCGGCGTCCGCCGCAGCCATTAGGGTCAGGCCGCGATCGGCCTGTCCTGCTTGGATAGCCAGGCCCGCGGCAACGTCGAGCGCTTGGTGGTTGTATGCCATATCACCGAGCTCGCGGCTTACAAGGAGCGCCTCGGCAACCAGGTGCCGTCCTTTGTCTAAGTCACCCATAGCGCCGATGATTCCGCCCACGAAGGCCATGGTGAGCGCCGCCTCGTCACTTCGATTGAGGGCTCTTCGGATCGCAAGCGACTCCTCCAGATCGGTGCGCGCCCGAGTCAGGTCGAACTGGGCGCCGCGCAACACTCCACGCTGATGAAGTGCTTCCGCGATACGTTCCCGATCCCCGCTTTCGCCGAGGAGGTCGAGCGCTTGAGCTAGTAGGCTCTCAGCTCTTTCGAGCTCGCTCTGGTTCGTTGCGTAGCGGGCCCACACAAGCAGCGCGTCAACCCACGCGAGCGGGTCGCCAAGCGCCCTCGCCAACTCCAGAGCTGACTCCATCGCCTGAGGCGCAACGGCTGCCTCTCCTATGGCGTCCCAGCCGTACCAGCCCCTGTACGCCAGCAGGCGCACACGCGTGGCGTCCTCGGCCTGGCGACGTTGGAGAAGCTTGTCGAGGTATGTTCGGACTTCGCCGATGTGGGAGCGCATACGCCACCAGAAATCGAGTGACAAGATGGCTCGAGCGGCCAATTCTCGGTCGTTGTCGAGGGCCCAGTCCAGAGCAGAGCGTAGGTTGTCGGTCTCGGTCTCCATCCGCCGAAGCCAGGCGGCGAGACCACCCGGAGCGCGTCCCGCGGCAAGACCGAGGAAGTAGCGGCCGTGCGCCGCTTCTATGAGTGCGGATTCTCCGCGCAGTCGCAGCCTGTCAGAGGCGTACTTGCGCAGCGTCTCGAGCAAGCGATGACGCTCCCCCTCGACCGCTATCAGGGACTTGTCAGCCAGGCTCAAAGTTGCCGCCCTACAGGCGTCTCGCGATATGGATTCACTCGAACAGACGCTACCCGAGGCCTCGATGTCGAACCCCCGGAAGACCGATAGACGATCGAAGATCAGACGCTCTTCGTCTGTGAGCAGGCCGTAACTCCACTGAACAGCTGCCATAAGCGTCTGATGACGGTGGGCCGCGGTGCGGTAGCCGGACGTGAGCAGCTCGAATGGATCGTCCAAGCGCCGCGTTATTTCATCCGTGCTCATTGTTGCGACCTGCGCGGCGGCAAGCTCTAGAGCGAGCGGGATACCCTCGAGCCGGCGAGAGATCTCTGCGACGGATTGGCTGTTCGCGTCGGTTAGGCTGAATGAAGAGCGCGACAGAGCCGCTCGATCGAGAAATAGCTGGACCGCCTCAGACTCAACGATATGGGCAATACCGCCCGGCGTGGTCGCCACAGGTACAGACAGCGGCTCGACCTCCCACAACTGCTCGCCTGGAATGCGTAATCGCTCTCGGCTGGTGGTGAGAAACACGACCCTGGGGCACATCGCGGCGAGCTTTTCGACCACTAGTGCAGCCGCCTCGATGACATGCTCGCAGTTGTCCAGGATGATCAGCATGGAACGCTGCTGCAGGTAGGCTGCGACAGCTTCGACTCGGCTCTTTGACATCACCTCGTTGACGCCCAGCGTCACGCGAATGGCGTCGGGAATCAGGGTGCCGTCGCTCAGGCCGGCCAGTTCGATGAGCCAGACGCCGTCCGGATAGGCGCCGTGCCGCCCCCTGCCGACTTCTATGGCCAGTCGAGTCTTTCCGATGCCTGCCGGTCCAACGAGCGTAACCACTCGCGACCGCTTGAGGAATTGCTCGATCTGGGCTAGGGCGTTCTTTCGCCCGATGAAGCTTGTCAGGGGCGCCGGCAGGTTGGTGAGCCGAGCTGGCTCTTGCTCCGTCCCGGAGCGCCGCTGCACCTCGAGACTTCTGTCCTGGCGCAGGACCTTTGTCAGGAGGTCCTGCAGGGCCCGGCTCGGATCCATACCCAGCTCGTCGGCAAGGCGGACTCGCGTCGCCTGGTATGTCGAGGAAGCCTCTGCCTGCCGTCCGGCGCGGTACAGGGCGAGTATCAGCTGGCCACAAAGCCTCTCCCGGAACGGGTTCTCGGCCACCAGCGTTTCGAGTTCACCGATGAGCTCGAGGTGCTGTCCAAGCCTGAGCTCAGCCTCGATCCGGTTTTCGAGCGCGTCCAGCCGCAAAGCCTCAAGACGCACCCGCTCGCCGAGCAGGAATTCGCTCGAATCGGCCCCGGCGAAAGCTGGACCGCGCCAAAAAGACAGAGCCTCGCGGAGCAGGAGTGAGCTTCCTTGCGCATCTCCCTGGTCGAGCATCTGACGCCCTTTGGCGGCCAGGTGCTCGAAGCGTCGAAGGTCGATTGCCTCGCTGTCGACCCTCAGCAGGTAGCCGGGCGCCATTCTCCTAATCACGTCAGCAGGATGATCCGGCGTGAGGGCTTTCCGGAGGTTCGAGACATAGACCTCGAGGGCGTGGGCCGCGGTTTCGGGCGGCGACCCTTGCCATAACAGTTGGAGGAGGCGGTCTTGCGCCACGATCCGCCCGGAGTTCAGCAGCAGCACCGCCAGCAATGCTCGCTGTTTGGGTGCTCCGAGCTCGACCTTGCGGTCCCCAACCCAGGCCTCGATCGGCCCCAAGACCCGGAACTTCATTCCGACGGTCGAATGATGGACCCAAGCGAGCGGCCGATCAACTCGTTCGATTCTGCGCTTGAAGGGTTCTTGAAATCGCCTTGAGGGCTGGCTGCGATGGTCGGTCGATGACAGGCAGCGAGCAGGAATTGGCTATCGGCGACGCGGTGATCGTTGTCGATCCCGATTCCCGTGAGTACGGGCATCACGGGACGATCACGGCAATCACCCGCAACGGCGACCTAAGCGTCCGGATGGATGGCTGGACCTATGCGGTTTTCGGCCCGCATCAGCTCGGTCGGGTCGCCCCGCGACCATCACCCGAGCCCTCCGGTGTTGCTGACGCGCCAGAGCCGTCAGTCAAGAAACAGGGACGGAGAAGAAGGTCGTGAAGCGTGTTGAGCCCCCCTTGAGCGGGGGTTGAACCTCCGGTCCGAACCTCGTGCCGGCGGTCGATAAGACCGACTCAACGACAGGAGGATCGCGATGGTGACTCTGATTCGAACGGCCGAGGTCAACGGAGTCGATAAGCGGGAGAAGGCGCTGGAGTGGGCGAAGAAGGCAGCTGAGTACGTGAATGGGAAATTCGGGCTCAGCAAGGTCGAAGTCGGCATTGAGGCGTACGGACACGTGGGTCGCGTCTTTTGGATCGGGAGAGAGGAGAGCCTCGAATCGTTGGCCGCGGGTGCACTGGCGTCAATGGCCGATGTGGACTACCTACAAATGGAAGCCCAAACAGCGGGTCTCTTCGTTCCTGGATCTATCCGCGACACCGTAATCGTCGGCATCTAGGTCCAGGTTCATTTCAAGGTGAGAGAAATGAGCGAGAACTGTCGGTTTTATGTCTCAAAGATGAATGAACGCCGTGATTGGCTCAGGAGCACCGCTCCACTACGACAGCAGCTTGCGGAGCTGTTCAGCGCGGTAGCCCAATGCGAGGCGATGTGGGCGGTCGAAGACCGCATTGAGAGGCAGCGATGAGTACCCTTCGGTCCGCAGAAGGATCGGTCGGGGGTTACGACCTCCACGATCTTGCATTGCCTACTGACTTCCAGATGCCGACAACGGAGGAGATCGAGCGGGAGCTGGCGCTCGGCAAGCCCGAGTGGAAGAGCCTGCTCAGATCTTCCGAGGGTCAACACACGCAGTGCGTGCCCCTTGCCGCCTGCGTCCAAAGCACAAGCCGTGGGAAGGAGAAATGACCATGGACAACCCGAAAGCGTCTCGAATAGTAGCGACGATCAGCATCGTCATCGGCCTCTGCGCCGTCATGAGCCAGACCGCAGCTGCGTCGAGCGGCCTCGCGCCCACAGCCGGCTCGCCATTCACGTCGGTGAGCGAATTCATCAGCGACATCCCCAACGACGGCACGTTCGGGCCGATAGGGCTTCTGGACGACGGGAGCCACTTCTTCGTGAGCGACTACCACAACGCAACGATGTACAGATTCGCGCTATCCGGCGGGTCTGCCAACACCCCGGAAGCCTCCGCAGCGAACAGCATCAATTCCGGCCTCGCTGTGGCCCACGGTGTGTATTACGGCGCTGCGCAGCCTCCTACGACGCCGCTCGCCTCGGGTCTATATACGTTCGATCCCAACACACTCGGAGTCGGCAGCCAGGTCGCCACCTTCCCAGGCGCTTTCTACATCCGGCAGGTGGTCGTCGATCCGCTCAACGCCTTTGACCTCTACGTTTCAACAGATGTCGGCATCTTCTTTGTGGACACGAGCGTCTCGCTGGCAGGCGTCCATGCCTTCGGCCCTCCAGGCAATTTCGACGGCATGGAGTTCACAAGCGATGGATCCCGGCTGTACGTCGCCGCCGCCGCTGGGAACTACGTCTACGGCTTCGACAGGACCGGCACGCAGCAGCTCCAGGTAAACCTATGCTGCGGCACCGACGGTATAGCCGTCGCGCAACCGAACACTGTGCTCAGCAACGGCATCAATGTCTCCAACAACATCTTCGTCAACATGAACGACGGCACGATTCAACGCATCGATACCAATAACGGGAACCAGGTCACGACGGTCGCGAGCGGGGGGACTCGCGGTGATTTCATAACCGTCGGCCCTGACGGCACGCTCTATGCCACGCAGACGGGCGACGTGCTGAAACTGGAGCCTCCAATTTTCCAGGTGCTGGACACAACGCCGCCGACGATTGTCATCCAGTCGCCTTCACCCTCCGCGACTTACTCACTGAATCAAGCAGTGGCGGCCGCCTACAGCTGTTCGGACAGCCAGTCAGGTGTAGCGACCTGCACAGGAAATGTCGCGAACGGTTCTAACATCGACACGACCTCCCCCGGGGTTAAGACCTTCACTGTCAACGCCTCCGACAACGCGGGCAACCAGTCCTCCTCTATCGTCAGCTACACGGTCGACTACGCGATCTGCGCCCTATACGATCAGACCGCGGTCCATCAGGCCGGCAGCACGGTTCCGATTACGTTGCAGCTCTGCGATGCCTCGGGCAAAGACGTGTCCTCAAGCTCCATTGCAGTAACCGCCGTCGGCATCAACCAGATCTCGACAAGTACGAGCGGGACTCCGGTCGCCTCCGGAAACGCCAATCCTGACAACAATTTCCGCTACGACTCAACCCTCGGCACGAGTGGTGGATACATCTACAACCTGAGTACCAAGGGTCTGTCCGCGGGAACCTGGTCCTTAAGCTTCACGGTGGCCGGCGACCCAACGGCTCACGCAATCCTGCTTCAGATCCGCTAAAGACTTGGAGGGCCGCGTCGCTTGGGCGGCGCGGCCCACTTCCGCCAGGCTGAACTGGATTGCCACTTATCGCGCCGCACGCTCGAGCTCCCACTCTCACAAGCACAGGGCCTCAGGGCCAATTTACGCTGAGGCAGGTGGTTCGAGTCCACTACGCCCACCTACACGGACTCGATGGGTGGACGACAGCAGACTCGTGCGGATGTCACTCCCACGGATTTCAAAACCGTTTGCGGGCTTAGGGATCCCAGCCCCGCAGCGCCGGCCGGACCGACCTCGAGCCATCGCTTTGGATGTCAGTTTTCTCTCGTGCCTCACTTTGATAGCGGGCGGGAAAGGATACTGTCATGAGCGCCGAGCTTCGGCCTCGGCGCTGGCGCGACAATCACGCGGGGGTGCTTAGTCTTTTGGCTGGCTTGGCGGCCTGCAGTCTCGGTCGTTCTCAGGGAGCTGTACTGCCGGCGCGTTCGCAGTCGTGATCCTGCACTCTCCCGGAGTGGACCAGAAGAAGTGACCCACCAGAAGTCCCATCACCATTGCGAACGCGAGGGCGAAGACCGGGTATCTCTTCGACCATGCCTGGATCAGCTCGCCGACTCTCGGCCGCCTGTCGCCTTGGCGGAGGAACCACAGGTCGAGAATCGCAACCACAGCGGGAAATCCGAACGCAACGGCGCCCAGCGCGAGTATTCCGAGGTTGACCTCTACCGGCGCCATTCCACCACCCAGAACCATCGACCGCCCAGGAAACAAAGTCCTGCGGCAGCCAGCAAAGCTATGGAAGGTGAGGCCTGGATCGAGCAGCGCGCGTAGTAGGTAATCGGCCAGAAGCCAAACCTGAGGGTGAACGCCTCCGTAACCATCATCAACATCAGCACGCCGAACGCTGTGGCAATGGCCAGGTGAATCAAGGCCGCGGCGATTGGGCGCGAATCGATGTCAGTGGCGGCCTCACGGGCCGACGCATGCCTGACCAGGACGCTGTCGATTTGGGCGAGGACGTGACCCAGGATGAATGCGATCAGGCAGGTGAACACGTATACCGAGCTCGGGATGTCGACGCGACGCACGGGATGCCCGTTTTGATTGACGCAGAGGCCCTGTTGCGCGCTCAACGTTCCATAGACCACGAACCCCAAAAATCCGAGAAAGACGATTAGTTCGACGATCAGGATCGTGGTCCGAGCCCTGTCGAGCCCGGCAGCCACAGCCCGGAGTCGGTCGACTAGTGCCAAAAGTAGTGCCCGAATATGATGCCAGCGACGAAGCCCACCGGCGTGAGGTACCTCGCGTACGTCGCCAGCCAGGTGGGGACGGGGAGCAGGTTGGGCATCCGGTCGGCGCGATGCAGCCTGTGGTGTTCGAACAGTCGGGCCGCCGCGTATAGAGATACCAAGAAAATCGCTGCAGCCAGCACAAAGGCCGCGAGGAAGAAGGCGACATCAAGTGTGAATCGCCCGATGAAATGCAGACCGAGGAGCACGATCCAAGCCGCAACCACAACTGCCGCGAATCCCCAGCCGATGCCACGATCCACTCTATGAATTGTCTGGGGGGTCGAGACGGTGGTCATCCTTTACGTTCCGGCCGGCGCGCGCGATCATAGACGGCGTGGAGCGATTGGTCACGAGCGAGGGAGTGCAAATTACGGTGCGCGCGCGCAAGCACTGGACCAGCGACCCGCTGATGCTCGAAGGAGGCGAGTATGAATTTCGCGCCGAGGGTTGTTGGGACGACATGGGGATCCCATCCGGGCCGGGCGGCTACGACACACCGTGGTGGAGCCCCCTCCAGCGCTTGATGGTCCACTTGGGTTGGAGGCGCGTGCCGGCGGCAAAGTGGTTCGCCCTCTGCGGTGCGGTACGTCGGTCGGGCAGGCCGGACCACAAGTTCGTGATCGGTATAGAGAGCCGTCATGAGTTGCCTGCTGGGCATCTTTACTGCTTTGCCAACGACGTGCTGTTCTTCTACTGGAACAACTTCGGCCATGTCAACCTGACTGTGCGAAGAGTCCGTTGACGCTGGCCGGCTTGCCAAGTTGACCTCCAACCAAGCCTTTGCTAGTTCACCGCCGGAGCCGATTCTGAACCGCGTAATTAAGCAGTCAAGTCCTTGGATTTACGCAGCCGCTGATCAAAGCGTCGCGCGTGCGTGTACCTGCGCAAGTTGTTGGGCCGAAACCGGATAGGTCTGGCACCGTTGAGATCGTGGCTGACGTGGAAGGCGTTCCTGCGAGCGCAGGCGTCGGCGATCGTGCTCACCGACTTCTTCAGCACGGCAGGCAAAGCGCTCCAGCGTCTAGAGCCCATAGGGATCCCTCCTTGGTCCCGCCGCCCCCGGATTCGCCCTGGACAGTTTCCGCGAAACCTGATCGATTGATGCCCATTCGAGCGAGCGATAAATTAATCCCCAAGGCCGCACCCTTAGCGTGCTCGCACCACCGGCTCAGGCTCAGTGTCGTTCCCACCGAGACCGAGGTACCGGCGAGCGGCTGCGGCAATATGAATTCCGGCTGCAAATACCCAGAGAAAGGTTCCGGCGAGCGCAACGTGGGTAATGTTCATAACAAGTCCAGCTGAAGCGGTCGACGCAGCGAGACAAGCGATTCCCCATCCAAGAACGCGTAAATTTACCCCGCGGCTCGTTCCGAACGATTCATCGAAAGACCGACTTCCGACAGCTTGAGCCATGGCTTATGAGTCGCCGGCGACTAATCCCGTCAACGCGCCACCGATAAAACCCAGCGCACCTCCCACCCAGGCCCCGGACGCCAAGGTGTGGCCGAGAGCTAATGCGGCTGGCTCTCCCGACGCCGCCCCTGTTAAGAGCCCAAGTAAGGCGCCTCCAAGCATGGCTGCCTGCAAGCGCCACCTCCGGGGGAATCTTCGATTGCTCGACATAAGCCCCTCAGGGCCGATGGATCGAACCCGAGTACCGCCCACCCGACCCGATCGATATTGTGCGCCAAATTCTCACCTGGTGGATATCCGGTGTGGGTGGCTGGTTTCCATGTTTGTTTGATCGCGATAAGTGCTCACTATCAGTAGCTTGGTCTCGCGCTCGTCCTCTATATATGTGACGAGCCCGCCCTGATGCCGATAACTTGCTGCTATCGAGACCAATACATCAATGCCGCTGCCGAACCTGACTTCGACGCGCTGATGATCGACAGCGATGATCTGCCGACAGCGACAGCGGTGCGGAATGCGCTCACGGCTGGCCTGCGGAATCCTGACATTGGCCGTCGCCTCCGCCGCTTTGCGCTTGACGCCGGACTGGAACTGGTCGACTTCTCCGGTTCTGTCCGCACTCAGACGAGCCTCCAGATTGCGATCGACCAGTTCCACCTCCTGGAGCACCTCGAGACGGCAGTCGCGACTGGCGCCTTGAGTAGGGAGACCGCCAGCCGGTGGCGAAACTGGGTCGAAGCTTCGGAAGCCTCCGCGCGGTTCTTGCTTGCGGGCGTCACCTTTCGTGTGCTGGCGAAAAAGCCGGCTCCTTGAACTACCTCAGTGGTCTGGGCTAGGTTTCGGCTCGTTCCGCACTTTGGTGATTCTCCTGTTCATAAGCCGAGCATGTTCGAGGTCTCGCGCAGTTCAGAGGTCGGGGTGAGGAGACAAGTTCGAAGAGCGTCCACTAAGGGGAGCCAAATCTGAACTCGAAAATCGTTACTTGTGTGGATCGCCTCTACTGCCGGGCGAGGGCATACAGCAACCCCAGAATGGTTCAAGATCTGACGAATTGCCACGTAAATTCGCCGATTGGCGTAAACTGGCGGAATGATAAGCCGAACCGAGATGGTCTGGCGCCACCTCCTCGTCGCTTCACTTGATCTGGGCATCAGGCGCAGCTCGCTGACTGAGTTGAGCGTCGAGTTGGACTTGCCCGTGTCCACCATCCATAAAGCACTCGAGCGCCCCCGAGCCATAGGTGCTGTGCGCGGCAGCGCCAGTGGCCTGCGCGTTTTGGATCCCAAGCGGCTCCAACTCATGTGGGCCGCGCAGCGTGACCTCAACAAGGACATCGTCTATACAACCCGAGTCCCAATGACCGTCAATGAGATAGAGGCACGACTTCCGGTCTCGGCCATCCCAACCGCGTACACGGCTTTCGTTCTGCAGGAGGGGCGCAACCTCGTCGCCGATTACGAGCAGGTGGTCGTGTACGCGGACGCGAATGAAGTCAGGCGGCAATTTCCGTCTCGGCGCGGTGAGGCCAACCTGCTGGTTCTTGAGGCGGATCCGCTGCTGAGCCGGTATGGGAGAGTCGCGCCCCGCTGCCAGGTTTATGCGGACCTATTCAACCTTCCAACTTGGCAGGCTCAGCGATTCCTCGCGGCCCTGGACGGCAAACTGCTGCGCGATGTCGCCTAAGAGTCGGACTCGGCCCAACGAGGATCATGTCCAGGCGGTCATGAAGAGGTTCGTACGGGAGTTTCCCGATGCCGTCCTCATTGGCGGTTGGGCCAGCTACCTGAGGGCCCACGTTGCCAAGAGCCATGACATCGACATCATTGTCGACCACGCGACGCTTGCCAAACTAGGCGCAAAGTTCCAACTATCTCCGAGCCGCCACGTCAGCGGTCAGAAGTTCGCAATTGAGGTGGATGGCGTTGGGGTTGACGTGTACCCCGTCTACCAATCGAAGCTTGGCCGACGATTGCAGATTCCTGTTGAGGTGCTGATCAACCACACCGAGAAAATCGACCGGACCCGAGTGCTTACTGCAGAGGCACAGTTCGTAGCCAAAATGGCCGCTCTGCTCGACCGTCCGGACACCCTGCCCGGGGAAAAGGACCGCCACGAAATGGTAGAGCTCATCAGCTCTACTCCAGGTTTCGACTTCAAAGCCGTAACTGAAATCCTGCTCCGAGGGGGCTGGGAGGGCAAGCGCCAAACGGAATTGCTTGACCAGACCTTTAACCTTCTTGGTGAGACGGCCGATCTGAGTAAGCAGGGTCGCGCAATGCTGAGGCTGAACCGAGCTCATGCCCACCAAGCCGCGGTGTCGGTGAATGAGCACGATCAGGATCTCGAGAGGTGAATTTATGAGGGCACCAAAATGAAGCGCCCCATGCGCAAACCGTCCTCGCGTCGCGTCGGCCCCATGTCGGTACGCGCTTGGTTATCGATCCGCGTCGAGTTGGTCGAGGGCCGAGGCGTTCGTTATTGGCCGCGACCTGGCCGCTTGTTCGCTGCGGCGAAGAGCCACACTTATGGGCAACTAGCGACAGCGATCGACGATGCCTTCGCGCGCTGGGACCGCTCGCATCTACATGAATTCGAGCTGACGGACGGGACCCGAATCGGCATTGCTGACCCCGAATTGGACGACGAGGGAGTGCTCGACGAGACCCGGGAGAACTTCTCACTTCTAGAGACCTCCCAGCAATTCATCTATGTCTTCGACCTTGGTGATGACTGGACCCACCTCTGCACTGTCATAGCTGCGAACATCGATCCGCGCGGAGCTCTAGGTGTGATTCCCAACGCACCTTTGCCTTATTTCGGTTGGGGGAACATCCCAGATCAATACGGGCGGGCTTGGGCTGAAGAGGACGGGGAGTCTCGGACACCATTAGATCCCGAACTAACAGACTTGCCGCCGCTCCGGCCAGGGTGGGGACCGAGCAGCTAGAACCTTCTCCGGCGAGCGGACCGGCGGACGGCCATCACGAACAGTAGCAATGCTGTACAGCAACGCCGGCGATAAACCGTGGCAAAGGGCGACACTCAGCGGCACTCGGCGAATTCGAGCTGGCATTTCTGAACGGGGCGCAGCGATCTGTTAACCGCAAGGTTCAGGGTTCGAATCCCTGGTCCGGAGCCAAATCCGAATACGAAGATTGCCTCTGGGCTCCTCGAGTACGCTCGTACTACAGCAACCCATACAGCAACCGAACAGCTACTGCACACAACGATCAGTTGTACAAGACGGGCAAATTTGATCTCATTTCGGCCGAACTTTCTGGTTTCTGCGTGTGTACATCGTGTACGAAGCCGACACGGCGCCATGGGCGGGAAGCGATTTCAC
>Ga0070708_100000025_pt1 | contig 98091 bp, 90 predicted proteins | sample KBSK5503metaG_FD_65469 | JGI IMG/M metagenome (GOLD analysis project Ga0070708, IMG submission 65469) | Corn, switchgrass and miscanthus rhizosphere microbial communities from Kellogg Biological Station, Michigan, USA - KBS K5-50-3 metaG | ecosystem: Host-associated > Plants > Roots >... | reverse complement strand
TGCCAACCTGAGACCCGAGCTCTACGACGAGGACGATTACTCGCAGGACGAGCTCGAGACAATGATGGAGATGTACAACGGGACGATGGCCTCGATCGAAGAAGGCGAGATCGTCAAGTCTCGTGTGCTAGATATCCGCGACAACATGGTCGTCCTCGACATCGGGTTTAAGTCCGAAGGGACGATCCCGCTCGAAGAGTTCAAGGATCTCCCCGACCTCAAGCCAGGAGACGAAGTCGAAGTTCTGCTCGAGCACCTCGAGGACCAGGAAGGTTCCGTCGTGCTGTCGAAGAAGAAAGCCGACTTCATGCGCGTGTGGGAGCGCATCCGCGTCGCCTACGAGAACGACGAGCCGGTGCGCGGCGCCCTGATCAAGAAGATCAAGGGCGGAGTCGTCGTCGATCTCATGGGAGTCGACGCATTCCTGCCCGGATCGCAGATCGCACTGCGTCGCGTGCCCAACGTCGACGAGCTGCTCGGTCAAACCTTCGACTTCAAGATCATCAAGCTCAATAAGCGCCGTCGTAACATCGTCGTCTCACGCCGCGTGATCCTCGAGCAGGAGAGGGCGGGCAAGCGCGAGAAGCTGATGAAGGAGCTGCAGAAGGACCAGGTCCGGAAGGGCGTGGTCAAGAACATCACCGACTTCGGTGCATTCATCGATCTTGGTGGCGTCGACGGCCTGCTCCACATCACCGACATGTCGTACGGCCGTATTCAGCATCCGTCCGAGATGGTTCACATCGGCCAGGAGCTGGAAGTCAAAGTCCTCGACATCGATTGGGACCGCGAGAGAATCTCGCTCGGTCTGAAGCAGCTCCAGAGCTACCCGTGGAAGGACGTCGCCGAGAAGTATCCGGTCGGCACGAGAGTGTCGGGAAAGGTGGTCTCGATCACCAACTACGGAGCATTCATCGAGCTCGAGCCGGGCATCGAAGGCCTGGTTCACATCAGCGAGATGAGCTGGACGCGCAACGTGCGTCACCCGTCGAAGCTCGTTTCGATTGGCGAGACGATCGAGGCAGTCGTGCTCAAGGTCGATCCGAACGAGGAGAAGATCTCGCTCGGCATGAAGCAGACGGAGCAGGATCCGTGGATGATGTTGCCGGAGAAGTATCCGATCGGCACACGCCTCAACGGCAAGGTGCGCAACCTTACCAGCTTCGGCGCGTTCGTGGAGATCGAACCCGGCATCGACGGACTGATCCACATCTCCGACATGTCCTGGACGAAGCGCGTCCAGCACCCGTCGGAGGTCGTGAAGAAGGGAGACTCCGTCGACGTCGTGATTCTCAACGTCGATGCCGAGAACAAGCGCATCTCGCTCGGACTCAAGCAGGCGACCGAGGATCCGTGGCTCCGCATCGGTGAGACCTATCCGGTCGGAACCGAGCTTCGCGGCAAGGTCGTGAGGCTGATGGACAAGGGCGTGGTCGTCGATATCGGCAACGACATCGAGGGCTTCGTTCCGGTGAGCCAGCTCAATTTCGGTCAGCCGGTGAACAGCCCTGCGGACATCGTGTACGAGACGATGAACCTCGATCTCAGGGTCCTTGAGGTCGATCCGATCCACCGTCGCATCGTTCTCGCGGTGACGGCCATTCCGCCGGAGCAGCCGCCGCGTCCGGAGACGCCGTCCAAGGTCATTCCGATGGAGTCCGACGATTACAACCTGTCGGATCCGATTCCGACGCCGCCCGACTCGTACATCGAAGAGCCAGCGTAAGTTCGGCGATACGTAAGGCGGCCCATTCCTCCCGGGATGGGCCGTTTTTCTTTCGCCCGAGACGGGACGCTATCCAGAATCGTCCTACTAGGGTCGGATTTCAAACTTTTCTCCCTGATCCATTGTTTCAATGACAAGCTCGAGCGCCTCTGGCGAAGCACTGCTCGTCCTAGATACCAAGTTCAAAGTTCGGGCGGCGAACAAAGGCTTCTACGCCCTGTTTCGACTGGCGCCGGAAGAGTGCGTCGGGCAACGGGTCTATGACCTCGGCGGCCGGCCATGGGACGAGAAGCTAGGCACAATGCTCGAGGCGGTTCTAAACGGCGAGCCACAGTCCGATCACTTCGAGCTGATTCACGACGAGAAAGCGGGAGGTCATGGCGTACTCTGGCTGAGCGCCCGCCTCGTCCCGTCGCCGGATCCCGCTGACGCAACCATCTTGCTCCAGATCGAAGATCTTACCGCCGGCCGTCCGGTCGAAGAGACATTGGCTCTGAAAACCCAGGAGCTCCACACCTTCGCCGACGTCGCCGGGCGGAGTGCCCACGAGCTGAACAATCTCCTCACTGTCATCCGCATGAACGCGGACCTATTAGAATCGGTATTGGGCGAGGCCAAGTTGCCGACGAACGAGGCAGTCGATATCCGACAGGCCGCCGAGCGTGCCGAGGCAATCACCAAGAGGCTATTGCTCACCAGCCGCCGCGTTCTTCCACAGCCAACCGGGCTCGATCGAGGTGCGACGGCGGTGCCGCTTCCCGGATCGCCTTTGAAGGAGACGCCAGAGGAGCGCGCGGCGCGAGAAGCCGCCGAGGCGGAATCCGTGAAAGTTCGCCGGCTGAAGCACGGATCGCACACAGGAACTGAGACGATTCTGCTCGTTGACGACGAAAAAGCGCTGCGCAAACTCGGCAAGCGGGTACTGTCCGAGGCCGGCTACCGCGTTCTGGAAGCATCCGATGGGGCGCAAGCCCTGCGCATTGCCGCCGAAGAAGTCGGCGAGATCGACCTCGTTCTGACCGATGTAGAGATGCCGACTCTCGGCGGGCGGGGAATGGTCGACGAGCTACACGAGCTCAGCCCGGGACTGCGCGTTCTCTTCATGTCCGGCTACACCGACAATGAGATTCTGCGTCGCGGCATTCGCACTTCGGAGACGGAGTTTCTGCAGAAACCATTCACGGCAGAATCGCTGCGCGAAGCCGTGCGCGCAGTTCTGAACAAGCCCGCGACTAAATCAGCCTAGGTGACTCGCACCAGCGCTTCCCAGACGGTAAGACCGGCGCGACTCCTGATCGTCGATGATCAGGAGCAGAACATCCGCATGCTCGAGCGCATCCTCGCCAAGGCGGGGTACGAGCATGTTACATCGACGACGAACTCGACCGAGGCGCTCGCTCTGAAGACGCGCGTCAAGCCGGACCTGATCCTGCTCGATCTGCACATGCGAGAGAAGGACGGGTTTGCGGTGCTCGAGGAGATCGTCGCCCACAATGGCGCCGCCGAACACGTGCCGGTGATCATGATCACCGCCGACGACAGCGCCGACACCAAGCGTCGCGCGCTCGCACTTGGCGCCAAGGATTTCGTCGGCAAGCCGTTCGATTCCGCGGAAGTATTACTGCGAATTCGAAATCACCTCGAGACGCGCTTCCTTTATCAGAAGCTGCGCGACCAGAACGTCGAGCTGGAAGCGAAAGTTGCCGAGCGAACCAAGGAGCTGGAGCAGTCGCAGCTGGAGGTGCTGGAGCGGCTGGCGGCCGCGGTCGAATTCCGCGACGACGATACCGGCAACCACACGCGCCGAGTCGCCGAAGTCTCCGCGATGCTGGCGCAGGCCATCGGGCTCGAGAGCACGACGGTGGAGCTGATCAGACGGGCAGCGCCCCTCCACGACATCGGAAAAGTCGGAATTCCCGACAGCATTCTCCTCAAGGCCGGCCCGCTGACAGGAGAAGAATTCGAGACCATGAAAACTCACACCGTGATCGGGTCACGAATGCTGTCGAAGGGGAGATCGGAGCTGGTTCGATTCTCCCAGCGCATCGCCCGCAGCCATCATGAGTGGTGGGATGGGTCGGGCTATCCAGACCGCGTCTCAGGTCAGAGCATACCGTTGGAAGCGCGAATTGTCGCCGTCGCCGACTTTCTGGACGCACTCACTCACGAGCGCCCGTATCGCCCCGCCTGGGGCATCGATGAGACACTGGCCGAGATAAAGCGTCGCTCAGGAAGTCATTTCGATCCAATCATCGCCAGAACACTCGCCGAAATCGACTGGCAGAGGGCTTCGGTTCTCGTAGCGTAGGGTCCAAGCGGTGGGTTACAAGTAGCGGGATTCCAGTACGCCGCGGTGATGCAGCTCATGCCCCGCGATGATGTAGGCCAACGCTCGAACCGAAACTTCAGCGTTATTGGCAACGCCGCGGCGAACCCACGCCTGTTCGTTCATGTGCTTGAACAGGAAGGTGGTGGATTGGCGCACCGCTTCGAGCTCGTCGGCCAGCTCCGAGAGAGGATAAGCATCGAAGCTCGAGTTCCGGATGTAGTCATCCTGCTCCATGCTTGCCATCTGCGCCGGATCGTTACGCGCAAAAACGAGCGCGCGGCTGGCGAAGACACGTTCGGTGTCGATCATATGGCCCACTACCTCGTTGACGCTCCACTTGTCGGGCGCGTAGCGGTAGGTAGAGACAGACGCGGGCAGTCCGCGCAAGAGCGTTAGCGTATCGTCGATCTGCGTGGAAAGCGTCGAGATCACGTCGCCCTCGGGGACGAGCGAGATGTATCTCTCGTAGTAGGGAAGGTACTCCGACTTCTCAGGTCTGGTCGCGGTCGCTGGTGTCATTGTCGCTGTGCTCACTGTTCCCTCCTCGGGACCAATCTGTCCCTCCGACAAAAATAGAACCTGTGCGCACGTCGCGCGCTACGTCCCCCGTTTGCCGGCGCAGTAACGCTTCGGTATCATGCCTGTTCCCAGTCCACGAGAGGAATGGCACACAGACACGATCCGTACGTTTCACTGCGCAATCCGAACTTTCTCTGGTATGTCGCGAGCCTCGTTGCACTGACACTAGGCACGCAAATCCAGGCGACGGTCGTGGCATGGCAAGTCTATGCGCTCACCAAAGATCCGCTTTCGCTCGGACTTGTCGGACTGGCTGAGGCGCTGCCCTTCATTGGAGCGGCACTCTACGCGGGTCACATTGCGGACCGTCACAATCGGAAGGCTTTGTCCGTCACGGCACTGGCTGTCCAGCTCGGCTGCGGAGTCGCGCTGTTGGTCCTCACGATTAATTCCGGGCGCTTCCTGGTCGGAACGGTGCTTCCCATTTACGGCGTTGTCTGCGTCAGCGGCCTGGCGCGCAGCTTCCTGCAGCCGGCGCGCACCGCCCTCGGCGCGGAGATCGTGCCGCGCGAGACTTACACCAACGCGATTACGTGGCGCTCCTCGCTCTGGCAATTTGCGGCCGTCATTGGTCCGGCAGCGGGCGGAATTCTTTACGGTTTCTCCGGCCCGCGACTCGCCTACACCGTGGAGACCGTTCTCTGCGTGATTGCGGTGTTGTTGTTCACCCAGATTGTCTACACCCGAGTGCCGGCAGTCATCACCGATAGCACGATCGGCGAGAATCTGACGGTTGGAATCCGTTTCCTGATGAAGCAACCAGAGCTGCTCGGCGCGCAGCTGCTCGACTTGTTCTCGGTGTTATTCGGCGGCGCGCCGGCACTGCTTCCGATATTCTCCTCTGAAATCCTTCACATCGGTCCGCAAGGATTGGGAATACTCCGGTCGGCGCCGGCTGCGGGAGCCGTCTTAATCTCGCTATTGCTGGTCCACCGCAGACTGCGTAACGCCGGTCCCACGCTGTTTGTTTGCGTGGCGATTTTTGGAGTCTGCTGGATTCTGTTTGCGCTGTCGCGTTGGTTCTGGTTGTCGCTTGCACTGCTGCTCATCAGCGGGATGGTCGACAACGTCAGCGTCGTGATTCGTTCGACTTTGCTCACCTTACGGACGCCGCCGCACCTGTTGGGACGAGTGTCCGCCGTCAATCAGATCTTTATCGGCTCCTCGAACGAGATCGGATCGTTTGAATCGGGGGTTGCCGCCAAGCTATTGGGAACGGTTCGCTCGGTCATCTTCGGAGGGCTAGTCACACTCGGCGTTGTCGGAGTGACTGCCTGGAAGATCCCTCCGCTGCGCGAATTGGACGAGCTGGCCTGAGCATTGGGGGCTGGACGAAACTCCTTCTGTTCCCTAACCGTACGCGATGTGAAATTAGACCATTGATGCGCGCGTAACCCACGCGCTCGTCTCAGGCGCTCCATCATCCGACTGGAGATCGCATGGGCCCACTCTCGTCCGCTTCGGAATCGACAATTCTTGCCCCGTCCTCGGCCGTTCCTGGTTGGACGGCCGAATACGCCGTTCCCCTTGGCGGCCCCGGACACCTCCTGCTGGCGACCTTCGAGCAGGCGGCGATCGGGATCGCACACCTCACCCTGAACGAGGAGTGGATTTCGGTCAATCAGCGTCTTTGCGAGATCACCGGCTACAAGCGCGAAGAGCTCCTGCAATTCAGGGTGGAGCAGCTCACACATCCGGACGACGTCGCTGCCAGCCTCGATTTCATTAGTCGCATCAGGACCGGCGAGCTTCCCGAGTACAAGATGGAAAAGCGCTACATCCGCAAGGACGGACGCGTCATCTGGGTGAATCTGACCGTCTCCATCGTTCGCTCGGCCAGCGGCGATCCGATGTACATCGTCGCCTTCGTCGAGGACATCACACTCAGGCGTGAAGCGGAGGCCGAAGCAAGCCGATCTCTCTCGCTATTGCGTGCGACGCTGGAATCGACCGCCGATGGCATCCTCGTCGTCGATCTCCACGGTAAGATCCTCAGCTTCAACCAGAAGATGGCGGATATGTGGGAGATTCCAGCCGAAGTGTTCGCGTGCGGTGACGATCAGCGAGCCATCAACGCGGCGCTCGAAAAGCTCCTTTATCCGGATGAGTTCATGACCAAGGTCATCGAGCTCTATCGCCATCCCGAGGAAGCGAGCTACGACGTGCTCGAGTTGAAAGATGGGCGCACGTTCGAGCGATATTCGCAGCCGCAGCGCATTGACGACGTCCCGGTCGGCAGAGTGTGGAGCTTCCGCGACGTGACGGCGCGTCGAAAGGCTGAGGAACAGGCCCATGCACTGGCGCGCGAGCAGGCAGCACGCGCCGAAGCCGAGAACTCGCAGCGACGCGCGGCACTGCTGGCCGAGGCCAGCCGCGTGCTCAGCGCATCGTTCGATTACGAGACCACGCTCGCTGCGCTGGTGCGCCTGGCGGTACCCGACATTGCCGATTATTGCGCGCTCGACATCGTCGAGGGTGAAGACCGATTCGAGAGAATCGGTGAGGCGCACGCAGATCCGGAGAAAACGCAGCTGTTGCGCGAAGTCGCGACTTTTCCGCGCAGCGCGCTGACGGCAAACCACCCCTTGATCCGTGTGATTACCACCGGCGTCCCCGTACTCGAAGCCGATATAAGTTCGGCTTTCATTCGCCAATCGTTCGCCGAGCCGAGTCAGCGCAAGATCGTGGAAGCACTCGCCCCTCGCTCGCTGATTTGCGTTCCACTGGCGTCGTCCGGGAAGCCAATTGGCGCCATGACCTTGGTGACATCTGACTTCTCCTCACGGCGCTTCACCGTAGCGGATCTGTCCCTCGCCGCAGATTTGGCGCGTCGTGCTGCGATCGTCGTCGAGCACGCGCGTCTCTTTCACGAAGCGCAGCAGGCGACGAGGGCTCGCGACGACGTGCTCGCGGTAGTCGCCCACGACCTGCGCAATCCCCTCAACACAGTGTCGATGGCAGTGACCCTGATGCTGGAATCAACGCCGCTCGAGCGCGTTCAGGAGCGCAGGCAAGTGGAGATCGTCCGCCGCGCGACCGATCGGATGAACAGAATGATTCAGGATCTCCTTGATGTGAAGCGGATGGAATCAGGCAGGCTGACGATCGATGCGCAACCGGAACCGCCCGCCGATCTGATTAACGATACGCTGGACATGCTGCGTCCGCTGGCGGTGGGAAGCACGATCAGGCTGGAGACGAGCATCGACGATAATCTCCCGCCCGTCCTCGCCGATTCGTCCAGGATTCAGCAAGTGTTGTCGAACCTGGTCGGCAATGCTGTGAAATTCACGCCCCGTGCCGGGCGCATTACCGTTTGCGCCGAAGAGATGGAGAACGAAGTTCGCTTCGGCGTAATCGATACGGGTCCTGGCATCCCGGCGGAGCAGCTGCCTCACATCTTCGGCCGCTTCTGGCAAGCGAAGACTTCTGATCGACGCGGCATCGGACTGGGGCTGGCGATCGCTAAAGGAATCGTCGAAGCCCACAACGGGCGCATCTGGGTCGAGAGCCACCTCGGCCTCGGCAGCACGTTCTACTTCACCCTGCCAAGCACGACTGAAAACGCAGCTTGATCTTCCCGCCGGAAATTCGCGAGCGTCGTCGCTGGTGAGTCAGCAGGCCAGCTTCGGATTGCATTTCTCGCCGCGCCCGTCCGGCGTGACGTCGAACAAGTTCCAGAGCGGCAAGATCATGTCGACGTGCCGCCCCGTCGCGGTAGAAACGCTATAGACGCGGCCAAGTGCGCGCCAGCCTCGAAAAAGGTTGCCGCGACGCACATTTCTCGTCCATATCGCGACGCCCGGCTCCGCGTTGCGCGCTGACGCGCGAGTACTGGGCGCGCCCGAGGAGGAAAGCTGGGCCAGTCCATTTCTCACGAATACATGGGGTCCGCCGAGGCGGCGGGCTTGCGATACGTTTCCGATGCGCTGCCGGGAATTCGACGGCACCGCCACGGCCGTGGCTTCACGTACATCGGTCCCGACGGCGAAGTGATTCGCTCACGCGAGGCGCTGAAACGCTTTCGCGCGCTAGTGATTCCGCCGGCGTGGACCGACGTCTGGATTTGCCCGCATGAGGACGGCCATCTGCAGGTTACCGCGCGCGATGCGCGCGGCCGCAAACAATACCGCTACCATCCCCAATTTCGTCAGCAGCGGGACGGGACGAAATTCGAGCGAATGTTCGAGCTCAGCGACGTGCTGTGGAAGATTCGTGAGCGCGTGGAATCGGACATCACCCTCCCGGGCCTTGCCCGCAACAAAATCATGGCGACGGTGGTCTGGCTGCTGGAGACGACGTTGATCCGCATCGGTTCCGACGAATACCGGAAGGCCAACAAGTCGTTTGGCCTCACCACGCTACGCCGACGGCACGTTGCAGTGGTGGGATCCGAGATGAGATTCGAGTTCAAGGGCAAGAGCGGAATTCAGCACGCCGTTTCTGTCGCCGATAAGCGCATCGCGCGGATCGTTCAGCGCTGTCAGGAGCTACGCGGAGAAGAGCTCTTCAAGTACCTGGACGACGATGGCAAGCGGCAGGAAGTCGATGCCGAGGATGTGAATGCGTACCTCCAGGAGATCACAGGCAGGGACGTCACGGCCAAGGATTTCCGGACCTGGGCGGGGACGATGTTGGCGGCGGAAGCGTTGCGTGCAATCGGGCCGGCCAAGAATAAACGAGAGGCTGAGCGCAACATCGTCGCTGCGGTAGACGTGACCGCGAAGCGACTCGGCAACACTCGCAGCGTCTGTCGCAAGTATTACATCCATCCCGCCTTGATCGAGGCATACCTGGAGGGCTCCGTTCTGCCGCCGATGCCCGAGCGCACGTGGAGCAAGCGAAAGTCGAAGGGCCCCACCCTGCGTCAACACGAGATGGACGTGCTCGGGTTCCTGAAGGCGAGACTGAAACCGAAAAGGCGCCGTTTGGCTGCAGTCGCGAAGCCTTCCGAACCGATTGTGCAGCCGCCAGAGACGGACACTCCGGAAGACGAGCCGCCTCAACCTCCAGCCGCCTCCCTCGACGAGCTGAAGCCTACCGGCTCTTAATCAAGGTACGGGTAGTCAGGGTCGGCCAGTCGCGCTGCGCGGGCAGCTGCGTCGGGACCCGCAATCTCCCTAGCCAGATCGAGCAACATCGGGCTGAGATGTTCGCCGTAGCGCAGCAGGCTTGCGGCGCGCGCGCGACGAGCCAGTAGAAAGGCGAGAAAAGGCTGGTCGGCCTTCAGCGCATTACACGTTGGGCACGCCAGCACGAGATTGTCGCGGCGATCGTAGGCGGTCTTCCCCTTTCGGGGAGTGACGTGGTCCATCGTGATCACGTTCGAGCTTACCCGGCGCTCGCAATAGGCGCACACCGGTCCGTGCCTGTCGATCAGCCACTGCCGCGTTTCCATATAGGCGTTGCGGCTCGTCGGCAGAGACGTGTGCTGATGCGCGGGCCGCCTGCGGCTGCGCTTACGCGGCTTTTGTGGCTTTCGTGGCTTTCTTCGTGGTTGTGTCAATTCGGACGGGTGTTCGAATTACTCCTGTGAGGAGAATAGCAATGCGCGCGCCGCGAGCTAGCCTATCTGGATCTCGGTTGGAACCTCCGGATTCATGAGTGATGCGCCGCCGTCCGCGTAGATCACCTGGCCCGTGATCCAATCGGCGTCCTTCTGGCAGAACAGACCCACCACGTCTGCAACATCGGCCGGGGTGCCAAGACGGCCCATTGGCGTCCAGCCGCGAACGTGCCAGTTGGTAATGAGGTCATGTACCTCTTGCGGCAGCGAATTCAGCACGCTGTCTTCGGTCCAACCGGGGCTGATCGCATTCACGGTTATCCCTTTCTTGGCGAGCGCGACGCCGAAGTACCGCACGAGCGATTCGAGCGCCGCCTTCGCCGAGCCCATTCCCACCCATGGCTGCAGGCCACCGGTACGGCTGCCTTCGGCGTAGGTAATGGCGAGGATCTTTCCGCCTTTTTTCATGAGCGGCGTCGCTTCTCGAACGCCAACGAGGAACGCCTTGGCCTGCGAGTCGAACGCCGTATCCCACTGCTCGAGCGTGATATCCATCGGCGCCTGGAAGAATTCCGCGGCCTCCGGTCGCGCATTGCTGACGAATATGTCGAGGGTGCCGAACTCCTCGGCAACTCGTTTGAACATCGCCTTGATCTGGTCCGGCTTGGTCACATCCGCTTGTACGATGAAGCCGCTTCCGCCTCGTTTGCACACCTCGGCCAGCGTATTCTTGGCGGCAGTCTCGTTCTGTACATAGTGGATCGCGACTCTGGCGCCGTTCTCTGCTAGCTTGAATGCTATTCCTCGCCCGATGCCCCGAGAGCTGCCAGTAACAAGTGCGTTCTTGCCCTTGAGTGTCATACGCCCCTCCTCGTCTCACATGGTGTCAGGACCCTCGCTAAGCTGGGATATTTTGGTCGGACCCGCCACACTTTTTCTTGACAGCGGTGCGGTCCGGCCATCGGCTCGTCGTCGTGGCGCTAGATGGCCATCCCCCAGCGCGTTAGCTTTTCGCTTCAATGACGATGCGAGACAAGCTCGACCTTCTGGACCGCCGGCGCGCCGAGTCGGAGCTGGGTGGAGGCGAGGCGCGGCTCAAGGCACAACACGAAAAGGGTAAGCTCTCCGCTCGCGAAAGGCTCGAGCTGCTGCTGGACGAAGGCAGCTTCGTCGAGCTGGATCGGTTCGTGGTCCACCGATCCACCGATTTCGGGCTGGATGCCCAGAAGTTCTATGGCGACGGCGTCATCACCGGCTACGGCAGGATAGACGGCCGGCTGGTCTACGTTTTCTCGCAGGATTTCACGGTATTCGGCGGATCGCTGTCGGAGTCCTTCGCCGAGAAAATCGTGAAGATCATGGACCTGGCGATGCGCAACGGCGCGCCGGTCATCGGGCTCAACGATTCGGGGGGCGCGCGCATTCAGGAAGGCGTCGTTTCGCTCGGCGGCTACGCCGAGATCTTCCTCCGCAACACTCTCGCATCGGGAGTGATTCCCCAGATCTCGGCGGTCCTCGGTCCATGCGCCGGCGGGGCAGTGTATTCGCCGGCGATTACTGATTTCACGTACATGGTGCGCGGCACATCGTACATGTTCGTGACTGGACCGAACGTCGTTAAGACAGTTACTCACGAAGACGTGACGATGGAGGAGCTCGGCGGCGCTGACACTCATTCAGCCAAGTCGGGTGTGGCGCATTTCGCCTGTGATTCCGAGCCGGAGTGTCTGCAGCGCATTCGTGATCTGTTCCGCTTCATCCCGTCGAACAACCTCGGCGACCCGCCACGCGGAACGGGATCCGACCCGCGCGATCGGCGTGAGGACTCACTCCTCGACATCGTACCAGACAATGCCAACAAGCCGTACGACATGCACGAAGTCATAAAACGCATTGTCGACGACGCCGAGTTTTACGAAGTGCAGCGCGAATACGCCGAGAACATCATCTGTGGTTTCGCGCACCTCGGTGGATACAGCGTTGGCATCGTCGCCAATCAGCCGGCGGTGCTGGCCGGCGTTCTCGACATCAACGCATCGCTCAAGGCGGCGCGCTTCATTCGGTTCTGCGATGCGTTCAACATTCCGCTCGTCACGTTCGAGGACGTCCCAGGTTTCCTGCCCGGCGTCGCCCAGGAGCACGGGGGAATCATCAAGCACGGAGCAAAACTGCTCTTCGCTTATTGTGAGGCGACTGTTCCGAAGCTGACGGTGATTACGCGCAAGGCCTACGGCGGTGCCTACGACGTCATGAGCTCCAAGCACATTCGAGGCGATTTCAACGTTGCCTGGCCGACGGCCGAAATCGCGGTGATGGGACCGAAGGGTGCGGTTGAGATTCTCTTCCGCAAGGAAATACTGGAGAGCACCGACCAGTCAGCCGCGACCGAAGCCAAGATCGAAGAATACCGTGAGAAATTTGCGCACCCCTACGTGGCGGCGGGACGCGGCTACCTCGATGACATCATCGACCCCCGCGACACTCGTCCCGTTCTCATCAACGCATTGGAATCGCTGCAGACCAAGCGCGACAAGAATCCGCCGAAGAAGCACGGAAACATTCCGCTTTAGCCGAAGGTGTTTGACAAGGTATTGATCGCAAACCGTGGCGAAATCGCGCTGCGTGTGATCCGCGCCTGCCACGAGCTGGGGATACGGACCGTCGCCGTTTACAGCGAAGCCGATGTTCGCGCGCCCCACGTCCGCGAAGCCGATGAAGCGGTTCTGATCGGCCCCGCACCATCGAGCGAGAGCTACTTGCGTGGCGAGAAAATCGTGGCGGCGGCACTGCAAACCGGCGCCCAGGCGATTCACCCCGGCTACGGGTTTCTCGCCGAGCGAGAGTGGTTCGCGCGAGCCGTGGCAGACGCGGGTTTGGTGTGGGTTGGCCCGCCTGCGGAGGCGATTGCCGCAATGGGGAGCAAGACGGCGGCACGCACTCTCGCCGTGGCGCACGATGTTCCGGTAGTTCCCGGCACCACCGAGCCGCTGCAGGACGCGAGAGAGGCCGAGGCGCTGGCAGCGAAATTTGGTTATCCCGTATTACTCAAGGCAGCGGCGGGCGGAGGCGGGAAGGGGATGCGAGTCGTGTCGGCATCGAAAGACTTGGCTCGTTCGCTCGACGCGGCGCGAAGAGAAGCAAAGGGCGCATTCGGCGACGATGCCGTCTATCTCGAGAAGTTCGTCGCCAAACCACGGCACGTGGAAATCCAGGTGTTGGCCGACACTCACGGTAACGTCCTTTCGCTCGGCGAGCGCGAATGCTCGGTGCAGCGTCGACATCAGAAGATGATCGAAGAGGCGCCAAGCGTCGCGGTATCGCCCGAGTTGCGCGCTCGGATGGGCGAGAGCGCGGTGCGAATGGCTCGGGCCGCCGGTTACGTGAACGCCGGTACCTGCGAGTTCCTGCTCGACCAGAGCGGCAATTTCTATTTCCTGGAGATGAACACCCGCATTCAGGTCGAGCACCCAGTCACCGAGCTGGTGACCGGAATCGACCTCGTGCAATGGCAGCTGCGCGTGGCAGCGGGTGAAAAATTGCCCTTCAAACAGGAAGAAATCGCACCGCGTGGCTGGGCGATCGAGTGTCGCATCACCAGCGAAGACGCAGCCAACAATTTTCTGCCTTCCGCCGGACGTATCGAATATCTGCATCTCCCAAGTGGACCGGGGGTGCGATGGGACGGCGGGATCGAGGCAGGAAGTGAGATCGGACTCTACTACGATCCAATGCTCGCCAAGCTGATCGTGTGGGCGCCGGACCGGGAGCAAGCCGTCACGCGAATGAGACGCGCTCTGGTCGATCTCATCGTTGTAGGGGTAGACTCTTCCCGCGACTTCCACATCCGCGTCATGGACGACGACGATTTTCGCAGTGGCGCTATCGACATTCAGTGGCTCGAGCGCCGCCTACCAGAAATACTCGCCCGTAAACCAGCGGAGGAGTCGACAAGGATTGCCGCAATCGCCGGTGCGTTACTGGCGGAGCGAGATCGATCGGCGCGATCGGTGTCGACGGTATCAACCGGGGCGGCGACAGGGATTGCAGCGCCGGATTCTCTCGACAGCTGGAAGCAAGCGGCGCGGGTCGAAGGATTGCGAAGCTGATGGAAGTCGTGAGCGTGTCGATCGATTCCATCGCCGCGGGAGGCGACGGTGTGGGCAGAAGCAACGGGCTGGTGGTGTTCGTGCCGCGCACCGCCCCGGGCGATGTCGTAACGGCGCAGGTCTCGGGCAAGGGACATTTCGCCCGCGGGGCATTGCGTACGGTCGTCACTGCATCGCGCGACCGAATCGAGCCGCCGTGCCCGCACTACACCAGAGATAAGTGCGGTGGCTGTCAACTCCAGCATCTGACCTACGAGGCACAACTCGAAGCGAAACGCGGAATCATTCGCGATTCGCTGCAGCGAATCGGCAAGCGACAGGTCGATCCGCCGCCGATCGAGCGCAGCCCGAAGGACTGGCGATATCGCACCAAGCTCACGCTGACGATGCGAAAACGCGGGGCGCGGTGGATTGCCGGCCTGCATCCGTACGATGACCCCGTTCACGTTTTTGCATTGTCTGATTGTCCGATCACGGACCGCCGTGTTGTCGCCGCCTGGCGCGAGGTGATGGACGCGGATGCGTATTTTCCCGACGCCAGGGAATTACGCGGAAGCATTCGCATCACAAGTGGTGGCCCGACTTTGGTGATGATGGGGGGCCAAAGCTGGGGCGCGCGCGACCAGTTTCTGGCGGCAGTGCCGTCGCTGTCAGCGGTTTGGTGGGAACCTGCCGACGATCAGCCGCGACGCCGGATTGTAGACAGGCGTCAGGATCGCTCCCCAAGCGCATCGTTCGCTCAGATAAACAGCGAGATGGCGGAGATTCTGCACGGCTACGTCGTCGATCGCGCGCGAGTTTATGAACCTCGGGATGCAATCGACGCCTACGCCGGCGCGGGTCAAACCGCAATAGCCTTGAGCGACCTTGGAGTCCGCGTAACCGCGATCGAGCTCGACGCTGATGCTGCTGCATGGTCGGCCAACAGGCTCCGCGAGCCGTCGCGTGCAATTCGCGCGCGAGTCGAAGACGCTTTGCCGGGAGTTCTTCCAGCGGATCTCGTGCTCCTCAATCCTCCGCGCGCTGGCGTCGACGCGCGCGTTACGCAGACGCTTGAAAAAGAGGCAGCCCATCTGCGAGCGGTGATCTACGTGAGCTGCAACCCGGCAACCCTGGCTCGCGATTTGTCTCGTCTTCCGAGCTATGCGATTCAGTCGATCCGCGCGTTCGACATGTTCCCCCAAACGGCTCATGTGGAGACGGTCTGCGAGCTGACACCAATCTCGCCGTCAGCATGAAATACATCGTCGAGCTGAACGGGGATCGAAAAACAGTCTCGATCGTAGGAACTGAAGTCTCTCTCGAAGGCGATCAGCCGCGGCACGCCGAGCTGGCCGATATCGAAGAAAGTCCGGTACGCATGGTAAGAGTCGGCAGTCGCGTTTATCGCGTGGTTGTTGAGAAACGAGAAGGGCGCGGGAGATACACTCTGTGGGTCGACGGGTATCGGTTCGACGTCGAGGCTCTCGATGAGCGAACGCGATCGATTCGCGACCTGTCCACAGCTAATGCAGCGCCATCCGGACCGGCGCCGGTTCTGGCGCCGATGCCGGGGCTCGTGGTGAGGGTGAACGTGAGCCCCGGAGACGCGGTCGAAGCGGGACAGGGAGTGGTGGTAATGGAAGCCATGAAAATGGAGAACGAGCTGCGCGCGACCTCTTCAGGCAAAGTGAAGAGCGTCGAGGTCACCGCCGGCACAGCCGTGGAAAAAGGCACGCTGCTTGTCGCGCTGGAGTAGCACCGCGAGAGGCTGAACCGCGGTTGACACGCCTATCGGTGACGGATACCTTAAAAGGCTGTCGCAAAACCACTTAGTGGCAATTAACCGCTCGGAACCCAACTCGAACGAAAGGGGGCCGGCACTTACATATCGTTCCGCTACACATGAAGACATACTCCGCGACCCCGCGGGATATTGAGCACCGGTGGTACATCGTCGACGCCGAGGACATGGTTCTCGGCCGCTTGGCGACCGAGGTCGCGAAGATCATCCGTGGCAAGCACAAGCCGATGTTCACGCCCCATATGGATACGGGCGACAACGTCATCGTCATCAACGCCTCGAAGGTCCGCGTCACGGGTAGGAAGGCGGAGCAGAAGCGGTACTTCCGGCACACCGGCTACATGGGACACGAGCGGTTCACGCCCTTCGAGACCATGCTCGCCAAGCACCCAGAGCGCGTGATCGAGAAGGCGGTCTATGGCATGCTGCCGAAGACTGCGCTCGGACGCCAGAAGCTTCGCAACAAACTCCGCGTCTTCGCCGGCGACAAGCATACGCACGCCGCGCAGCAGCCGAAGGTGCTCGACCTCAAAAAGCAGAGTGAGAAGTAATGGCGGATAACACGCACACTATCGGCCGGCGCAAGGAAGCCGTCTGCCGACTGTACATCAGACCGGGCTCAGGGAAGTGGTCGGTGAACGGCCGCACGCTGGGAGATTACTTCCCGCGTCCGGCGCACGTCTCCGCCATTCAGCAGCCGTTCACCATCACCGACACGCTCGGACGCTATGACGTCAAGGCAAAAGTCGAAGGCGGTGGACTGACGGGACAGGCGGGCGCGCTGCGACTCGCCGTCGCCCGCGCGCTGGTGAAGTTGGATGAATCTCATCGCAGGAAGCTGCGCGACCTGCAGTTGTTGACGCGTGACGCGAGAGCGGTCGAGCGCAAGAAGCCCGGCCGTCCCAAGGCACGCAAGAAGTTCCAGTTCTCGAAGCGTTAACCCGAACGAATCACTACTTAATGGCTCAGCCAAACCTGGAGCAGCTACTCGAAGCCGGAGTCCATTTCGGACACCAGACCCGTCGTTGGAATCCGAAGATGCGTCGTTTCATCTTCGCGGAGAGAAACGGCATCCACATCATCGATCTGCAGAAGACACTGCGTCAGCTGGAGCTGGCTCAGAAGCTCGCACGCGAAGTCATTCTTCGCGGCGACAACGTCCTCTTCGTCTGCACCAAGAGACAGCTCGTCAACATCGTCAAGAGCGAAGCCGAGCGTTGTGGAGCGATGTACGTGACCGAGAGATGGCTGGGCGGGTTGCTCACAAACTTCCAGACGGTGAAGAAGCAGGTTCGCCGACTGAAGGAGCTGGAAGCTGGTAGTGAAGCCGGCGGCGACTTCGAGAACTACACCAAGAAAGAGCAGCTGATGATGAGCCGTCAGCGCGACAAGCTTTCCAAGAACCTTGCTGGTATCAAGAACCTTACGCGTCTTCCCGGTCTCATGTTCGTGATCGATTCCAAGAAGGAGCGCATCGCGGTCAACGAGGCCAACAAGCTCAGCATCCCGATCATCGCGCTCGTCGACACGAACGCCGATCCGGATCTGATCACCGTCCCGATCGCGGGCAACGACGACGCGATTCGCTCGGTGGAGCTGATGGCGAAGTCGATCTCCGATGCGATCGTCGAGGCGCGTCGGGAAGCGCCGGTGCGCGAGGAAGTCGAGGAGACCGAGTCGTACACTTACAGCTCTGACCGCGGCGCCGAGCCGGAAGGTGAGGGCGACAAAAAGAGAAAGAGGCGGCCGCGTCGGCGACGGGCGAAACCCGAGGCAATTGCCGCGCGGCTCAAGACAGGCGGCGAGGAAGGTGGCGGAGCAGAGGAAGCCACCGAGACCGAGCAGTAAAGGTTAACTTTCACGCCGCCGGAAAACTCCGGCGGCGTTTTAACGAGAAAATGACGATGACTACAAAAGAGAAGTTCACAGCGAAAGATGTTCAGGCTCTGCGCCAGCGAACCGGCGCGGGGATGATGGAGTCCAAGAAGGCGCTCGAGGAGAACGACGGCGACATGGAGAAGGCGATCGAGTATCTCCGCACCAAGGGAATCGCCAAGGCGGAGAAGCGCGTCGGCAAGCAGACCAGCGAGGGCATGATCAGCAGCTATATCCACCACAACGGCAAGGTCGGCGTGCTGGTGGAAGTCAACTGCGAGACTGACTTCGTTGCCCGCACCGACGACTTCAGGCAACTAGTGAAATACATCGCCGAGCACATCGCGGCGGCGGCTCCCGTTGCTGTCGACAAGGACCAGGTGCCCGCCGACAAGGTGGAGAAGGAGCGTCGCATCTTCATCGAGCAGGTCAAGGAGAGCGGCAAGCCCGACCACCTGATCGAGAAGATCGTCGCCGGGAAGGTCGACGCCTTCTATAAGGACGTGGCCCTGGTGCATCAGGCGTGGGTCAGGGAGCCGAAGAAAACTATAGGCGACCTGATTAAGGAAGCCTCGGCAAAGGTGGGCGAAAATATCCAAGTTCGCCGCTTTGTCCGCTTTCAGATGGGCGAAGAGTAGAGACCAGCTTTGGCTGATCTCAAGTACAAGCGGGTTCTGCTCAAGCTGTCCGGCGAAGCCCTCGCCGGACAGAAGGGCACCGGTTTCGATTTCGAAATTCTGCAGCGACTCGCCACTGAGATCAGCGGTATCTCCAAGATGGGCGCCAGCGTCGGCCTGGTGATCGGCGGTGGAAACATCGTTCGCGGCGTGCAGCTGTCGAAAATGGGAATGGAGCGGGCCGGCGCAGACTACATGGGCATGCTCGGCACCGTCATCAACGCCCTGGCGCTGCAAGACGTGCTGGAGAAAGCCGAGCTCGAGACACGCGTCATGACCGCAATCGCGATGGAGTCGATCGCCGAGCCGTTCATTCGCCGCCGCGCCATGCGCCACTTCGAGAAAGGACGAGTCGTGATCTTTGCCGCCGGTACCGGCAACCCCTATTTCTCGACCGATACCGCCGCCGCCTTGCGCGCAATCCAGATTCACGCCGACGTGATCGTCAAGGCGACGAGCGTAGACGGCGTTTACACCGCCGATCCGAAGCGTGATCCTGATGCGAAACGCTATGAGTCGATCAGCTACCGCGATGTAATGGTCAACGAATTGGGAGTGATGGATCAGACGGCAATCACTCTCTGCAAAGAGAACAAGCTGCCGATCATCGTACTCAACATTCACCGTCACGGAGAGGTTGCGAAGGCGCTGCTGGGCGAGCGCGTCGGAACGATCGTACAATGACGACAATTCCTCAGATCACGAAGGACTGCCGGAGCGCGATGGAGAAATCGTTCGAGGCATCGAAGCGCGAGCTCGCGTCGATCCGAACGGGCAAGGCGACGACGAGTCTGCTCGATACGGTGAGGGTCGAGGCATACGGCCAGCAAATGCCGATCAACCAGGTGGGCAGCGTTTCCGCCCCGGAGCCGCGGCTGCTTACAGTCACGCCCTGGGACAAAAGTCTCGTCCACGCGATCGAGAAGGCTCTACGCGAATCCGATCTGGGTCTCAATCCCCAGACGCAATCGGGCGTGATTCGGGTTCCACTCCCTGCGCTCAACGAGCAGCGCCGCAAAGAGCTCGTGAAAGTCGTTCACAAGCTCGCCGAGGAAGCCCGCATCGGGATTCGCCATGCGCGCACGGGGGCGCGGGATCAGCTCAAGAAGCTGGAAAAGGCTTCCGAGGACGAGCAGAAGAGAGCGGAGAAAGAGCTGCAGAAGATGCACGACGACTACATCGGCAGAATCGATGAGTTGTTGAAGGGAAAAGAAGCAGAAATCATGGAAGTCTAGCCCGTGTCGGAGCTGACACGGCGTATTCTGTTCGCGGTCATTGCTGCGCCCGCGAGCATCGCGATCGTCTACTTCGGCGACTGGGCGCTCGCCATTCTACTCTCCATTCTGGCTGGACTTGCGGCATGGGAGCTTTTCCGGATCGCCCGGGAAACGGGCGCCCTCCCGCTGGAGCCGGCGGGAATTGCCCTGGCCGCGTTGCTGCCGATCGCGGTGCACGCGCAGCGACTGGGAGTCTACACGCTTTCGCTGACGGCGATCGTGGCGATGATCCTGGTGTTGTTCGCGAGCACGATCTGGCTGCGTGGGCCGCAAGGCAAGCCGCTGTCATCCGTTGCGATCACCGCGTTTGGCGTGATGTACGCGGGGCTATTTTCCTATGTGTACGCGCTCCGCTACCATGATTATGCAGTCGGGGCCGTCGCGGGAACGGCATTGGCGGTTCTGCCGGTTATCCTTACATGGGCAACCGACGTTGGGGCGTACATGTTTGGCAGAATGTTCGGAAGAAAGAAGTTGATTCCGTCGATCAGCCCCGGCAAAACCGTCGAGGGTGCCGTCGGCGGTCTCGGCTTCACGATCGTCATTTGTCTCCTTTATGTGCGATTCGTCCTCATGCCATACGCCCAGCTCGGGCTCACCATTCAGGGTGCGGTGCTATTCGCCATCGTCGTCAGCGTCGCAGCGCAGACGGGAGACCTCGCCGAGTCTCTGCTAAAGCGCGAGGCCGGCATCAAGGACAGCTCACGCATCATTCCGGGGCATGGAGGCATCCTGGATCGGTTTGACAGCCTTCTCTTCGTGATGCCGATCGCCTTCCTGTTGCTGGGCCGTCTGCTGCTGCCCGTACCACAGTGACAACGCTGGCCGCTCCCAAAGGGGTAGCAGTACTGGGCTCAACGGGCTCGATCGGCACAACAGCACTGCGCGTGCTCGATCGCCAGCGTGAGCGGTTTCGGGTAACTGCGCTCACCGCCAATAGCAATGCGACCTTGCTCAGGGAACAGGCGCGGAAGTTCTCGCCCTCGTTTGTCGGGATGGTCGAGTCTCAGGGCGATGGTGATGAAGCGTGGAAAAGTGGAACCGACGCTCTGGTTGCTGCAGCGACGCGGAACGACGTCGACATCGTTCTCAACGCCATCGTCGGGGCGGCGGGACTCGACGCAACCCTGGCTGCGCTCGAGGGAGGGAAGCGCGTCGCGCTGGCGAACAAGGAGACCCTCGTCATCGCCGGAGATCTGGTAAGGCAGGCCTGTGCATCTGGCGCGGGCGAGGTCGTTCCGGTGGACAGCGAGCACAGCGCCATCCTTCAGTGCATCACCGGGCACCCGACGTCGCAAGTGCGCCGCGTCGTGCTAACCGCCTCGGGCGGACCATTTCGTGATTGGAGCAGTGAGCGCCTCGCATCCGCCACGGTGGAGGACGCGCTCCGTCATCCCACCTGGCGCATGGGCCGCAAGATCACCATCGACAGCGCAACGCTGGCCAACAAAGCACTTGAAGTAATCGAAGCGCACTTCCTGTTTGGTCTGCCCTACGAGCGCATCGATGTAGTCGTGCACCCGCAGAGCATCGTTCACTCGTTCGTCGAGTTCATCGATGGAAGCGTGCTGGCGCAGATGAGCGTGCCGACAATGGAGATTCCGGTCCTCTACGCGCTAACCCACCCCGACCGGGTGGCCGATGACGGCGTAGCGGCTTTCGATCCAGTTAAACTGTCTCCGATGACGTACGAGGCGGTCGATCACGACCGGTTTCCAGCGCTTCGGCTCGGCATCGCCGCCGGCAAGGCAGGTGGCGCGGCGCCCGCCGTGTTCAACGCTGCGAATGAGTGCGCCGTCGCTGCGTTCCTCGCCGGCAAGATCCGCTTTCCCGACATTTCGCGGGGAATTTCCTCGGCGCTTGACGAGTTGGGCGGAATGCCGGCAGACTCGCGCGAGCAGCTGCTCGCCGCCGATGCAACCGCGCGACGTCACGTAAAGGAGATGTTCGGGTGCTGAGCTGGGTGGCACCGATCATCGTCTTCGGACTCGTGGTATTCGTCCACGAGCTTGGGCACTTTATTGCCGCGAAACTGACCGGAGTTTACGCACCGCGCTTTTCGATCGGCTTCGGCCCTTCACTTCTGAAGAAGCGAGTTGGCGAGACCGAGTACATCCTTGCCGCGCTGCCCCTGGGCGGCTACGTCCGCATGGCCTCGCGGGAAGACGAGGCGACCGCATTTCTCGAGGGCGGCAGCGAGAATTCCGCCACTCGGATCGCAAACCCCAAGGATGGATACGATCCCAACGCGATGATCCCGTTTGGACCAAAGCCGATTCCTGAATCGCGCTGGTTCGAATCGAAGCCGCTCCCCGCCCGGCTCTTCATCATGTTGGCGGGCGTCACGATGAATGCACTCCTTGCCTATGGGATCTACGCCGGTCTCCTGCTGCATTCGGGACTGCCGACGCCGATTCCCGTTGCCGCAGTCGTCACGCCCGGCAAGCCCGCCGCCATCGCCGGGGTCCAGGCTGGAGACAGCATCGCCACGCTCAACGGGCGTCCGCTCGAGCGCTGGGACATGCTGCTCGACACCATCGGCGCTTCTGCCGGTCGCCCTCTGGATCTGGGAATCGTGCGCAAGGGCCAGCCGGTCCACGTCGTCGTGACTCCAGCCGCCGAGATGGTTCCCGATCCGCGCACCGGCGTCAAACGCTCGCTGGGCAGGATCGGCATGATAGCGACTGAAGGATTCACGCCGATCTCAGTTGGTCAGGCATTCGGTCAGGCGTGGAATCTGACTGTCGACAACGGCAGCAAGATCTTCGCAGCGCTGGGAGCGTTGGTGCACGGTGTCGGCGTCTCCGACCTCGGTGGCCCGATCGCGATCGCACAGGTGTCGGTGCAGGCTGCGCGCGGAGGAATCGAGACGCTGCTTCTCCTCATCGCGCTCATCAGCATCAACGTCGCCGTCTTCAATCTCCTGCCGATTCCAATCCTCGACGGCGGTCAAATTCTTTTGACGATCGCCGAGACGATCAGGGGCAGCGCCTTCAGCACCCAGACGAGGGAGCGGATCCTCAAGGGTGGACTCCTGATCATTGGACTGCTGTTCGTGACGGTGATGTTCAACGACATCAGTCGTAACATGCAGAGCATCGTCCGGTTGCTGGGCCGGCTCTTCGGTCGCTCAGCCTAAACCAACTTCGGCATTGCCTCGTAGTAGGATCGAGCCATCTTCCAACGAAGCAAATGTCTGACTTCAAAGCAGAAGATCACCGCCTGACCGACCCGGCTTACTCGCGTACCGAAAGCGAGGGGACGGCGCTTGCCACTCCTCCTGAATCACAGCGAGTGCAAGGGGTGGTTTCGTTCCTGAGTAGTACGGAGCGAGAAGGCAAATGGGAGCTGCCGCGACGTTTTCGCGCATTGGCGGTCCTGGGAAATGTGGAGCTCGATCTGCGCGCCGCCGATGTTGGATACGGGCTGTCGGTCATCGAAGCGGTCGCTGTTATGGGCAACGTCGAGATAACGGTGCCGCCCGAGATTGCGGTCGAGTGCGACGGCGATTCCTTCATGGGCACTTTCACGCTCAAGTACCATGGACGGGCCAGCCCGTCGGCCGCGAACCGCGAGCGAACTCTGCGCGTAACAGGTAGCGCCTATGCGGGCGCCGTCACGGTCAGCGTCAGAGGTCCAGACGACAAGAACATTCTGAGGCGACTGAGACGTGACGGAAAGGGGAGGGAGAAGTAGCTCCCCCGCGCACAGCTAACGTCGCTTAATTGAACGGCGACACCTGCCCGGCTAAATTTGAACGCTATGGCTTTTCCCGGCCTGGCTGATCGTGTAGCCGAAGTGCGGGCGAGAATTGCCGCCGCCGCCGCGCGAGGCGGACACGGACAGCAGGTCACCATCGTCGCAGTAACCAAGACGCACGGGCCCGATGCAGCGCGCGCGGCGTACGAGTCGGGACTCCACGACGTTGGTGAAAACAAGGTTCAGGAAGCTTTGAAGAAGATGGCGGACGTGGATGTGCCGGTACGCTGGCATCTCATCGGCCATTTGCAGCGGAACAAGGTGAAGGCGCTCGAGAGATTCGTGTTGCTGCACTCGCTCGACAGCCCTCGTCTGGCCGACGCGGTGTGCGAGTTCGGGATCGCGCGCGGTCGCGCCGTCGACGTATTGGTGGAGCTGAATCTTTCGGGAGAAGGTACCAAAAGCGGCTACCACATCTCCGACGTTCTGCCGGAAGCCGAGCGGCTGTCGGCGCTGTCGGGGATCCGCGTCCGCGGAGTGATGACAATGGCTAGCTTTACGGCAAGCGAGCGGGAGCTCCGTCGCACTTTCGCCGAGGCCCGCGAAGCGCGCGACGTTCTCGCCGATGCGGGACATCCGGCCGTCGAGCTGTCGATGGGAATGTCGAACGATTACGAGATCGCAGTAGAGGAAGGCGCGACAATGGTGCGGCTGGGAACAACCCTCTTCGGAGCGAGGGCTAAATGATCGACGAAGCGTTTCATCTTACCCCACTGGACGTACGGCGCTATGACTTCGGTCGTGCGCTGCGCGGCTACAACCCCGCGCGCGTCGATCAGTTCAGAGATCAGGTCGCCGAGGAGATGGAGCGGCTCACGCGCATCAACCAGGATCTCGACTCGAAGGCGCGCAGCTTTCATGAGCAGTTGCGGGCGTTTCGCGAGCGCGACAAGGCGCTGAACGACGCACTGATCGCTGCGCAGCAGCTTCGCGACGATGTTCGTGCACAGGCCGAGCGCGAAGCCCAGCTCATTATTCGCGAGGCACAGGCCGAGGGTGAGAGAATCATCGAGGCAGCCAAGGCCGATGTCCGCAGAATGGAAGAGGAGCTCGACAACCTCGATCGCTCGCGGCGCACCTACCTGGCGCAGATGCGCACGCTGATCGCGCGGCAGCTCTCCGAAGTCGAGGCATCCGACTCACAGGTGGTCGCGAGCACATTACGAGGCGCCGGCGCCAACTCTTCGGGACCGACGAGGGAATGACCGCAGTCCGCCCCGTCTCGAGCTCGGCGGGGGAAGCGGAAGACGAGAAGGGCAGACGCTTCCGTCGGCTCCCCACCGACCGCTCGCCCGACGACCTCGAAAATGAGCTTCTCACCCGCTGGAAAGAGGAAAAACTCTTCGAGCGGACTTTGTCGCAGGCGGCAGGAAAGCCGGAGTTCGTGTTCTTCGAGGGACCACCGACCGCGAATGGCCAGCCCGGCATTCATCACGTCTTTTCGCGCACGGTAAAGGATCTCTTCTGTCGCTATCGCGCCATGCGCGGAAATCACGTCGCGCGCAAGGCAGGCTGGGACACCCACGGCCTTCCCGTCGAGATCGAGGTCGAGAAGCGAATCGAAACGGACTTCGGGATCCGCACCGCCAAGCAGCAGATCGAAAAAATCGGCGTCGAGCGCTTCAATGAAATGTGCCGCGAGAGCGTGTGGCGGTATCGCGCCGACTGGGAGTCGCTCAGCGAACGCATCGGTTACTGGCTGGACTACAGCGATCCTTACATCACCTACTCGAACGATTACATCGAGAGCGTGTGGTGGGCCCTCGCCACACTTTTCCGTCGGGGGCGACTCTATCGCGGTCACAAAGTTCTGCCCTATTGCGCACGCTGCGGCACCACGCTTTCCAGCCACGAGGTCGCCCAGGGATACAAGGACGTCAAAGATCCAAGCGCTTATGTGGCTCTGGACATCGTCGACCAAAAGTCATCGAAGACACGTCGACGCATTCTGGTGTGGACGACCACGCCGTGGACGCTCGTCTCCAACGTGGCGCTCGCCGTCAGCCCCGCGCTCGAGTACGTCGAGCTGCACAAGAAGAAAAGCGAGGAAAATGAGACGATCATTCTTGCACTCAGCCGCGCGCCGGCGGTGCTCGGCGACGACTACGCCACCCGTTGGGAAACCGTGCGCACTTTCCCGGGCACCGAGCTGGTCGGCAAGACCTACAAGCGCCCCCTCGATTGGGTCCAATACAAGGACGGGAAGCACGAGCTGATCATCGGCGAAGATTTCGTCTCGGCAGAGGAGGGCACCGGCGTCGTCCACATGGCACCGGCTTTTGGCGCCGACGATTACTTGGCCGGACAGCGAAACGGCCTGGCGTTTCTGCAGCCAGTCAATCTGCGCGGTGAGTTTCCGAGTGCGATGCCGCTCGTAGGGGGAATGTTCGTCAAGGATGCCGATCCCGTCATTCTCGAGGAGCTGAAACGCCGCGGTGTTCTCTGGAAGTCGACTCAGTTCGAGCACGCGTATCCGCACTGCTGGCGCTGTGAGACGCCCCTCCTTTACTATGCCCGCACGTCCTGGTTCGTGCGCACGACCGAATTCAAGGACGCGATGCTGGTGCGCAACTCGCGCGTCGACTGGCATCCACCAGAAGTTGGATCTGGTCGCTTCGGCGAGTGGCTGACGAACAACATCGATTGGGCGGTCTCCCGGGATCGCTACTGGGGCACGCCGCTGCCGATCTGGGTCTGCGAGAAAGATGACTCGCACGTCGACGCCATCGGCGGATACGCCGAGCTGGCCGAGCGCGCGGGGGTCAGGCTGGCCGACAACTTCGACCCGCACAAGCCGTTCATCGACCGCTACAAGCTCAAATGCAAGTGCGGCGGAATCATGAAGCGCACACCGGAGGTGATCGACGCCTGGTTCGATTCGGGATCGATGCCCTTCGCCCAGTGGCACTTCCCGTTCGAGAACCGCGAAAAGTTCGAGCGCTATTATCCGGCTGACTTCATCGCCGAAGGGATCGATCAGACGCGCGGGTGGTTCTACTCGCTGCTGGCGATCGCGACCGGGCTGGGTGACGCCCTGCCGAACAACTTGCTCGCTCACGAGGCGCATGGGCCCGGCCCCGGCGACACCGCGCCTTATCGCGCCGTCGTCGTCAACGATCTGGTGCTGGACGCCGAAGGGCAGAAGATGTCGAAGCGCCTCGGCAACATCATCGATCCGAACACGGTGATCCCCCGCTACGGCGCCGATGCGGTTCGACTCTTTCTTACGACCTCGAGCCAGATATGGACCCCTCGTCGATTCGACGAACCGGGAATCCGCGACACCGCCGGGCGTTTTCTGCTCACGTTCAAGAACGTGTACAACGGCATCTTCGCCGAGTACGCGAACTTTGGCTGGGTTCCTTCCGAGAAGGATCCTCCACCGGCAAAGCGTCCGCTGCTGGACCGCTGGATCCTTTCGCGGTTGGCGAGCGTCGAGGCCGAGGCGGACAAGCTGCTGGAACGCTACGAAGCGACAAATGCGGCGAAGTCGGTGATGACCTTCTTCGACGAGGATGTCTCGAAGTGGTACGTGCGACAGAGTCGTCATCGGTTCTACGACGTCGACACCGACGACAATCGGGCGGCGTTTGCGACGCTGCACGAGATCATCGCCGTCACCTGCCGTCTGCTGGCGCCTTTCGCACCGTTCATTACTGACTGGGTGCATCGAGAGCTTACCGGGTCTTCGGTGCACCTGGCTGCCTACACGCGCGAAACGCCGGGTGGGGTGGATGTCGATCTCGAGCGTGCCATGCAGCACATTCGGACACTGGCGACACTGGGTCGGGCGGCGCGCGAGGATGCGGGAGTGAAAGTGCGTCAGCCTCTCTCGCTAATGGTCTGTGTCGTGCCACTGCACGGTGTCGTGCCAGGGGCGGCCGAGGCGCGGGTGGGAGGGGTTCTGGAGGAGCTCAGCCCTCTGCTGGCGGCCGAGCTCAACATTAAGAAAATCGAGTTCATCACAAGCGCCGCGGACCTACTAACTTTAAAGGCTCGGCCGAATTTTCGTTCGCTGGGTAAGAAGTTCGGCAAGGAAACGCCACTCGCTGCCGAAGCGGTTCAGGCTTTGAGCAGTGAGGCGCTGAGAGATTTCGAGGGCGGAAAGCCTTTGTACGTTTCGGTCGGTAATGATTCGCATCAGTTGAGCGCTGACGATTTGACCGTCGTTAGGAGTGCTTCGGGCGACATGGTGGTAAAGGAGGAAGCAGGCTATTTTGCCGCGCTCGATCCCACGGTGTCGCGTGAGCTGAGGCTCGAGGGTTTGGCTCGCGAGCTGGTGAGCCGGATTCAAAGGCTGAGGAAGGAATTGGGTTTCGCCGTCAGTGATCGCATCACGCTTTTCGTTGGCGCCGGTGCAGAAATTCAGGAGGCAGTCATGGCGTTTCAGAAATGGATCGCCGATGAAGTACTCGCCGTCAAAGTCATAATCGGCGAACGAATCGAGGGAACACACGCGACGCAAACGTTCGACCTTGATGGCCCGAACGTCGAGGTCGCCTTGGAGAGGGTTGGTTAGAAATGGCAACAGCAGCCAGCAGCAAGAAAACGAAGGTGAAGGCGATGCCGAAAAAGAGCCTGCAGCATTTTGAGAAACGGCTTCTGGAAGAGAGAAAGCGCGTGCTCAAGGAGCTCGGGCACTACGACGAGACATTCGGGTCGACGCCGCAGGGCGCCGACGGTGATCTAAGCGCATACTCGTTCCACATGGCCGATCAGGGAACCGACGCCATGGAGCGAGAGAAGGCGTTTCTCTTTGCCAGCCAGGAAGGGCGGTTCCTATGGCACATCGATGAAGCGCTGCGCCGGCTTTATCGAAATCCGGAACAGTTCGGCAAGTGCCACAACTGCGGGAAGGACATCAGCTTCGAGCGTCTCGACGCGCTGCCGCACGCCAGGTATTGCATCGAATGCAAGCAGCGCGAAGAAGATGGAAAGCGGCAAGCCTAATCCACCCCTTTTTTGGGGGACGCTGGTCTTAGTCGTTGCGTTCGATCTGGTCACGAAGCTGATTGCCGCGGCCACGCTCTCACCGCAACACATCCCGCACGAGATCATCGGCGACCATCTGCGTCTGACGCTCGTCTACAATCCCGGGGCAGCATTTGGGCTCAATCTCGGGATCTACTCGCGCTGGATATTCATGGCGCTGACGGCGGGCGCGCTGATTATTCTCGGCCGTCTCTACAAGGCAACGAGGCAAGGGGACTTCCTCCGCACCATCGCTCTGGGGCTCGTGTGCGGCGGAGCCGTCGGAAATCTCATCGATCGCCTCCGCTCCTCGGCTGGCGTCGTCGATTTCATCGACGTCGGGATTCGAGACCTGCGCTGGCCGACGTTCAACGTCGCGGACATGGCGGTTAGCGTGGGGGCGTTCCTGTTGGCCTGGGTACTGTGGGGCGAGGAGAGGTCGTCGGGCCCCGTCGTTGCCGGCTCACCCGTATCGGACAATCCGGCGGAGAGTTAACCTCTGAGTGACATCAGGGAGTTTTCCGTCGAGGCGGACAGCAATGTCCGCCTCGATCTCTTTATTGCTCAGCGAGCAGAGCTTTCGAGGACCCAGGCGGCAACCCTCATCGCGCAGGGTCACGTCCTGGTCGACGGCCGCCGCGAGAAGGCGAGCTATCGGCCCGAGGAAGGAGAGCTGGTACGGGTCGAGATCCCGCAGGTCGAAAAGCGCATCATCGCCGGCGAACCGATACCGATCAGCATCGTCTACGAGGATGAGTCGCTGCTCGTGGTCGATAAGCCCGCCGGAATGGTGGTTCACCCGGCGCCCGGCAACTGGAGCGGAACGCTGGTCAACGCGTTGCTGGGACGCGGCGGGGATCTGTCGAAGGAGGGCGATCCCGAGCGCGCCGGCATGGTTCATCGGCTGGATAAGGAGACTTCGGGCCTCCTGATCGTCGCCAAAACAGATAAAGCGCATCGGCTGCTGAGCAGCGCGATCGCCGCCCGCCGGGTGGTCCGGCGCTACGCAGTCATGATCTGGGGTCACCTCTCGTCCGACTCCCTCACAATCGACAAGCCGATAGCCCGCGATCCACGAGACCGGAAGCGCATGGCAATCGTCAATAAGGGTCGGCCGGCCAAGACCGACGTCATACGCCTTGCTCGGTTCGATGCGGGGGACCTTCTTCGTGCCCATCTCCATTCCGGACGGACTCACCAAATCCGCGTTCATCTCGCGTCTATCGGCCATCCTGTCATGGGCGATGACGTGTATGGAGGGGGCGGAGGACGTCGTGTGGCCGGACTTCCTCCCAAGCGCCATTTCCTCCACGCGGCCTGGCTCGCGTTCAATCACCCAGTGACAGGCAAGCCCCTCGATTTCCGCTCCCCTCTGCCCGAGGATTTGCGCCGCGCACTTACTACGATTGCAGGGGAGCACACGCTTCCCGCGGGCGTGGATCCACTCGTCGCGCTTCGCTTCTATGAGTGACGCCGTCGCCCTACCGCCAGAGGAGGTATTAGCCGAGGAGCCGCAGGTACCGACCAGGCGGCTGCTGGTCTTCGACCTGGGCGGGCACGGCTATGCGTGCGACATGGATGCATTTCGGGAAATAGTCCCGACGCGTGAGATGACCCGGCTGCCAGGCGCTCCGGAAACGGTCTGCGGTCTCATCAATCTGCGTGGAACGATTGTGACGGTGATCGACGGCGGCGCGGCGCTGGGCAAGCCACCGTTCAAAAGGGCAGAGGGCTTGATTCTCCTCGCTGATTACCAGGAGCGATGGGTAGGAATCGGCGTCGATGACGTGCGCGACATTCAGGACGTGCCGATAAATCTGTTCACGTCTCCGGGCGAGACTGGGATTTCTTTGGCTGGTGCGGTAACGGGAGCGGTCGAGATCGATGGAGAGCGGGTACTCGTTCTCGATATCAAGACGGTGGTTCAGCAAGTAATCGGACAAGGGAGGTAGGGTGAGCAGCACTGTGCTCGTTTGTGATGATGCCGTGTTCATGCGGACAATGGTCAGCGACATTCTGTCGCAGGCCGGATTCACGGTGGTCGGCGAGGCGGAGAACGGCAAGCAGGCGGTCGAGAAATACCAGCAGCTGAAACCGGACCTGGTGACGATGGACATCATTATGCCGGAGATGGGCGGTATCGAAGCGGTCAAGCAGATCACGCAGCTGGACCCGGCCGCGCGGATTCTCATGTGCAGCGCGATGGGTCAGCAGGCGCTGGTTCAGGAAGCGTTGCAGGCGGGGGCTCGTGACTTCGTAGTGAAGCCATTCCAGCCAAGCCGCGTTCTTGAAGCGGTACAACGGGTGCTCGCCTAAGTGGACACTGGCCGCTACGCCAAACTCTTTCTCTCGGAGAGTCGCGAAAGTCTCACCGAGATCAACAACGCGCTGCTCGAGTTGGAGCGCGGTGGGGGCGATGCCGCCGTTGCCAGACTCTTTCGCGCTGTCCACACGATGAAGGGGATGGGAGCGGCGATGGGCTACGCGTCGGTGGCGGATCTTTCCCACGAGCTCGAGACGTTGCTGGACAAGGTCAGAAACGGAGACATCGTCGTCGGCCGGCCGGTGATCGACACGCTGTTTGCGGGAGTGGATTCACTGGAGCAAGCGGTGGACTTGGCAACCGCTGCGACTCCCCAGCAGCTCGATGTCACCAAAGTCATCGCTCGCATCCGTCAGACGGCGAGCCCTGAGGAAGTTGCGCAGACCTTCACGTCAGAGTTAGCCATCGTTGCCGGTGAGTGGAAAGCGCCGGCGCCCGCCACGGATGCGCCGTCTCCTCTCCCGACCCAAAAAGGGCCTCGTCACATCCGCATCGAGTCCAAACGGCTCGACACCCTGATGAACGTGGTCGGAGAGCTAGTGATCGCTCGCGATCGCATCGCAAAGGTCGCCGAACGCCTTGGCGACGACGAGCTATCGGAATCTATCCTCCGCGCCTCGCAGATTCTGGCCAATCTGCAGAATGAGATCATGACCAGCCGGATGGTTCCCGTCTGGCAGGTTTTCGAGCGGTTCCCGCGCATTGTCCGCGATACGGCCAAAGCTCTGGGCAAAGAGGTCGACTTCAAGATCGAAGGCCGCGAGATCGAGCTGGATCGGTCAATGCTCGACGAGATGGGTGAACCGGTGCTGCACCTCCTTCGCAACTCGCTGGATCACGGCATAGAGACTCCTGCCGAGCGCGAGAAGATCGGGAAGCCCCGCGTGGCAACTTTGATCCTGACGGCGGAGCGCGATCGCGCCACCGTTCTGATTCGCGTCACCGACGATGGGCGCGGCATCGATCAAAAGCGCGTGTTGCCCCGCGCGAAGAAGATGGGCCTCGTCGACAAGGAGACGACCAAGCTCACCGAGCAGGAGCTGGTGGCGATCATCTCCCGGCCGGGCTTCTCGACCGCTGAAAAAGTGACGGAGATCTCCGGTCGCGGCGTGGGTTTCGACATCGTGGCCAACCGCGTGCGGGCACTCGGCGGGTCGCTCGAGGTGCATACCGATGCCGGGCTCGGCACCAGCGTCAGCATGCGCCTGCCGCTGACACTCGCCATCTCGCGCGCCTTGCTGGCAAAGGTGCAGAAGGAGACCTACGCGATACCGCTTACGCACGTACTGGAGACGTTCAGTCTTTCCAAGCCGATGCTGCTAGAATCGAAGGGCCGGCTGGTGGTGGCTATTCGCGACGATCTTTTTCCGGCGATCTGGCTTCGTGAGCGTGTCGGCCTGCCGCCGACGGAGAGCGCTGCAACCGGCCAGGTCGTGCTCATCGAGCTGGCCGAGCGCAAAGCGGCTCTCATTGTAGATGAATTCGTTGGACAGCAGGAAATCGTGGTCAAGCAATTCGACGGCGTGAACGGCAGCAAAACTCTCTTCAGCGGCGCGACCATTCTTGGCGATGGCTCGCCCGCGCTCATCGTGGACGCTTCCAGTCTCCTCTGAAATGACCGATCCCCGCAACACACCAACTGGCGAGAGCGGTACCACGCTGCTGAGCACAGCACGGCTCGACGCGCTCCGCGAAGTCGCAAACATTGGGGCTGGCCATGCCGCGACGGCGCTTTCGACTCTCACCGGCACCCGCATCATGATCAGCGTGCCGATGGTCAACATCGTGCCCCCTGGCGATTTCGTCCCTGAGCTCGAGCCCGGTGTCGAGATCGTCGCCGTGCAGATGGCAATGAACGGCGACATCGCTGGCCAGACGGTCTTCCTGTTGGCGATCCCCGCCGGACTCAGACTCGCCGAGCGTATGCTGCGGCGCAAGCGCGGCACATCACCCAATCTTGGCAAGCTAGAGCAGTCCGCGCTCAACGAAGCGGGGAATATACTGGCTGGCGCATATCTCACTGCGCTTAGCGAGTTCCTCGACATGCGGTTGATGCTTTCGCCGCCGCGACTCACCACCGGGGAGACGGGTATCGCGCTCAGCGCACTCGGCGAACACGCGCCGCGAGCGGAGTCGCCGATTCTTTGCGTGGAGACCGAGTTTTTCCTCGAGGAGCCATCGGAGAGCCTGCATGGCTTCTTCCTGCTCGTCCCCGACCCGAAAGCATTCGACGCCATCTTCCGCGCGGTGCGAGTAGAGTAGTCTCATGAGCCCAGCGGCAACTGCCCGCCCAACGGCAGCCGCGCACGGCGGTGAGATCGACATCCTCCGATCGTTCGCTCGTCGAATCGATCCTTCGGACGCGGGCGCCTACAACAATCTCGGAGTCTTCTATTTCAGAAAGGGACTGACCGAGGAGGCGATTGCTGCGTTCTCGCGCGCGCTGGCGCTCGACGAGCGCATGGGCGTGGCCCGCCGCAATCTGGAGATTGCCTATGGGGAAAGCGGGATTCTCGAGCGGCGACTGCAGGACCTCGAGGAGCGCCTGCGCACCAATCCGGATGATCTGGAAGCCCTGGTTCAGAGCGGAATAGCCGAAAAAACCGCCGGACGGCTCGAGCGCGCACACTCGCTCTTCCAGCGGGCCATCGAGAAGGAGCCGGACAGCTCGGTGCTCCACTTCCTGCTCGCGGAAACGCTGTACAACCGAGGTCTGCACGAGGAAGCGATGCGCTCGGTAAAACGCTCTATCGAGTTGAACCCCGAGAATCCCGATGCGCTTTACCTGATCGGATTCATTCTGGGCGATCTCGGCCGCGGGGAAGAGGCAGCGGAGGCGAACCGGCGCGCAGTGATGCTCAACCCCACCCTCGTCCGGGCGCAGGCAAATCTGTCGCTGGAGACGTACCGGCACGAAGTGACACCGAGTCACCCGCAGCGGACTTCCGCCAGCGCGCACATCACCCTTGGCCGCGCGCTGCGACAGAAGGGCTACTTCCAGGAAGCGCTCCGCGAGTACGAGAAGGCGATCGCGGGCGGGGAAGGAAACGCCGAAGTGCTGATGGCGATGCTGGAGTTGTACCTGCTGCAACGCAACACTGGGGCAGCCATCGCCACCGCAGATCGCTTCGCCCGCGAATTCTCGGCGACGGCAAAAACGTGGAACGGACGCGGTGTCGCGCTGCAGCTCGAGGGTCGTCACGCCGAAGCAGAACAGAGCTACACTCGCGCGCTGGAGATCGACTCGAGCTACCCGTTCGCGCACAACAATCTCGGCGTGCTGCTCTGGCACAAGAGCGACACCAAGGGCGCGATCAACTCATTTCGGCGGGCGTTACAAACTCCGAATCCGCCGGTGGAAGCGCGACTCAACCTCGCTCTCGGCCTGTTTCGACGTAAGCACACGGAGCTCGCGCTCGAAGCTTATCGCCAGGTTCTCAGCACCGCGCCGGAGCATCCGGTTGCGTGGAACGGCATTGGCCTGATCCTCGTCGATCTCGAGAAATACTCTGATGCACGCAACGCCTTTGCGCGTGCAATCCAGGCGAATCCGGACTTCGCCGAGGCACATTACAACATGAGCTTCACGCTCTCGAATCTTGGCGACTTCGCTGCCGCCTTACGCGAGACCAAGCGTGCGCTCGCGCTCGATCCGATGTACACGCCGCAGAAGCTGGAGCTGGCGATCGAGCTCCCGCACGAGGAGATCCGCCTTACCGTCGCTCCCCCGATCACCGAAAAAGACGAGAGCACCGAGCACGTCGAGGACTTCCACTTCGATCCCGCCATCATCGAGGCGCTCTTCGCGGAGCGGCCGGCGCGGCTGACGCCGACGGGACAGAGCGCGATGACCGGGTACACTCTCGCCCGCGATCTGATCACCAAAGGATTATACGACCGGGCCCAGGGTGAGATCGCGCGCGTCCTCGCGCGCGGCGGCGACAAGGTTCTCGGACTGGTACTCGCCGGTGACGGCTTTGCCGCGCAGGGGCTGCACGGAGAAGCGCTGGATCGGTATCGGCGCGCGCTCGACATGGAGGACTCGAATCCTTATGCGCGGCAGGGAATTGCTCGCTCACTGCTGGCGCTTGGCCGCGCCGACGAGGCGCGCCCACACGCGGAAGCGCTGGTCGAGGTCGGAAGCACGGACGTCAATCTCCTCCTCCTTGCCGCCGAAGCGCGTGTCGCGTCGCTCGACGAGCCCGGTGCGCGCGAGATTCTGATAACACTTCAGAAAAGCGAGGCGCGCAACGCCAACGTCCTCAAGCGCGTGGGCGACCTTTATGCCGCCCTCGGCGACACGGACGAAGCGATCGGCGCTTATCGTCGTAGCCTCGGCATCGACGAGAGGCAGACCGACACGAGAATCTCACTGGGGCGGCTGCTTGCCAGAGGGGGCGACGACACCGCGGCAATCAGGGAGCTCGAGAGTGTTCTCGTCACGGCGCCCAATCACGACGTCGCGGTGGTGGAACTCGTCGGGCCATATCGTCGCACCGGTCGCTCGCGCAGCGCGCTGCCCCGCATCGTCGCGCTCATTCGCCGCGACGTCTATCACTTCGCTGCTCTGATCGCACTCGGCGAGATCCTGATCGATCTGGCGCGGGAGAGCGACGCACTGAAAGCGTTCGAGCGAGTGCTGCGCTTCGACCCGAATCACTCTGAGGCGCTGCGGTATCGGCGGCTGCTTCTGCGGGGGCGCATCTGATGGCGATCGAAGGCCCGCTGCGCGAGCTCGGCATTCACGACGTCTTCCAGCTGCTCGACCTGAGCAGGAAGACGGGGGTCCTGCGCGTGCATTCTCCAGATAGGAACAACGAGGGAAGCGTATTCTTCGATGCTGGCACCATCGTCGCCGCGACGATGAAGAGCAACCCGCACCTGCTCGGCACGATCCTCGAGCGCTCGGGAAAGGCGACGGCAGCGGATCTTGCGCGCGCCACCGCAATGCAGCGAGCCGGTGACAAGAGACGGGTCGGCGAGATCCTCGTTGCGCACGGCATCGTTACGCCAAGAGACATCGACCGCTTCATGCGGCAGCAAATCGAGACGGTGGTGTTCGATCTGATGTCCTGGTCCGAAGGATTCTTCTCGTTCACCGAGGAGCCGCCTCGACCGATCCGCAAGGACATCGCGGTCAGAGTCAGCACCGAGTCGTTGCTGATGGAGGGCGCGCGACGCATTGACGAGTGGTCGCGCATGGCGGACAAGATCCCGGACGCCCGCGTCACGCCTCGTCTCGCTCCGCTCGATGATGGGCCGGAGTCGTTCATAGACCTGCTGCCACGCGAGTGGGAAGTGCTGTCGGTAATCGATGGCGAGAGGAATCTGCGCGAGATAGCGAAGAGGCTCGTCCTACCCGAATTCGAAGTCGCGAAGATCATCTACGGAATGTTGAGCACCGGGTTGATCGAGATCGCGCCGCAGGAACATGACGCCGCCAATGTCTGAATCCGCCCGGACGCTCTTCGCCACGGCGATTGGCGAGGCCGAGCAGACCGCGTTGCTCCTCGACTCGTCGGGGGCGCCACTGGCGGGCAGCTACATCGACCACCGCGGTCGAGACATCTCCGACGAGATTGGCGCCGCGCTGAGCGGCGTGAGCACGGAAGTCTCCCGGTCGATGCGGCTGCTTTCGATTGGTCGCTGGACCGCCGTCGTCGTCGAGACCGACGCCGCAACGATCGCGCTCGCTCCCGCCGCTGAGGATGCAGTCGTTCTGCTGGCATCATCATCGACGGTGCCGCTCGGCCTCGTTCGCCGGGTGCTGACGCGATCGGTCGCACTGGCGATCAATTGGATGCGGGGCCGCGTATGAAGGTGAGCCTGGTGGTCGGCACCTTGTCGCACGTTCCCGGCGTTGTGGCAGCGATGGTTGTCGGCGCAGCCGATGGGCTGATTGTCGAGACGAGCGCGATGCTCGGCGCGACCGACGGCGCCGGGGATCCGAGGAAGCATACGGCAGCGCTGGCGGCCTATCTTTATGCGAAAGTAACCCGCGCTTCCGACGCCGCGCGTCTGGGCAAGCCCGCGTTCATGCGCCTGGAAGCGGAGCAGGGTCACATCTGCGTCGTGGGGGCGCGCGACGTGGTACTCGTTACGATCGTCACTCCTGACGCCAACCTCGGGCGAGTGAGACTCGACATGATGACGGCAGCCAAGGGAGACCAGTGACCGATCCGACAGTAGCCGAAGCCTGGGTTGCGGCGCCGCTCAGACGGCTGAAGGAGGACGCGCGTCTGATCTCCGGCGTCCTGCTCTATCCAACCGGCCGCGCCGTCGGTCAGTTCGGCTTTTCGAATGCCGCCGATGTGATGTCGATCTGCGCGCTCACTTCCGCGATCAATGCATCGTCGCGCGAGCTGGGGCGCCAGCTCGATGGCAAGCCATTCTACGAGCTGCATCACGCCGGTGCGGATCGCCAGGTGTTCATGGCGCGCGCGACCGCGGGAGGCCAGGAATTTCTCTTCGTCGGCGTCTTCGATCGTGAGAGCTCGCTCGGGGTCGTCGAGATCTATTTCGCTGAATTCCAGAAGGCTCTCGAAAAATTGCGCCCGGAGAAGCAGGCACCCGCGCCCGGGCCATCCGGGGACTTCGAGGGCGAGCTCAATCGGAGTCTCGACGCGCTCTTTGGTCCGATAGGAAAGCGCTAGGATGTCGGTCGTCAACTACGGCACGCGCGAGATCACGTGCAAGATCGTTTACTATGGCCCGGGCAGATCGGGCAAGACGACGAATCTCCAGCACGTCTACTCGAAATTGCCGGAAGAGCGTAAGGGGAAGATGGTCTCGCTGGCGACGGAGACCGATCGCACGCTGTTCTTCGACTTTCTGCCGCTCGACCTCGGTACGATCTCGGGCTTCGCGACGCGGTTCCAGCTGTACACGGTTCCGGGTCAGGTCTATTACGCCGCGACGCGGAAACTCGTGCTGCAGGGAGTCGACGGCGTGGTTTTCGTCGCCGACAGCCAGTCGCGTCAGTTGGCGGAAAACATCGAGAGTCTGCAGGACCTGCACGCCAATCTCGCCGACGAGGGACTGGATCCGCGCACTATGCCGCTGGTGATGCAGTACAACAAACGCGATTTGCCAGCCGGCGAGATCAGCGCCATCGCAGATCTGGATCAGACGCTCAATTTTCGCGGCGTCCCGCATTTCTCAGCGACGGCGATCAGTGGCGGTGGCGTGTTCGAGACACTGCGCAGCATCTCCACCCTGGTGCTCTCGCGCCTGAGCGCGCCGGCTACCAAAGGCTCCTGAGAGTGGCCAAGGAAGCCGAGAAGGCAGCGGAAGAAGAGGGCGGCGAGTTCGCCGATTTCCTGGCCGATGTCAGCAAGGAGATCGCGCAGCGCGTCGAGTCGCTCCACACGCGCGCCACACCGGCGGCGACCGAAAAAAAGAAAACGCCGGTGGTCGCCGACGCTGGAGTCATCGTCGAGTGGCCGAACGTCGCCGATCGGATGATCGAGGAGATGCGCTAAATGGCTATCAAAGGTAGCCTCAAGGAAGCAAGCCTCCCCGACGTCCTGCAGCTGCTGTCGATGGGGAAGAAAACCGGCTGCCTCGGCCTCTCCTTCCACGACAGCTTCGGCTCCATCTACTTCGACAACGGACGCATCTGTCACGCTGCGATCGTGAACCGCCCTCTCGACACAGAGAACGCCGTTTACACGTTGTTCACGTGGGCCAGCGGCACCTTCAACTTCGAGCAGGGCGTCGAGCCGGAAGACGGCGCGGAGCGAGTGTCTGTCGACCCACAATCGTTGCTGCTCGAGGGCGCGCGTCGCGTCGACGAGTGGTCGTTGATCGAGAAGAAGATTCCCAGCTTCGATGTCGTCTTCAGCCTCGATCGACCACGGCTGATGATGAATCGCGATCCGCTGTCTCCGGAGCAGGAAGCGTTGCTGCCGCTGATAGACGGGCACCGCGACATCAACGGCTTGATTCGCGATTCCGGGCTTGGGGAATTCGAGGTTGGTAAAGCGCTGTACGGGCTGTTGAACGCCAACTTCCTGCTGCCGGTCGGTCGTAAGCGTACGACCCCGACGCTTCCGAGAAACGCCAGTCCTCTGGAGCGGCGCGAGCTGGCAAGCGCCCTTTACAGAGCGGGCATGCACGAGGAAGCCCTGCGCGAATTCCGTGCGTTGGTGGAGGAGGCAGCCGATCCCGTCGCTTCCTTTCACGTTGGGCTGATCGCGCTGCGGCAGAAGGAGTGGACCGGGGCGGTCAACGCGTTCATGACCGCGGCGCCAAACGCTCCCAACAAGACGGCTCTGCTGCACAACCTCGCCTTGGCGTACGAACAGCTCGGCCAGCTGGAGAAGGCGCGGCTGGTGATCGAGCGTGCGCTCACCTCCGGCGGCAGTGGGGATCCGGTCATCCAGCTCGAGGCGGCGATCATCGCGCTGCGGCTGGCCGATTATCAAACGGCGAAGGTTCGTTTGAGCGAGGCGCGCAGCCTCTGGACTTCCGATGCTCCGCCGGCTGTCTGGTTTCACTATGCGGCCCAGGTAGCGTCGGTGACGGACGATCCGGATCGCGAGAAGCTGCTGCTAGCGGCCGCGACGGAAACCCATCCCGAGTCGCCGGTGCTGCTCAACAACCTCGCCGCGGCGTATCTCAAGCGTGAGGATTTCGCGAACGCGCGCGACGCCGCCGAGAAGGGCCTGGCGTTGGCCCCCGAGCTGCCGCAGCTACGCCGCAACCTTTCCGCCGCGCTGGAGGGAATAGCGCGTGTCGAGCGGAAGGGTGGCGAACCCTCAGCTCGTTCCTGAGCCACCGCATGGTTTACGGCGATGAAGCGGGATTCCGCATGCTGACGGAGAAGATCACGCGCGATCGAGGATTCCGCTGCTCCAGTTACAAGGACAAATGCCTGCGGCGGCGCATTGCGGTGCGAATGCGCGCGAAGGCGACGACGAGTCACGCCGAGTACGCGAGCATTCTCGACCACGATCCGCGAGAGTACGATCGGCTGATTCGTTCGCTCACCGTCAACGTCACAAAGTTCTTCCGCAACTGGGAGACTTACTCGGTCATCGAGAAGAAGGTGATTCCTGCGTTGTGGGAGCGCGGCGACGAGGAGCTGCGCGTCTGGAGCGCAGGGTGTGCGTCGGGCGAGGAGCCGTATTCACTCGGCATTCTTATGGACAAGCACGCCAAGGAGACGCGGTCAAATTCCCGTCTCGACAGCGTCTCTATTCTTGGCACCGACATCGACGGTGAGTGTCTCGGCGAAGCGCAAAGAGCGCTTTACGCGGAATCGGCGCTGGGCGACACACCGGCGTCACTGCGCAAGGAATACTTTCCCGAAATGGCGGGCCTGCACACGATGCTGCCGGAAGTTCGCCGTCTGGTGACGTTCGAATGCAACGATCTGCTCAGCTACCTGCCACCGATTGAAAACGTTCACCTGCTGGTGTGCCGGAACGTCGTCATCTACTTCGAGCGCGAAGCGCAGGACGCGCTGTTCGCGGAATTTCATCGGGTGCTGGCACCCGGTGGATTTCTCGTGTTGGGAAAGGTCGAGTCGCTGCTCGGCGATGCGCGGAGTCTGTTCGCGCCTGTCAATGCGCGCGAGCGCGTCTTCCAAAAGGTGTAGGGCCGGCGATGGCTGACCTGACCGAACACAGCACGACTGTCCTCGTTGTCGACGATAGTGCCTTCATGCGCCGACTGATCGCCGAGCTAGTGGAATCAAGCGGAAAATTTCGCGTGATCGGCACGGCGGGGGACGGCATCGAAGCATTACAAAAAATCCGCGAGCTCAAGCCAGACGTCGTGACTCTCGACATCGAGATGCCCCGTCTCAACGGGCTCCAGGCCCTCGAGCAGATCATGGCGGAGATGCCGCGTCCGGTGGTGATGCTGAGCGCGGCGGGTTCCGAGCTCGGGAACGAGATGACGCTGCGCGCTCTCGAACGCGGCGCGCTCGAATTCGTCCGCAAGCCATCGGGTCCGGTGAGCATCGATCTCGCGTCGGTGCGCGAGCAGCTGATGTCAGCGCTCGACGCGGCGCGCGCCGTGAACATGAACGGGATTCGCACGCCGGCGCCGCCTCCCCAACCGCTGCATGCGGAACCTCCGCCTCGGAAATCGGCGGACGCGGCGACGAGAGTGGTGGCAATCGCGTCTTCTACGGGCGGCCCGCGCGCACTGGCGGAGATCATCCCTCACTTGCCCGAGGACCTGGGCGCGGCAGTCGTGATCGTTCAGCACATGCCTCGCGAGTTCACCAGGTTGTTGGCGCAGCGTCTCGATGCGATGAGCGAGCTGTGGGTGGCGGAAGCGATCGACGGAAAGCTGCTGCGCGAGAATCGGGTCTATGTGGCTCCGGGTGGATATCACCTGACGTTGGGCGGCACCGCCGGAAATGCTTCGATTCAGCTCGACACCTCGGCACCGATGTGGGGAGTGAGGCCGGCGGCAGATCCACTTTTTTTCTCCGTTGCGGACAATTTCGGTCGTGCGGCAATCGGCGTGGTGTTAACCGGCATGGGACGGGACGGCGCGGAAGGGCTGCGCAAGATCAGGCAAGCCGGTGGCGCGGCAATCGTCCAAGACCGGGAGAGCTCGATCATTTACGGAATGCCGCAGGCCGCCCTGGCGGCGGCCGGAGCGGACCGGGTGGCAACGGTGAACGAGATCGCGCCGCTCATCACCGAGCTGTGCGTCGACAAGACGCGAGGTATTGGCGTGTGATCACGAAATCAACGACCGAGGGATGCACCCACGATGCGTAGGATCCTTGTAACAGGCGCCGCCGGATTCATCGGCAGCAATTTCGTCCAGTTCTGGGCGGAGCATCACCCAGCCGACAAGATCATTGGACTGGATGCGCTGACCTACGCCGGCAATCTGGCGAGTCTGGAACCGGTCGCGAAGCACGAGCGGTTCACCTTCGTCAAGGGTGACATCCGCGATGGTGACGCCGTACGTGACATCCTCAAGCGCGAGGGCATCGACACGATCGTGCACTTCGCTGCGGAATCGCACGTCGACAGATCGATTCACGGTCCCGATCCGTTCATCGAAACAAATGTCAGAGGCACCCACGAGTTGCTGAAAGCGGCGCGCGCGGTGTGGACGGAGGATTGGTCCGGAGGAGCCCGGCGATTCCATCACATCTCGACTGATGAAGTCTACGGAACGCTGAGTCCGACCGCGCCCGCGTTCACGGAAGAGAATGCGTACGCCCCGAATTCGCCTTATGCCGCGAGCAAGGCCGGGTCAGACCATCTGGTACGGGCGTATCACCACACTTACGGCCTGCCGGTCACGACGACGAACTGCTCCAACAACTACGGTCCGCATCATTTTCCGGAAAAACTGATACCGCTGACGATCGTGAACGCGCTGGATGGCAAGCAGCTGCCTGTTTACGGAGACGGACTGCAGATTCGCGACTGGCTGTACGTGCGCGACCACTGCCGAGGCATCGAGAGAGTGCTGGAGAAAGGCCGCGTCGGAGAGACGTACAATCTCGGGGGGAACGCCGAGCGGAAAAACCTCGACGTCGTGAAAGCGATCTGCGCTGACATCAACAAGATTTTTGGAGCGGATGAGAAGACCCGCGAGCGCTTTCCGAAATGCCCTGCCGCTCTCGGCGGCGACACCGCGGAGCTCATCCAGTTCGTGAAGGATCGCCCCGGGCACGACCGCCGCTACGCGATCGACGCAATGAAGGCGACACTCGAGACCGGCTACGGCCCGTCCGAGTCATTCGAGACCGGACTCTTGAAAACGGTCAAGTGGTACATCGCCAACGAGGGATGGTGGCGTGCAGTTATGGACGGGAGTTATCGAGACTGGGTAGAGTTGAATTACGCCAGCCCGAAAAAATCCAAGAAGTGAGATTGCGGACTTCGCATTTCGGACCAACGGCATTGCGGATTGCTGACTAATTGCAAATTGGGAGACCTACTTCGGCTTGGTGACTGCCCCGGACCGCGCACTGCGGGACTAGTCCGAAGTCCGCACCTCGCACGGTCACCAATTCGCAGTTGGTCCCCAAATCCGTAGTTAGTCAGCAGTCCGAAATGCCGTTGGTCCGAACTGCGCAGCAGTTAGTCTTCAGTCCGCAGTCCTCAGCAGTTGGGTTGACAGGCATTTGGGGGCGCCCTAGACTCCCTCGCTTATGGCCAAAACTGATATCGCGAGTGGGCCGCGCACAGGACGCGAAACTGGAGCGCGCCGTTCCTGGCTTTATTGGACTATCGCAACAATAGTGTTGCTCGCCGGCTTCGCCGACCTCGCGCGAGGCGGTGAGACGCTTGCTCCGATTCTCCTGGTTATCGGGTATTGCGTGCTGGTCCCGCTGGCCATTCTTCGATGAGAAGACGGGCTCGGTTTCTGCACCGGGCGAGTAGCTCAGTTGGTTAGAGCGCCTGCCTTACACGCAGGATGTCGGGGGTTCGAGTCCCTCCTCGCCCACTTAAGGAATCAAGGGACCCACGGATTGGGAGGTGGGGTAAGAATGTTTACTGATTTGGAGGTTAAACCATTGCAGGTAAGTCTACGTCATTCAGGTCTCATCCTCGCTGCCGTCGCGACGATGGGGACTGCCCCGTTGGTGGCGCAGAGTACCAAAACTGGCGACCGAGTCATGATCCCGACGCTTCAGAGCGCGGACAAGGACCTCGGGGTTCAGGCGGCTGAGGCCATCAGGAGCCAGTTGTCGAAGCAGACCAACATTCGCGACCTGGTAGTGGTCCCGAAGGCGGACATCAACAACAGTCTTCAGTCGTCGGGCTACTCGACCACTGAAGCGCTTGCACCGGGCGACGCCAAAGCATTGGCGACGCTGGTCCGCGCGCCGCAGTATCTGGAGGGGTCAGTAACGCGGACGCCGACAGGCTACAAGATCGATTCGCGCCTCATCATCTCGCGCGACATGACCAAAGGTCAGGCTCTGCCTTCCGCTCAAGCTTCCAAGCTTGACGACGCCGCGGGGCAAGTGGCCAAATCAATCAGGGATGCCCGGCGTCAGTTGGGCGCCGAAGAGGAGTGCCACAACGATGTGGCGCAGGGCAAGTATCAGGAAGCGGTAGCTGCTGCTCGGAAAGGCCTTTCCGGTTACCCGAATGCGAACATCGTCGCCGCATGCCTCGCCGAGGCGTACGACAGGCTCAAGATGCCGGATTCGGTGATCGCGGTCGCTGAGCGGATCCGCGCCAACGATGCGCGCAACATTCCCGCGCTCAAGATGCTCGCCGAGACTTACGGCGCCAAGAACGACACCACCAAGCGCCTGCAGGTTCTCAGTGCTCTCGCTGCCTCCGATCCGACCAACATTCGTCTGATTCAGGATGTCGTCGCCGACATGGCGAGACTGGGTCACCCGGAACTGGCTGTGCCGCTCATGCGCGATTTGCTCCAGAACAATCCGGGCGATCCGCAACTGCTCAACCTCGCCTGGCTGGTCTACCTGAATGCGAAGGACTACGAGGGCGCGATCAACGTCGGCACGGAGATGATTCGCGTCGACACCGTTCAGGCGACCGCCGACTTCTATTCACGACTCGCCGCCGCGTATCTGGCCATCAACCAGCCGCAGAAAGCTTCTGAAGTAGCGGCTCTCGCTGCCAGGAAGTATCCCAACGATTGCAACATCCAGATTTTCAACGCCCAGTCATTGTATAAGGCCGGGCAGCTGCAGCAAGCACTTGAGGCTGCCAAGAAGGCCGTCGCGTGCAACCCGAAGAACGCGCAGGGCTACTTTCTGCTTGCTACGATCCAGAGCAATCTGAACCAGAGCGACGACCTGGCGAATACGCTTCAGACGGCGAAGGCCAACGGCGCTGATCCGGGTTCGCTCTCGCAGCTGGCGTTGAAGGCCGGCAGCGATGCATATAAGGCGGCCACCGCTTCGAAAGAGATCGCCGATTACCAGAAGGCGATCAGGTTCCTCCAGCTCTCCGATCAGTTGCAGTCTTCTGCCGACGCCAAGTTCCTGATCGGCGCGAGCGCTTTCTCCGTCGGGCAGACGGCGACCATCTCGGCGAACGAGAAGCGCAGCTGCGACCTGGCAAGAACGGCTCGCGATGCGTTCAACCTCGCTTCGATCAATCTGCCCGCTGGCGGACAGAAGTACCCGAACGAGGCCGCTCAGCTCATGACGGCGATCCCGCAGTTCACGCCCGCTGTCGACAATGAGGTGAAGCGCTTCTGTAAGTGATCGACTCCGACACCGTGGCCGGCCGGTGGGACAGCTCCTACCATGCGCCGGTCATGGTCGCAGAAGTGGTGGGGCTGTTCGAAGGCGCAAAGGAAATATTGGATTGCACGCTGGGCGGGGGAGGTCACACTGAGGCCCTGCTGGCGTCCGGCTCATCGGTGGTCGCAATAGATCGCGACCAGGCAGCAATTGACGAAGCTCGAAAGCGGCTGGCGTCGTACGAGACGTCGGGCCGCTTTCGCGCTTTACAGGGCAATTTCGGCGAGATCGACCGCATTCCGGAGCTCACTCGCCGGTCGTTCGACGGCATCCTGGCTGACCTCGGTGTCTCCTCCCACCAGATCGACGCCGACGATCGAGGTTTCTCTTTTCGTCCTGGCGCGTTACTCGACATGAGGATGGACCGTCGTGCTACGGGCACCGCTGCTGATTTGCTCAACACCCTCGATGAAGCCGATTTGTCCCACATTTTTCACGACTACGGAGACGAGCCGCGCGCCGGCCGCCTTGCCCGCGAGATCGTGCGTCGCCGCGCGAGAAAACCGATGCGCGTGAGTGACGATCTCGTCGACGCAATTCGCGGCGCTTATGGAGCGCGGACTGGTCCGCCCGATTTCGCACGACTCTTTCAGGCGGTGCGCATCGCAGTGAACGACGAGCTCACCACGCTGGAGAAAGCATTGCCGCTGCTGCGGGACAAGCTGGATGCGCGAGGGATACTGGCCGTGATCTCCTATCACTCGGGGGAGGACCGCCTCGTGAAGCACACCATGCGTGAGTGGAGTCTGGACTGCATCTGCCCACCCAGGCAGTTGACTTGTACTTGTCGGGGAAAGGCACTCGGCGAGCTCGTCAACAAGCGCGCGATCAAGGCGAGCGAAGTTGAGACGGCTATTAACCCGCGCTCGCGGAGCGCCAGGTTGCGGGCGTGGCGAAAAGCGGCGTAGCACTTCGGGGGCGAAGCCTGGTCGGGCTGATACTCGCCGCGTTCGTCCTGATCGCGACGGCGATCGTCTGGCGAAGAACGATCGGCATCAACCAGTCCGAGCAGCTCGCGGCGCTCGACGCCAAGCGTGTCAATCTGGAGAGCGAGCGAGCGCGACTGGACGCGGAAATCCGCGACGCATCGAGCAGGCAGAATCTCGGAACCGCCGTGGAGCGGCGGCTCAGAATGCACGTTCCGACGGACAAGCAGGTTGTCATCCTTCCCAGAGTGCGGCCGGATGAAGCGCCCTAGTCGAACCTCGATCGTCCACTGGTTCTTCGTGCTTTTCGCGGTGACGCTGGTGGCGCGCGCCGCCAAGGTACAAGTCGTCGAAGGGAAGCAGTGGTCCGCGCGCGCCACCCGTCAACACTTCTTCGCATCGTCGCTGGCGGCGCCGCGCGGCGAGATTCTGGACGCCAGCGGGAACACGCTCGTTGAGAGCAGAGAGATGACCCGCGTCGCAGTGGCATTGCCGGAAGTGCGCGACACCGCGTTCGTCATCAAGGCACTGCACCGGGCGCGGGTCGACGCCGATGCGCTTCACTCTGCGATTGCGCGCCGCCGCCGCTGGATCGATCTCCCCGGAGTTTACTCGACCGCCGATGTTGCCTCGATCTCCAAGCTCAATGGCATCCACCTGACGCCCGTTCTCCAGCGCGTGTACGCCAATTCCACCGGCATCAAGCGCATCATCGGCAGCGTCGATGGTCAAGGAAATCCGCTCGATGGACTCGAGCTCGCACTCGACACTCTTCTGCGCGGCGATTCAGGCAAGGTGAGGCTGGCGCGAGACAGGGATGGACGGGCGCTCGATTCGCCGGACGGTTGGACGGATCACCCCAAGCAGGGCGCGACGGTGGTGCTCACGATTAACCACGCGCTCCAGGACATCTGCGAGCGTGAGCTGGCGATTGCTGTTGACAGTTTGCGCGCCGACGGTGGTGACGTCGTCGTCATGAATCCGCACACCGGTGAGATTCTGGCGATGGCAAGCAACAGGGTCGGTCGTAGCGCCTTTGCGAACACTGCTGTCACCGAGCCGTTCGAGCCAGGGTCGACACTCAAGCCATTCGTCGCCGCCTCGCTACTGGAGAGGGGAAGAGCTCGCCCGACCGACGTCGTCAACACCCACAACGGTCAGCTCGAGCTCGATGGCCGCGTCATCAACGACATGCACAAGGCGACTGCGCTTTCTCTGGCGGATGTCATCCGCTACTCGAGCAATGTGGGGATCGTCGAGTTCGGCCAGCGTCTGACGCCGCGGCAGAAATACGAAACCTTCCGCGATCTTGGCTTCGGCATGCCACTGGGCGTTCCACTTCCGGCTGAATCCGGCGGCACGCTGCGCGACCCGCGACAATGGTCGAAGCAATCAAGCGCGTCGATCCTGATGGGTTACGAGATCGCCGTCACTCCTCTGCAACTCGTGACAGCGTATGCGGCGATTGCCAACGGTGGCGAGCTGCTCGAGCCACACCTGGTGAAGGAAGTACGTTCGGCAAACGGTAAGACTATCTACAGGGCCGAACCGCGGGTGGTACGTCGAGTGATGTCGTTCGATGTAGCGCGAACAGTGCAGCAAATGCTTCTGGCCGTAGTTCAGGAAGGAACGGCGACGAAAGCCGATCTGGCGACCTTCGATGTCGCCGGCAAGAGCGGCACCGCGCGTCGCACGTCTCAGAACATCGGTTACACGGCTGGCAACTACACCGCGTCTTTTGTAGGCCTGTTCCCCGGCAACGATCCGCAGTACGTGGTGCTCGTCAAGCTCGATTCGCCGAAGGGCGGGCATTACGCCGGCGGAGACATCGCCGCGCCGGTGACGCAGATCGTGTTGAGAGCGGCGCTCGCCGCGCGCGACGCCGCTCTCAATCGCGAGGACCTGGCGGCGTCGGAGAAACAGGCCACGACGCAATCTCCGAAGGGTGATGCATCTATCACGAACAAGCTTGCCTTGCGCACCGCAAACGAAGGTCCGAGGACGAATCCGGAATCCTACGATCCGAATGGCAACATCTCCCGCCGCGATGTTGCCGATGCGCCCAAGCCTTATGTCGTCGACCTGCCGGCGGCACCGCGGCCGGCACCGATCGCCGTCACTCCGCGCCCGGTTCCGGACGTGCGCGGACTGTCGGTCCGAGAGGCGGTGCGCGCGCTCCACAACGCCGGATTCAGAGTGCGACTGCTGACTGCTGCATCGAGCGGAACTTCACCGGCCGCGGGAACCATCGCGGCGCCAGGGACCATTGTTCAGCTAGTCCGACCCCTCGAATGAAAGTGAACGTCCACGCAATAAAGAGCGCTCTCGCCGAGCGCGGCCTGCTGGTCGGCGTACGGGGAGAAATTCCTGCAGCGGCGAGCGGGATTTCCGACGACAGTCGCAAGCTCGCGGCTGGCGAAGTGTTTATCGCTGTCCGCGGCTGGAATAGCGACGGCCATGACTATCTGGACACCGCGGCGAAGCGCGGGGCAGTGCTGGCGATCGTCGAGGACCCTTCGCGAACGTCTCTGCCAACTTTCGAGGTGCGAGAAGGCAGACGCGCTGCCGCGCTTGCCGCTGCCGTCGCCTACGGCGACCCCGCTCGCAAACTCCGACTGCTGGGAGTCACCGGGACGAACGGCAAGACGACTACGACGTCGATCATGCGCCACCTTTTCGACGACGGCAATGAAACAAGCGCATCCATCGGGACACTCGGCGTTCTCGTGGGAAGCGAGGGCGATATTCTGCCCGGCGGCGGTGGACTGACCACTCCTGGTCCCGTCGAGCTGCAGCGGGATCTGCGCACGCTCGCTGATCGCGGTGTCCGAACCGTCGCCATGGAAGTGTCGTCCCACAGTCTCGACCAGCGACGGGTCGATGGGCTCGAGTTCGATGTGGTGGTGTTCACCAATCTCACCCGCGACCATCTCGATTATCACGGCACCATGGAGAGTTACCTGAAGGCGAAAGCTCTCCTTCTGGACTACCTCAAGCACGATGGCACCGCTGTGATAAACGCCGACGCCGACGAGTGGCGAGCGCTCCATCCGCGCTCACGACCGCTGACGTTTGGACTCCACCAAACCGCCGACGTTCGGGCCGAACGAGTGCGCTTCACGTCGCGCGGCAGCGAATGGCGGCTGGTCACGCCACGCGGCGCGGCCGACGTCGCTCTGCCGTTGATTGGAGATATCAACATCGAGAACGCGTTAGCTGCCGCGGCGAGTGCTTTCGCGCTCGGCGTTTCCGCCGACGTGATTGCCAGGCGCCTGGCCTCCGTTCCTCAAGTCGCGGGAAGGCTGGAAATAATTTCCACCAGTCCGATTGTGCTGAGAGACTATGCGCACACTCCGGACGCTCTCGAGCGCAGCCTGAAAACGGCGCGTGCCTTTACGCGTGGGAAGCTGATCGTCGTCTTTGGTTGTGGTGGGGATCGCGATAAAGGGAAGCGTCCGCTGATGGGTCAGATTGCCGAACGCGATGCCGACCGCACTATAGTTACTAGCGACAATCCGCGTACCGAGGATCCTGACGCCATCATAGACGACATCGAAGCAGGAATGCGCGGCTCACAACACGAGCGGGTCACTGATCGGCTCAGCGCCATCCGCCGCGCGATCGATCTCGCCGGCGAGAACGACATCGTGCTGCTGGCCGGGAAAGGACACGAGACGTACCAGGTCCGTGGTACCACTTCGTATCCATTCGACGAAAAGGAAATCGTGAACGAAATAACGGGGACCCACGCGTGAGCGCCGGTTTCTGGACGCTCGACCGGATCGCGGTGGCCCTGAAGGACAACGCGGTCGGGAAGCTGCCGCGCGGCAGCACTTCGGTCACGGCAATCACCACCGACACACGCAAGATTGCCAAGGGAAACGTGTTCGTGGCGCTGCGGGGCGAACGATTCGACGGGCACGACTATCTGAGCGATGCCGTTCGTGATGGAGCAGCGGCGGTAGTGGTATCGAAAGCTCCCAAGCTCAGCACGCTCGATGTTCCGGTCTACGAGGTTCGCGACACACTTGTCGCGCTGGGCGCGCTGGCTCATTACTGGCGACGCGCCTGGGATAAGACCATCATCGGCGTTGCTGGCAGCAACGGCAAAACGAGCACGAAAGATCTGATCAAGGCAGCGCTCAGTCGGTCGTTTGCCATTCACGCGACCAGTGGAAATCTGAACAACCGTATCGGCGTTCCACTGTCGCTCCTCTCCTTGCCGCCGGAAGCGGAGCTGGCTGTGATCGAGCTCGGCACCAGTCTGCCAGGTGAAGTTGCCATACTGCGAGACATCGCCGAACCAGACATCGCACTGGTCACCTCGGTCGCCGAGGAACATCTGGAAGGACTCGGCGATCTTGCCGGCGTACTGCGCGAGGAAGCGGCGGTCTATGAAGGCGTCGCCGTCGGCATCGCGCCGTCAGATCAAAAGGAGATCGCCGCGTCGGCTCGAGGGAAAGCACAACGGGTGGTCGTGGCCGGCCTCGATCAGGATGCGGATCTCAAGCCAGAGCGCTGGGAAATCGGAGCGGACGGACTCGGGACGATCGAGATCGACGGCGTAACCGTTCGGCCGCCCGTTCGTGGCCTGCACAATCTGCGCAACGCAATGCTCGCCCTCGCGGTCGCGCGCGAGTGCGGTGTGAGCTATGCCGACGCGGCGGAAGGAATCGCGGCGATGCCGCAGCCGAAGATGCGGTCGGCGTGGGAACAAGTGGGTGATGTGACTCTGATCAACGATGCATACAACGCCAATCCGGGGTCTACGCGCGCCGCCATCGAGCTGCTCAAAGGAACTGGTAGCGGACGACAGAGGGTAATCGTCCTTGGTACGATGCGTGAGCTCGGTGCGGCGTCGGGGCAGTGTCACGCCGACATCGCGGGCCTCGCGTTGGCGTCCGGCGCCGACATAGTCGCCGGAATCGGTGAGTTCGCACCCGCGCTCGAGAAGCAGAATCAGCGCGAGCGCGTCATCACCGCGCCCGACGTCGACGACCTCTGGCCTCAGCTTCAGGCCAGACTGCAGCGCAACGCCATCATTCTGCTCAAAGCCTCGCGTGGTGTGCAGCTAGAGCGTCTCGTTCCACATCTAACTACCTGGGCCACCGCATAGTGCTGAACTATCTGCTAGTTCCATTCGTAGGATTGCCGCACTTCGGGTTTCTGCGACTATTTCAGTGGATAACCTTCCGCGCCGCCGGCGCGGCAGTCAGCGCAATTCTTTTGACATGGATCGTCGGTCCCGGAATCATGCGGCGGCTGCGTCGCATGCGACTTCATCAGGTGATTCGCGAGGGCACGCCCGACGCGCATCAGCAGAAGGGAAGAACTCCGACGATGGGTGGACTCATCATTCTCGGAGCGACGCTCACCAGCACTTTCCTCTGGGCGCGTCTGGATAATCGTTACGTGCTGATCGCCATGATCTCGATGGCGTGGATGGGCGCAATCGGCTTCTGGGACGATTACCTAAAGCTCAAACAGAAGCTAGCCGGAAAGAAGAATACTGGATTGGTCGAGAGCTATAAACTCGCCGGACAGGTCACGCTTGGCTTCGCGGTCGGATACTACCTCTGGAAGCATCCGCTGTCGAATCTACCGGGAGCATCGACGACGCTTCCTTTCTACAAGTACATTCTCATCGTTCCACTTACCGCGGGCCTCGGCTGGCTGTACGTGTTGTTTGTAACGTTCGTGATGACGGGCGCCAGCAACGCCGTCAACATCACCGACGGACTGGACGGCCTGGCCGCCGGGCTCACCGCGATTGCAGCATTGACCTTTGCGTTCTACGCCTACGTCGTCGGTCGCGTCGACGCCAGTCAGTACCTGCACGTCTATTTTCTGCGCGGCTCGGGTGAGTTAACGGTTTTCTGTGCCGCATTGATGGGGGCGTGCATTGGCTTCCTGTGGTACAACACCCATCCCGCCGAAGTCTTTATGGGCGATACAGGCTCGCTCGCGCTTGGCGGGGCGCTGGCAGCCGTTTCAATCCTGCTCAAGTCCGAATTTCTGCTGCTGATCGTCGGTGCCGTATTCGTGGCCGAGATGTTTTCGGTCATCCTGCAGCGCTTCGTGTTCAAGTATCGCAAGCGACGATACGGAATCGAGTACGCCCGCGAGCACCGAGTATTCAAACGAGCGCCGTTGCATCATCACTTCGAGGTGAAAGGATGGGATGAGGCGCAGGTCACCGTTCGCTTCTGGATTCTCGGAGTGCTGGCAGCCTTCATCGGACTGAGCACGCTCAAGTTGCGATGACGCCGCGCGAGCTGGTGCCGCGCGAGAGCGAGATCGCGGTAATCGGTCTCGCCCGCAGCGGTCGCGCCGTGGCGCTGCTCCTCAGAAAGCACGGCTACAACGTTTACGCGTCGGACGTGGCATCGTCGCCGGATACGGGTCGCTGCGCCGAGGAGCTGCGCGCCCAGGGAGTTTCGGTGGATATCGGCCGTCACGATCTTGGGCGACTGGCGAACGCCGGGCTCGTCGTCACCAGTCCTGGCGTGCCACCTTCTGCCAAGCCGCTCGCTTTCGCCCGCGAAAATGGAATCATCATCGCCAGCGAGGTCGAGGTCGCGCTCAATTTCCTCGAAGTCCCGCGCATTATCGCGATAACCGGCACCAACGGCAAAACGACGACGACAGCTCTCATTGCGCACTTGCTGCGCGGCCTCGACCTTGAGGCGGTGGAAGCCGGCAACATCGGGACTCCCCTCTCCGAAATTGCCATGCGCGATGCGCAGCCAAACTGGATCTCGCTGGAGATGTCTTCGTTCCAGCTGCACGACACCCCGAGCCTCAAACCTGTCGTCGGCGTGCTTACCAACCTGAGTCCGGATCACCTCGACCGCTACGCCACGGCCGAAGAATACTACGCCGACAAGGCGCGCCTTTTCAAAAACGCCGACGGAGAATCAGCGTGGGTCGTGAACCACGACGACAGGACCGTGATGCGGATGGTGCGCGACGTCGCCGGACACAAGTTCGAATTCTCACTGACGAAGAAGGTAGACGGCTACGCTGATGCGCGATCGGGGCAGCTCGTCGTGCTGGGCGCGCCACTCCTTGCCCGTACCGAACTGCCTCTCCTTGGACAGCACAACGTCGCCAACACGCTGGCGGCGACGCTGGCGGTGATGGCTGCCGATCGATCGCACCAGACCCAAAAAGCGCGCAAGGGAATTGTGAAGGCGATCAAGTCCTTCCGCTCGCTCCCACACCGGCTGGAGTTGGTCGGCGAGTTTGGCGGCGTGCAATGGATCAACGATTCCAAGGCGACCAACGTCAGCTCGACCGCGGTCGCGATTGACGGTATGGAGCGTCCGACCGTCCTATTGCTCGGAGGGCGGCACAAGGGTGAAGCCTACACGCCCCTCGCCGAGTCGGTGAAGAGAAAGGTGAAGCGCGTGATCGCTTACGGAGAAGCCGCATCGATCATCGCCCGGGATCTGCGACCCGTTGTGGATGTCGTGCGTCTTGGGTCGGATTTCGATGAGGTGATGCGCGCGGCGCGCGCGGCTGCCCAGGCAGGTGAGGCGGTGCTCCTTTCGCCGGCCTGCTCGAGCTACGACATGTTCTCGAACTACGAGGAGAGAGGAGAGCGGTTCCGTGCTCTCGCGGTAAGAGAAGCCTGATGGAATCGACGGTCGACATTGCACACCGGTGGCAGATGGGCCCCGAGGCGCGCGCGCTGGTCATACTGACCGGCGCGCTGCTCGCGTTTGGCCTCGCGACCGTCTACAGCGCCAGCGCGATCGTGGAGATGCAGGCAGGCTACGGACACGCGCACCTGCTGCTGCGACAACTGCTCGGAATGGCGATCGGGATAACTCTCTTTGCCATCGCCGCCAAGATCGACGCCGAGGTCTGGGAGAAGTGGGCGTGGCCGCTCATGATCTTGTCGCTGGTACTGCTCCTGATCGTCATCCTGCCGTTCACCGCCAGCATCGCTCCGCGGGTGCACGGCTCGCGACGCTATCTCTTCGGCAGCTCGCTGCAGCCGTCCGAGCTGGCCAAGCTCGCCGTCGTTATCTGGAGCTCGATGCTCGTCATCAAGAAAGGCGAGCAGCTGCGTCGTCTGACCAAGGGACTGCTCCCATTTCTGGTGGTGATTGGCGCTCTGGACATCCTGGTGATGCTCGAGCCGGACCTCTCGACGGCGATGATGTTCACGCTGATTCTGGGAATCGTTCTCTTCGCCGGCGGTGTGCGAATCGGGCATTTCGTCGCCCTCGGTGTGCTGCTCATCCCGCTCCTTTACGTGAAGATCGAGAGACTGAACTACGTTCTGCTGCGCATGTCTGCGTTTTTCGACCCTGGGGCCGCGCCCGAGGTCAACTATCAGCTGCGACAATCGCTCATCGCTGTCGGATCGGGTCAGATCTTCGGGGTGGGGTTCGGGAGGGGGAGGCAGCAGTATGGCTTCCTGCCGTTCGGTTACGACGACTTCATCGCCGGGCACATCGGCGAGGAATGGGGTTTCATTGGGCTCGCGCTGCTCATCGTCGCGTTTGCCCTTTACGCGGCGCTGGGGTTCAGGATCGCGCGTAAGGCGCGCACGCCCTTTTTGCAGCTGGTGGCCGTAGGACTCACCGTGACGATGGTCCTCACTGCGTATCTTCATATTGGGGTGGCAACCGGCTTGCTTCCAACAACCGGGCTGACGCTTCCATTTATTTCCTACGGGCGCTCAAATCTGGTTCTCTCTCTCGTCATGACCGGAATCCTCGTCAACATTGGCAGCTCCCGTGAAAGGGTATTTCGCGGAGCGAAGGCAGACCCGCTTGCATTCCTCGCGCTTTCTGCGCCGCGATGAGAGTGATTTTCGCGGGTGGCGGCACGGGTGGACATCTCTACCCGGGCCTGGCGATCGCCCGGGCGCTGAAACGGGCTGATCCGCGCATCGAGCCGTTCTTCATCGGCGCCCGCCGCGGCATCGAGCGTGACGTGCTGCCGCAGGTTGGCTTCGCCTTCGAGCTGCTCGATCTTCATCCGCTCTACCGCTCGAGGCCGTGGGAAAATTGGAGGACGCTTCGCGGCGGCATGACGGCCTGGCGGATGATCGGGGCTGAAGTGCGCAGTGAGCCGCCGGCCTGCGTCGTCGGCACCGGTGGCTACGCCTCCGGTATTGCCCTCGCCTATGCGACCACGCATCGAATCCCGTTCGTGCTGCAGGAGTCGAATACCTACCCGGGAATCACTGCGCGCTTCTTCAGCCGATTTGCCGCGCAAGTCCACCTCGGGTTTCCGGAAGCGCGCCGGTACATCTCGCCAGGAAAATCGACCGAGGTGTTCGATACCGGAAATCCCGTCGAGCCGCCGCCGCCGGACGCGTCAGTGAAGGCGCCATCGCGCACGAAGTGGGGATTTCCCGCCACAGACGGTCGCGTGCTGCTCGTTTACGGAGGAAGTCAGGGGTCACGGGCGATGAACAGTGTCGTCGCGAATTGGATCGAGCGCGGACTGCCGCGCGACTTGTTCGTGATCTGGGCGACTGGAAAAGCGAACTATGAGAAGCTCGCGCATTACGAGAGCGCGCAGGTGAAAGTGCGAGCCTACATCGCTCCCATTTCGGAGGCGTACCGCGCCGCTGATTTCGCGCTGTCACGCGCGGGGGCGATGGCAACCGCGGAGCTGTGCGCGTGGGGCATTCCCGCGATCGTGGTCCCTTTGCCGACGGCAGCCGCCGATCACCAGACGGCAAACGCCAAGGCACTCGCCGCTGCCGGCGCCGCGGAGATGATCAGACAGGCCGAGCTCAACGTCGATCGTCTCTCCAGCACGGTGGAGTCACTCCTCTCGAACCCGGCAAAGTTGTCGAGCATGCGTGAGAAGGCTCTCCAGCGCGCGCGACCCACAGCGGCGGCCGACATCGCCGGACACATCATCGATCTGATCGGGCGTCAACAGCCGCACCGTTAACCAGCAGCCAGCGATGTCTTCGATCGATAGCTCCGATCTGCGACCGATTCACTTCGTCGGGATTGCAGGCGCGGGAATGCGAGCTCTCGCCGAGCTGCTCGCTCGTCGGGGAATCGCTGTCAGCGGCTGCGACGCCCATCCCGGCACCATCGACGATCTCGAAGCACTCGGCATCAAGGTCCTGATAGGGCACAGCCCCGAACACGTGAGCGACGCGCGCGAATTGATCGTGACGTCGGCGATGCCCAAGAATCATCCGGAGCTGCAACACGCGCGCGAGCTGGGAATCCCAATCACACGCCGCGCCGAAGCTCTCGGGCGCGCTGTAGCCGGTGGCCGACTGGTCGGCATCGCCGGCACGCACGGAAAGACAACGACAACAGTCATGACTACCACGGTGCTCGCCGCCGCGGGCCTCAAGCCGACAGGGATTGCGGGCGGACGCGTCGCTGAATGGAAGGGAAATCTCCGCTACGAAGGTGATGATCTCTTCGTAGTCGAGGCCGACGAATATGATCGCTCGTTCCTGACACTATCGCCGAGCGTCGCGGTCGTGACCAGCATCGAAGCAGATCATTTGGACATCTACCGCGATCTCGACGACATTCGGTCGACCTTTGCGCATTTCGTTCACGACGCGGCGGCAATCGTGCTGTGTGACGACGACGCCGGCGCTCGCTCCCTCGATGTGCCGCCCAGCGCAGAGGTGATCCGCTACGGACTCAGGTCGCCGGACGCGAGACTCGTTGCCACAAACGTTCGCTCGAATGGCCTGCAGACGTCCTTTTCGGTGAGCTACGATGGAGAGGCGCTTGGCGAGGTAAACCTGCGCGTGCCCGGAAATCACAACGTGCAGAACGCGCTGGCGGCGATCGGCGTCGGCCTGTCGCTCGGCCTCGATCTCGAAGTAATGGGTGCCGGTCTGCTGCAGTTCCGAGGAGTCGACCGCCGGTTTCAGCGCCTCTGCGATGTCGCGGGCATCACCATCGTCGATGATTACGCCCACCACCCCACGGAAATCGCCGCAACGCTGCAGGCCGCCCGCGCATCATATCCGGGTCGCCGTATTGTAGCGGCCTTTCAGCCGCATCTCTTTTCGCGCACGCGCGATTTCTCCAAGGAATTCGCCATCGCCCTCGCGGCGGCCGATGGTGTCTTCCTCGCCGAGATCTATCCGGCCCGCGAGCAACCGATTCCAGGCGTCACATCGGATCTGGTCGCGTCCTCGCTGGAGGAAGCTGGCCGTCCCGTTGCCTGGCAGGGCTCGCGCACCGATCTCGCCGCCGCGCTCAATGAATTCGTTCGTGATGGCGACGTCGTCATCACCATCGGCGCCGGAGACATCACTCAGACCGGCTCCGAGCTCCGGCGATATCTGGAGACCCGGCGATGATCTCGCGTGACAGGTTGAGAAAGCCCGGCTGGAAAATACTCGGCGCGCTGTTTCTGGTGGCAGTGATCATGGCTGCTGCCTGGGGAACGCGCGCCGCCGCGCGGCAAATGGCGTTCTTTCGTATCACGACGGTAGAGGTGCGCGGCGCGCGGTATCTACAGGCGAACGAGATCATTTCGCGACTGAAGGTCGACACGCTCGCCTCGTTGTGGGACGATCTCACGCCGTACCGGGAAAGAATCCGCGGACATCCCCAGGTCGCGGATGTCAGCATCGGCCGCAAAATGCCGGGGACTCTGGTCGTCACGATCAGGGAGAATCTTCCGGTTGCCCTGATTCAGACGCCGACGGGACTTCTTCCTTACGACTCGCTCGGGAAGCAGCTGCCAATCGATCCAGCCCGAACCAGTCTGGACCTGCCAATTGTTGCGACTGACGATCCCGTTCTTCTTAAGCTCGTCGGCGCGATTCGCGCGACCGAGCCGCGAGTGTTCGCGCGCATCGAAGAAGTGAGGAGAACAGGCAGGGACGAAATTCTTCTCACGCTCTCGCGCAACACGATCGCAGCCGGTGTCGTCACGCCGGAGAAAGGAACACTGCTCGTTCGCGTTGCGGTAGGACTGTCAGTGGAGCGGTTGGCCGATATCTTTCCCGTTGAAACCGATCTTGCTCGCCGGCAGGCACAGGTCAGTGAGCTCGATTTACGTTATCGCGATCAGGTTATCGCAAGGCTGCAATGAATCCCGAAAACATCATCACCGGACTGGACATCGGTTCGTCGAAGACGACGGCGGTAATTGGCCAGGCAGTGCCGGCCGACGCGAAGAGCGCGCCGTATCTCAAAATTCTTGGCGTCGGTCAGGCACGCACGACCGGGTTGCGACGGGGAATCGTCTCTGACATCGAGGAGACCACGCGGTCGATCAGGAAAGCGGTGGAAGACGCCGAGCGGATGGCGGGAACGAAGATCGATACTCTGTATGCGGGAATTGCCGGAGAGCACGTGCGGGCGATGATCAGCAAGGGAATTGTCGCCGTGAATGGCGACGAAATCTCCAAAAGCGATGTCGACCGCGCCAATGAAGTGGCGAGAGCCCAACCGGTCCCACAGGATAGGGAGCTGCTGCACGCGATCCCGCAGGAGTACTCGGTCGACAAGAACCAGGGCATTCGCGATCCAATTGGAATGATCGGCACTCGACTTGAAACCGAGATGTATCTCGTCACCATCGGCGCGTCTCCAGCGATGAACCTGCGCAAGTCGGTCGAGCGCGCTGGTTATCACGTGCGCGAGCTCGTGCTCGAGCCGCTGGCGAGTGCGTTGAGCGTTCTGACTGAAGACGAGAAGGAGCTCGGAGTCGCACTCGTCGAGATGGGCGCTGGCACGACGGACATCGCCGTTTTTCACGAGGGCAAGATCCGGTATCTCGGGACCATCAATTACGGCGGCAACAACGTCACCAGCGACATTGTGCAGGGAATCGGTGTCACACAGGCGGACGCCGAACGATTGAAGGAGCGATACGGCTGCGCCTACGAGCCGCTCGTCGATCCCCAGGACGTTCTCCAGCTGCCGAGCACCGTCGCTCAAGGCGAGCGTCACGTACCGCGCCAGGTGCTCGCCCACATCATCCACCAGCGGATGGACGAGATCTTCAATCTCGCCCTCGCCGAGATTCAGCGCGCCGGTTTCGCGCAGCGGCTCAATGGCGGAGTGGTGATCACCGGCGGCGCGGCGGCGATGCAAGGCGTCGGCGAGCTCGCCGCCGACGTCTTCGGAACTGGCGTCAGGATTGGCTCACCGTCAGAGAATATCGGGGGATTGGCCGATTCGGTCGAAGCCCCGCGATTCTCTACGGTGGTGGGCCTGGCGCTCTACGGCGCCCACCGGTCAGCGGCTGGATTTGCCCCCAGTGGAAGGCACCGGGCCCTTGCCGGGGCGGGAGTGGACAGGTTCACGAAGCGGATCAAGACCTGGCTCGAGGATTTCTTCTAGCCTGCAGCTTGTTTTTATTCGCCGCGTTGGATCTCATCGCGGATCTGGATCAGTGCCGGTCAGTCGGGCGAGGGCATCCGCTTCGGCAGCTACTCGCTTACACGCTGCGAGCCTCGCTGACTCCGCGTCCATCTAAAGCTCCGAGGTTGGTCTTCGCGAGTCTCTTGCTACGCGAGACGCTGCCTCCGCGGACGCCCTCACCCTCCTTCCCACGAGATCTCGAGCAGCGATTCCGCGCGGCGACAACGTAGCAGCCGTCAAAGCCTGCTCTCGCTTATGACCAACTGCCGCGCGCTTGCGCGCGCGGCCCTCGGCGCCGAACCCCAGGGCTGATGCACCTCTTCGAGCGAGTTTGATCGCGGCCACTAGCGGCCGGCCTGTACAGATTTCGAGGGGCCGGGCCGAACATGTGCAGCCACGGATCTGCGGAGGGAGGCGAGGGTGTCCTCATAGGCCGCGTTACAGCGAGCGACCAAGGAGACGCGCGAGCGAGCGGAGCGAGCGAGCGTAGTTAGCGGCTCCGCCGGAGCGAGCGTGCGGCCGAAGAGGATACCCTCGCCGACCCCCGCCGAGATGCCTGTCGAAGCGCATTCACCATCGCCCGCACTATGAGAGAATCATAAACCTGCGGGCCAAAAACGGCGTGTGGATAACTCGCTTGACAGGGGTTGTACTTTTTTTGACCTCCGTTCGTCTTTGCCTATGGTACTTATCGACTAACGGTCTTATACTAGCCCGAGATTTTTTCCACAAAGCCCCGTCGTTGCGGAGTTTCCGAACCTGATGATATTCGAATTCGAGGAAAGCCAGTCACAGAGCGCCCGCATGAAGGTCGTGGGCGTGGGTGGCGGGGGCGGAAACGCCGTCAACAGGATGATCGAGGAGCACCTCGAAGGGGTCGAGTTCATATCGGTTAATACCGACGCCCAAGCCCTCCTGAACTCGAAGTCAGACGTCAAAATCCAGATAGGTAAGAAGCTAACCCGCGGCCTCGGGGCAGGTGCCCGCCCGGAGATTGGCAAGCAGGCTATCGACGAGAACCGGGAAGAAGTCGCCCGCGCCATGCACAACGCCGACCTTGTCTTCGTGACCTGTGGGATGGGCGGTGGAACCGGAACTGGCGCCGCTCCGGTCCTCTGCGAGCTCGCTCGCGAAGCGGGTGCGCTGACCGTTGGAATCGTTACCAAGCCATTTCTCTTTGAAGGCCGCAAGCGGATGCGTCAGGCCGAGCTCGGCATCGCCGAGATGCGGAAGAATGTCGACACGATGATCGTCGTTCCCAACGAAAGACTTCTCGCTGTGGTCGGCAAAGGGATCCCGTTCCAGGATGCGCTCAAGAAAGCTGACGAGGTCCTTCTTCACGCGACCCAGGGCATCAGCTCGCTGATCAGCGTCACCGGTTTGGTGAACGTCGACTTCGCAGACGTCCGGACGGTGATGCAGGAAGGCGGTTCGGCCCTGATGGGCACGGGGATTGGGCGCGGCGACAATCGCGCAATCGAAGCGGCCCAGCAGGCGATCGCCAGTCCGTTGCTCGACAACGTCTCGGTTTCGGGCGCCACTGGAGTTCTGGTCAATATCACCGGCGGCGCCGACCTCACTCTTGGCGAAGTCCATCAGATCAACGAGATCATACACGACGCTGTCGGCGAGGACGCCGAGATCATCTTCGGCGCGGTCCATGAGCCGGCGATGCAGGGCGAGATTAGAGTGACGGTGATCGCCACCGGCTTCGATCGCCCTCAATCTCAGCCTGCCACGCCTCAGCCGAGCACCTTGATCACGACGCCGTCGCCGATCGTGCGCGGCGCGCCGGTGATTCCGCTGCGTCCGCCACGCGGAAATGGAGCGACAAGAGCTCCGCTTGAGCTTCCAAAACGAAATACTCCGACGAGTAATCCAGCTGTGACTCCAGAGCGTGATCGGTCGTCTCCTGAGCAGGATCTGAGTGATATGGAGATCCCGACATTCATTCGGAGACAGATGGACTGATGCGGGAAAGAATTCGGCCGCTTAGTTATGCAATCGTGGCGACCCTGGCATTGGTCGCCATTTGGTTTACCCCGAGCCTGGAAAAGAAGCAGGTCTTTGCAATGCAACCGGTCGTCGTCTCCCGACCGGGTCTCGAGCCGGCGGATTTCGTCCTCTCGCCGCTCGTCGTCGAAGCCTCCAACAAAGAACTGGTTGATACGCTGGCAATCGGCGGCGTCATTCACTCCAGTCTATACAACGCTCTGAATGAGAGCGGCGTTGGTGTTCTGCCTCCCTCGGCTCGTCACCAGCTGGCCTGGTCGCTCGCCGACATCTTCGAGTACAAGGTCGACATGAGCCGTGACCTGATGCAGGGCGACAAGTTCCACGTCCTGGTCGAGCGACTCCAAAAGCCCAATGGGGCGATCATAGTCAACAAAATCCTCGGTGCGCGCCTGGCGCTGTCCAACGGCCACAGCCCGCTCGAAGCGATTCACTTCGACACGCCGGGTTCTGGCACCGGGCAATACTACGACGCCAGCGGCATGTCATTGCGCTCCGCATTCCTTCGCGCTCCCGTTGCCTTCCGCCGTATCAGCAGCATCTTCGGCGTGCGCAAGCATCCGATCTTCGGCGAGTGGCGCAACCACACCGGCACTGACTACGCTGCGGCCGAAGGAACTCCGGTCCGCGCCATCGGTGACGGCGTTGTGATTTTCGCCGGACGTAACGGCGGTTACGGCAACATGATCGACATCAGGCACCGGAACGGCATGGTCAGCCGCTACGGGCACATGCGCAATTTCGCGACGGGCCTGAGGGCAGGCAGCCGCGTCGCCATGGGATCGACGATCGGCTACGTCGGCATGACAGGCTGGGCGACGGGACCGCATCTCCACTTCGAGATTCGCGTCAAAGGAGTCGCCCGCGATCCGAAGCTCGCCCTACAGAGTCGCAGTGGTGAGCCGATCCCCGCCGACGAGCGTTCTCTCTTCCAGAAGATGAGGAACCAGACGCTGGCGAGCCTGAACGAGGCGCATTTCGCGAACGTCGCCGAGTAAGACGCGACAAGCTCGCGGAGTTTATCTTGAACCCGGACCTCCAGGTCCGGGTTTTTTTTTCGCCCCTCCATCTGATTCCGATCGAATGAAAAGCAGAATACTCCGGCGCGCGGGCGACGTTCCTACGCGCTCGCTGTGGACGAAAATAAAAGATGTCGCCCTGACCGACGTCGGCGCGATAGTAAGAGCAGGCGCGATCCAGGGCTCGCTGGAGAAGCTCGAGGAAGTGTTGCTCGAGGCGGACTTCGGTGTGCCGACGACGATGAAGCTGGTGGCCGAGATCGAAGGCGAGGCTCGGCGCGGGTTCATCAAGACTCAGGATCAGTTCCTTGACGCTCTGGAGAAGGGAATCGAGGCTTCCCTTCGCTCCGGTAACAGCGACCCTCGAGCTATTCGCGCTGAGTCTGGACCAACCGTCGTGCTCGTCGTCGGAGTGAATGGAGCAGGAAAGACGACGTTCATCGGGAAGCTCGCCGAGTTTCTGAAGGCGAATAAGATGTCGGTGCTGGTGGGCGCCGCTGATACCTTCCGCGCCGGAGCGATCGATCAGCTGCGAGCCTGGGCCCAGCGCACGGGAGCCGATTTCGTCGGTGGCAATGCCGGCTCGGACCCCGCCGCCGTTGCCTTCGACGCCGTTGACGCCGGCATAAGCCGTGGCAAGGATGTCGTCATCGTCGATACTGCCGGGCGCTTGCACACCAGCGGATCTCTCATGGACGAGATGAAAAAGATCGATCGAGTGATTGGCAAACGACTTCCCGGCGCGCCGCACGAAACGCTACTCGTTCTCGACGGTACCATCGGACAGAATGCTGTCGCCCAGGCAAAGACCTTTGCGGAAGCGATTCCGATAACCGGGCTAGTCGTTACCAAAATTGACGGAACCGCAAAAGGGGGGATCGTGCTCGCCGTCCACGAAGCCCTCAACGTCCCGGTGAAATTCATCGGCATCGGCGAGAAAGCGTCCGATCTCGAGCAATTCGATCCACAGCTTTTCGCGCACGAGGTTTTGGAGCAGTAGATGGCGGTCGCGACGGACACGCGCAGCGGCAAAGTCCGCCTCGACATGCCCGTGAATTATCTCAAGGGCGTGGGACCGGCGCGCGCGGAGATGTTGCGCCGACTCGGCATCGTCACGGCGCGAGATCTTCTCTATCACATCCCGCATCGCTACGAGGACGCCAGCACGATCAGTCCGATCGCGTCGCTCGAGCCGGGCATGGATCGAACGATCATCGGGAAGGTGATCTCCAAGGGAATCATTCCCACCCGCAAAGGTCTGCGGATTTTTCAGGTGGTCCTTCAGGACGATAGTGGGATGATCGAGGCATCGTGGCCGGGACAGCCCTTCCTCGATCGCAGCATTGAAAAGGGCGACATGATGCTGCTCACCGGATCAGTGCGGTTCTTCCACGGCCGCCAGCTCCAACCGCGAGAGTACATCCAGCTGGGCAAAGACGACGCCGACGTGAAAGGCGGAAAAGTCCTCGCCGTTTATCCGGCAACCGAAGGGCTTTCGTTCAAGATGATTCGCGGAATCATCGATGCCCATCTCGACGCGCTCCTGCCGCTGGTCAACGAGTATCTGCCTCCCGACATTCTGCGCGATGCGGGCGTTCCCCCGCTGCGCGAGGCGATCAGGATGGTTCACCGCCCGAAGACGCTCGCCGAGGGCGCGCAAGGTCGTGCGCGCCTCGCATTCGAGGAGCTGCTTTTCGTGCACATCCTCCACCGTCGCGCCAATGCTCTCAAGCGACAGCGCCGTACCGGTATCGCGTTTCAGAATCGGCGACAACTGACCAGCGCTCTCAAAAATGCGTTGCCGTTTACCCTCACCAACGCACAGACGGTGGCTGTGCGCGAGATCGTCGCCGACATGGCCAGCGATAGGAAGATGCACCGCTTGCTGCAGGGCGATGTCGGCAGTGGGAAGACAATCGTCGCGCTGTTCGCGGCACTGTTGGCGATGGAGAACGGCTATCAAGCGGCCATCATGGCGCCGACGGAGCTGCTCGCCGAGCAGCACATCAGGACCTTCACCAAACTGCTCGAGCCACTCGGAATCGAGCCGGTGCTGCTGACGGGCAGTCTCGGTACGCGCGAGCGCAAAGCGGCCGCAGAGAAACTCGCCGGCAGCGAGCCCGTGCTCGTCGTTGGGACGCACGCACTGGTCCAGGAAGGTGCGGTGTTCGGACACCTTGGCTTCGTCACCGTCGACGAGCAGCATCGCTTTGGTGTCGAACAGCGCGCCGCGATCTCGGCCAAGGGGGAGTCGCCCGACGTGTTGTTGATGAGCGCCACTCCAATCCCGCGGTCGCTTGCGCTGACGGTCTACGGGGATCTCGATGTGAGCACCCTCGACGAGCGTCCGGCCGGAAGACAGCCGGTCACTACAGTGATGAGACCGGAATCAGCGCGTGAGCGGGTTCTTCAGTTCATCGCACGCGAAACGGAGAAGGGCAGGCAGGCTTACGTGGTGTATCCGGTGATCGAAGAGTCGGAAAAAAACGATCTCAAGGCCGCTACGACGATGTACGAGCAGCTCTCCGCGGGTCCGTTCGCCGGGCGTGTGGTGGCGCTGATTCACGGTCGGGTGCCGGCGGACGAGCGCGAAACCATCATGCGTGCGTTTCGCGACGGGAAAATCGATGTGCTGGTTTCGACGACCGTCATCGAAGTTGGCATCGACGTCCCGAACGCCACGGTGATGCTCGTCGAGCATCCCGAACGGTTCGGCCTGTCGCAGCTCCACCAGCTGCGCGGACGCGTCGGGCGCGGAGCCGAAGCTTCCTATTGTATTCTGCTCGGTGACGTCGGCGAAGACGCGTACCATCGGCTGCGGATCTTCGTCGATACCGACGACGGGTTCGAAATTGCGCGCGCCGACCTGCGGTTACGCGGCATGGGAAATCTTTTCGGTGAAGAACAGAGCGGCGAGGCGACTTTCAAAATCGCAGATCCGGTGCGCGACGAAGACCTGAACGTGAAAGCGCGAGTGGCGGCGGAGGCGATGTTGGAAAGCGATCCCGACCTCTCCAGCAAGGCGAATGCAGGCGTGCGGAAAGTATTGAGCGGACGCTACTCGCGCGCGCTCGACTTGTTCAGAGTTGGATAAGTCGCGAGCTAGTTGCTCGGGTTTGCCAGTCGCTTTTTGATTCGATCCAGCTCGGCGCTCACCTTGGCCAGCTCTGCCTTGCTCGCCGCCAGCTGCTCCTTCAGCGCCGCAATCTGCTCGTCGCGCGACTTGACCACTATTACCGTATCTTTGACCGCCGGCGCAGTCGTGTCCGTCGCGGCAACGAGTCTGGCGCTATTCGCCACAGCCTCGGCCACGGCGGCGGTGCGTCTCAGCAGAGTAGCTTCGTTGCGGTACCGGCCATCGGGGTTTGCTCCGAGATAGCCGTCGAGTCCGACAATGCCGGCCGCAAGAGAGCCAAGCGGATTAGCCGGGTCCAGCAAATAAGCAGCTTTCCAGAAAGCAATCTCGCGGGCTTCGCGGGTGTCTGCATGGGTGCGGACGAATTCATCGAGCAATCTGTCCGCGGCGAAGTAATTGCCACTATCCACGGCCTGGCGGGCTAAGCGCAACGCGCGGTCCCAATCACTCCGCAACGGCGGATTGACCGTTTCCAGGTGCGCGCAGCCGATAAAGAGCAGCAGCGACGTTGCGATAGGGAGAGCTTTCGTCATGCTTTGTCCTCAGCCTGCAGGTACAGGCTCTCGCTGTCTTCCCGCGCCACTTGGCTCAGTCGGCAGCGTAACGACAAACGTTGTGCCCTCGCCGACCTTGCTATTGACCCCGATGTGGCCGCCGTGGGCTTCGACGATTTCTTTCGCAATCGCCAGGCCTAAACCCGTGCCCTTGGTAGCGGCCGCAGCCTGATTGTCCGCCTGGAAAAACTTATCAAAAATGTGTGGCAGCTGTTGCGGAGGGATGCCGGCGCCGGTATCGGCGACCGTTATCACGATCTCGTCATCCTCGGGCGCGACAGTCAGGTTTACTCGCCCGCCACGCTCCGTGAACTTGAAGGCGTTCGACAGAAGATTGCCGAGGACTTCGTTAATGCGATCCTCGTCCCAGTGAACCGTTGCCGGAAGTGGCTCGCGATGGTCGACGTTAAAGGTTATTTCACGTTGTGCAGCCAGCACGGAGAACGAGCTCTCGAGAGTGCGGAAGAACCGTTGCACCTCCACGTGCCGGACGTCCAGCTTTCCGCCGCTCGCCTCGAACCGGCTAATGTCGAGAAGCCGCTTGACCAGCCGCGTCAGGGAGTCTGCCTGCTTGTTGATCGTCTCCAGAACCTCTTTCTGGTTCTGCGGAATCTCTCCGTATATTCCCTCCTTCAGGAGCTCGAGATAGCCGATGATGACATTGATCGGTGTCTTCAGCTCGTGGGACGCCACGCTGACAAACTCGGCGCGCAGCCGCTCCAGTTCTGCGAGCTGTTTGGCCATCCTCTGATAGCTTGAGGCGAGGCGCCCGAATTCTGTCACCTCATTCCTGGGTCGGCTGAGCTGATGGCTCAGATCGCCCTCCGCGATGGCGTGCATCCCGCGCTCCAGTTCGTATACCGGGCGGCTTATCGATCTCAGCAGCCAGATGGCGATGACGAGCGCGATGATGAGCGCCACGACCGAAGCGCCTACTACAAACCTCTCGGCGTTCAGCGTCTCCGTCGTTGCGTCGGCGACGCGCTGCCTGGTGCGATTGCGCAGCATCGTGGCGCTCACGCCGAGCGAGCTGTCGACGGCAGCGATCGCCGGCCTGGTGCGCTGCTGCGAGATCATTTCCGCCACGCTGCTCCGTCCAGCGGATGACTGTTCGTACTCCTCGCGGGCGGCCGAGCGCAGCGCGTCGAGCGACGTCCGTATCGCCGAGGCGGAGAGATCGAGACGATAGCGGTCCAGCGAGTCAGTCATCGACACCAGACTGTCGATCTGGCTCTGCATTCTGGCTTCGCTCTTCTGGTCGTGGACGAAGAGGAGCGCATCCTCGGCGCGGCGGGTGGCGTCGGTACGCTCGCGAAATGAGCCGAGCACCATCGACGCTGCAAATTCCCGGTCGCGCAACAAGCGGCTCGTCTCATAGAGGTGCTCGAGCGAGCGCAGCGAAATCAGCAGCGGTACGATAAGTACGACTGCGATAGCGAACAGGCCCCACCCGAGGCGGGCGCGCAAAGTCATTTCAGAATCTGAAATTGGGCGAGCGTTGAAGTTACCGTTCCGCGCGGGTGGACGGAACCGCGACGCAATGATACTCTCTCCTTTATGACATCTCCGTCTGTCTCACGCGTCACAGGTCGGTGCGGCGCGCGCACGGCAGCGGCCCTTTGCGCGATCTGCCTGTTCTACGCGGCCGAGCGGACGTTTGCCCAAACTGCGGCCTCTCCAGTCCTGTCGCAGCCGGAGCAAAAAATCCGCGACTACGTTCGTATGCACGAAGCGGAACAGGTCGCCTTTCTGGAGAAAGCCGTCAACATCAGCAGCGGGACATTCAACCTGCCAGGTGTCCGCGCAGTTGGCCGGCTGTTCGAGCCAGAGTTCTCGTCACTTGGCTTCCAAACGCAGTGGATTGCATTGCCCGACGCGGTCGGTCGCGCCGGCCACTTGTTCGCGGAAAGGAAGGGAACCCGGGGTAAACGACTCCTGTTGATCGGGCACCTCGACACTGTTTTCGAGGGCGACAGCGAGAAATTCGTTCGACTTGACACGCTCGCCGCCGGTGCGGGCAGTGCGGACATGAAAGGCGGCGATGTGGTCGTCCTTTACGCGCTCAAGGCGCTGCAAAGTGCTGGTGCCCTCGACGGCACGCGGATAGTGGTCGCGTTCATGGGCGACGAGGAGGATGCAGGTCCGCTGCACCTCGTGTCGCGCCAACCGCTGATCGACGTTGCCAAGCGCAGCGACGTTGCCCTTGCATTTGAAGAGGATGCGGGCAAGGGAACCGTCGCTCGTCGCGGCTTCAGCGGCTGGCAGCTCGTCGTCAGCGGCCGACAGGCGCACTCCTCCGGAATCTTTTCTCCCGGATCCAGCTATGGAGCGATCTACGAAGCTGCTCGCATCCTCAACACTTTTCGGGAGCAGCTGTCAACCCAGCAATACCTTACGTTCAATCCGGCGGTAATCATCGGCGGAAGTGATGTCACCTACGATTCGAGCAAGATCTCGGGAACTGCCGCCGGAAAAGACAACATCATCGCGCCCAAGGTCTACGCCCGCGGCGATCTCCGGTTCATATCGCAGGATCAACTGCTGAAGGCCAGAGAAGCGATGCGCGCCATCGTCGCCGATCATCTGCCGGGCACCACCGCGTCGATAACCTTTGAGGACGGCAATCCGGCGATGCCTCCCACGAAAGGCAACCTGGCATTGCTGGCGCTCGAGGACTCGGTGAGTCGCGCTCTTGGGCAGGGACCGGTGGAGGCTCTCGACCCGGGGCGTCGTGGCGGCGGCGACATCTCTTACGTCTCCGATTATCTGGACGCGCTCGATGGACTCGGCGTCAAGGGAATGCGGTCGCACACACCAGACGAGCGAGTAGATCTACGCTCGATCCGACCGGCGACAGAGCGCGCGGCGTTGCTCATCTACCGCCTGACGCACCAACGCTGAGAAAGCCGGGGCGCGCAAAAAAGAAAACGGCACGCCTCTGAAGACGTGCCGTCTTGTCGCCCGTCGCGGGCTATACATGGGCCATGTCCGGTGCTTCCTTCGATCTCTCGTGGCTCGGCGTACGTCGTATCGATGCACCGAGGCGGTGGGACACACGATTGGCTGCTCGGCAAAGCTTCGGCATCAGCGCGCGGCGGTGCTTCGGCCCGAGACGCGTGCCCGGTGCGTTGAGACTGAGTGCGGCCACCACGTAACCAAGGTGATTGTGGATCGGCGCCGCCATCGCCACGAGACCCGACTCCAGCTCGTCGACGGCGATGGCGTATCCGTGCTGCCGGATTCTCGCCAGCTCGCGCTCCAGCCCCGCCCGCGTCGTAATCGTTCGCGAGGCGAGCCGGGAGAGACGGGGGAGCGGCGGCGTCGGTTCCGTGAGGGCGAGCAGAAGCTTTCCTGTCGAAGTCGCATGAGCCGGCCAACTGCGGCCGATTTCCGGCGACGCCCCGAAGACGAACCGGGCTTGAACTTCGTCGAGAACGACGACCTCCGAATCGCTGAGAATCTCCAGCGTCGCCGTCTCGCCCGATTCGTCGGCAAGCCGCACCAGCTCGTCGTGCGCGATCGCACGCAGGTCGGTGGTGGAGAGCGCGGACGCTCCAAGTGAAATTACCTGGGGACCGAGTCGGTACGTGCCGCTGGATCCATCGCGCGCGACCATGCCCTCATTTTCCAGTGCACCGAGCAGGCGAAAGACTGTGGCCTTGCTGAGTCCCGTTGCGGCGCCAAGCTCGGTGACGCCATAAGCGTTTGTCGATCGACCGAGCGCCTTGAGCACGGTGATGGCGCGGACGACAGCACGCGTCCCAGCGAGTGGGCGGATATTGGAACGCTGTTTCATAAATCCGTGCTACGATGTTTTGCACTCCCGAGGTTGTCAAGCGCGGTTTTTTCCTCATGGAGATGGATTTTTATTTCGCGACCGGCGTACCCTGAAATCTGTTAAGGCGTTGCCCAACGTTGGTTTTGGTGCGGTTGCACTACGTCACCAATCCGTCTAGCTTGCCGCGCCAGTGGCCAAAAAGGATCAATGACCGCTCCTCCGTACTCTCGCATTTCTGAGCTTCCCAGCCATTCCGGCAAGTCCGTCCGCGTTCGCGGTTGGGTTACTCACGTCCGATCATCCGGGAAGGTTGCGTTTGTCGTAATGCGCGACGGCACCGGTTTGCTGCAGGCGGTACTCGTCAAAAACGCGGTTTCCGCCGAGAGCTGGGAGCGTTTCGGCAGCCTTACCCAGGAGACATCGATCGAGGTGGAGGGGGAAGTTCGCCCCGACGCGCGCGCCCCCGGTGGATACGAGCTCGCCGTCAAAGAGCTGTCGATCTACGGAACGAGTCCTATCGACTACCCGATCCAGCCCAAGGAGCACGGCATCGACTTTCTCCTCGACAACCGGCACCTGTGGCTGCGCTCTCCTCGGCAGCGCGCCATCGCCGTCATCAGGTCGGAAGTCGAGCAGGCGATAAGAGATTTTTTCTACGAGCGCGACTTCACCTTGGTCGACACTCCGATTCTTACTGCAGCGATCGGCGAGCGAAGCGGACTCTTCGGAACGGAATACTTCGATGAAGGAACTGCCTACCTCGCTCAAACGGGCCAGCTTTACGGCGAGGCAGCAGCGGCGGCGCTCGGCAAGATCTACTGCTTCGGACCGTCTTTTCGAGCCGAGAAGTCAAAGACGCGGCGACACCTGACTGAGTTCTGGATGGTCGAGCCTGAAGTCGCATTCAACGACTCCGATGACAACATGCGCCTCCAGGAAGATTTCGTTTCCTACATCGTCGCGCGGGTGATCGAGCGCCGTCAGCCGGAACTAAAGGAGCTCGAGAGAGACGTCTCGAAGCTCGAAAACATCAAGCCGCCTTTCCCGCGTATCAACTACAGCGACGCCGTGAAGACCTTGCAGGGGAAGGGCAGCTCCGTGAAGTGGGGGGAAGACCTCGGCGCCGAGGACGAGTCACTTCTCGTGGAAGGGCAGGATCGGCCCGTGTTCATCTACAACTATCCTAAGGAAGCAAAAGCGTTTTACATGAAGGAGAATCCGGCAGACCCACGCACGGTGTTGTGTGACGACTTGCTGGCTCCTGAGGGGTATGGCGAGATCATCGGCGGCTCGCAGCGCGAGGACGATCACGACAAACTGCTGGCGAGGATCAAGGAGGAGGGACTGCCAGTCGAATCATACAACTGGTATCTCGATCTGAGAAAGTACGGGACCTTCGTTCACGCCGGATTCGGGCTCGGCCTCGAGCGGACGGTGGGCTGGATCTGCGGGATCCACCACATCAGGGAAGCGATCGCGTTCCCACGGACGATGAACCGCTTGCGCCCATGAATCTAGCCGCCGAGACTTTCTTGATATGATGGTTCTTTCCGCTCTGCGTCCGGACGCCAGCCTCCTCGAGTTTCTGGAATACCGCGCCCGCTCGGCGTCGGTCGCGCGACTGACGACGCAGGCGCTGGTCACCTTCACGCTGGGATCCCCGTGGATACTGTGAGGCGACGACATTGGGGAAGCGGGATCCGCGGATAGACGCCTACATCGACAAGCAAGCCGAGTTTGCGCGACCGATTCTTACTCACGTGCGCGAGCTCGTTCACGAGGCGTGTCCCGATGTAGAGGAAACAGTGAAATGGGGCGCTCCCCATTTCGATTATAAAGGCGTGCTGTGCGGGATGGCGGCATTCAAGCAGCACTGCAACTTCATTCTCTGGAAAGCATCGCTGGTCATCAGCGAACAGGGCAACCAGGCGGGAGGACCCTTACGCGACATCACCAGGCTCTCCGATCTTCCCGCCGACAAAACGCTCAAAGGCTGGATCAAGCAGGCAGCCGAGCTCAACGAAAAGGGCGTGAAAGCTCCCCGGACAACGAAGCCGAAGAAAAAGCTCGTTGTCCCGACGGAGCTGACCAAGGCATTGTCGAAGAACAAGAAAGCAACCGCTGCGTTCGACAAATTTCCGCCGAGCCACAAGCGCGAGTACGCGGATTGGATCTCCGAGGCCAAGGCGGCGGACACGCGACAACGTCGTGTCGCCCAGGCGATCGAATGGATCGCCGAGGGTAAATCGCGGAACTGGAAGTACGAGAGGCGCTGAGCATCGCCGCGACTCTGGGCGCGGCAAATGCTGGAACTCAGAGTTCCTGATGAATCCCACCTTCCCAGGAGGCACGATGAAACTACTTGGTTCGATCTCGGTCGCCGTTGCTCTGTCCGTGATGGGATGCAGCGAAGCGACGGTTTCGACCGCCCCGATTACCGCTCTGCCGCGCTCCTTGTCCGACGCCGAAACCAAGGTGATCGCCGGCAGCAACGATTTCGCGTTCGACCTGTTTCGAACCGGAAATGTCGATCAGCACAAGGCCAACGTATTTGTCTCGCCGCTCAGCGCGTCGATGGCGCTTGGCATGACGGCCAACGGGGCGAATGGCCCGACTTACGACGAAATGAAGGCAGCGCTGCGGCTGACGGGTGCGACGCGGGAGGAGGTGAGTGACGGCTATAAAAACCTCATCTCCCTCCTGAGAGGGCTCGACCCAGGAACCAACTTCACGATCGGCAACTCGATCTGGTACAAGCAGACTTTTCCGTTCAACGCGTCGTTTCTCGACGAGAGCAAGGAACATTTCGACGCGAAGGTAACTGCCCTCGATTTCCGTAGCCCATCGGCACTGGGGACGATTAACTCGTGGGTTGCTGCCCAGACGAACAACAAGATCCCGCAGATCCTGGAAGACATCGACCCGGCGGAAGTGATGTTTCTGATCAACGCCATCTACTTCAAAGGCACCTGGCAGAAGCAGTTCGATAAATCGAAGACCGTCGACGCTTCATTTCACAACGCTGATGGGACTACGTCGACAGTTCCGATGATGGCGAGGGACGCTGGGGTACAAGCGACCTACAATGCGGATTACGCGGCAGTGGATCTCCCATACGGCAATTCGGCGTTCATGATGACGGTGGTGTTACCAAACGAGGACATCGATTCATTCGCCGAATCTTTCGACCAGGCAAAATGGAACGCATTGGTCAACGCGCTTCACGACAGTGAGATCCCGGTCTATATGCCGCGATTCAGAATCGAGTGGAAACGGCAGCTGAACGACGATTTGCAGAAAATGCGCATGCAGCTCGCCTTCGTCGGCGACCAAGCCGATTTCACGGGCATGTCGCCGCTAGGGAATCATCTCTACATCACGAAGGTCTTGCAAAAGACTTACGTGGACGTCGACGAGGCGGGCACGGAGGCGGCGGCTGCGACTTCCGTCGGAATGGGGGTGACATCGCTTCCGGTGCCGTTTCGCGCCGACCGGCCATTCCTGGTCGTGATTCGCGAGCGGTTCTCCGGAACGATTCTGTTTATCGGCAAGATCGCAAAGCTGCCGGCCTGAAGATCCAAGACGCTCCCGGCGTAGCAGCTCACGCTCCGCCGGGCGTGTCGCCCGCGAGCTCGGCACGCTTGGCTTCGTCCCAAAGCTCGTCGAGCTTCTCCAGTCCGGCGTGGGCGACGTCTATTCCCCTTTCCCTCGCCAACCGCTCGATCTCCTGAAAGCGACGCTCAAATTTCGCGTTGGCCTTGTCGAGCGCGATCGACGCGTGCACTCCCGCCTTGCGGCAAAGATTCACCACCGCGAAGAGCAGATCTCCGAGTTCTGCTTCGAGCGCGTAATGGCGGGCATCCAAAACCGGAGCAGTGCCGTGGCGCGAAGGAGCCGATCTACTCAGCTCCTCTCTGACCTCGGATAGCTCTTCCTCGACCTTCTCGGCCGGGCCGTTCACGTCGGGCCAGTCGAAACCAACTCCAGCGGCGCGATCCTGAAGCCGATGCGCGCGATGCAGTGCCGGCAATCCAGCGGGAAGTCCGTCGGCGATGCCGTTCCTTTGCTTCGATTTCATTCGCTCCCACGGTTCCTTCGCGGCGTCGCCGTAAAGGTGGGGATGTCGCCCCTTCATTTTCGTAATCAGTCCCTCGGCGACGTCGGCGAACGAAAATGCTCCGCGCTCCTCCGCCATGACGGAGTGAAAGAGCACCTGCAACAACAGATCGCCGAGCTCTTCGCGCACAAGCTTATCGTTCTGGAGTCTGATTGCGTCATCGAGCTCGTGCGCTTCTTCAATGAGATACGGTCGCAGCGATTCGTGGGTCTGCGCCGCATCCCACTCGCAACGTGCGCGCAAATCGCGCATCAGCGCCAGAGTGTCGTCGAGTGAATGAGTAGGCTTTTTATCCATCATGGTCGGGCGTATACTAACCGCAACTTACATCAAGTACTAATGAAGCATTCTTTGGCTCGCGCCAGGATCGAGATCGATCTTGGCGCGTTGCGGCGTAATGGAGCAGCGATGGCGCGTCGAGCTGGGGTGCCGCTGCTGCCGATGATCAAGGCGGATGCTTACGGTATCGGCGCCGAAGCCTCCGTCCGCGCTCTCGATCCGCTGGAGCCGTGGGGTTACGGCATCGCTACCGTCGGTGAAGGCGAGGAGCTTCGCCGTCTTGGTGTCACCCGTTCGGTCGTGGTCTTCACTCCATTGCTGAAACAGGATCTGGCTCGTGCGCGGGCGGCGCGGTTGACTCCCACGCTTGGCTTTCCCGAGGAGATCGAGGCCTGGAGGCAAAGCGGTGGCGGGGCGTGGCATCTGTCGATCGATACCGGAATGAGCCGCGCGGGAATTCCCTGGCGCCAGGTGCGCTCGATTCGGAATCTCATCGAATCGTTCGCGCCTGAAGGAGCCTTTACCCACTTTCATTCCGCCGAGCTGGATGACGGAACTCTGAAAGAGCAGGAAGACAGATTTCGTGAGGCGATCGCGACTCTTCCCTCGCGGCCTCGCCTGCTCCACACGGCAAACAGTGCGGCGATCGCCCGTCAGGGACGCAGCGCCTGGGATCTGGTGCGCCCGGGAATTTTTCTTTACGGAGTCGGCAGCGGGAGAAGCGCCGCGATTCAGCCGGAGAACGTGGTCAACCTTCGCGCGCCGATCGTCGAGATCCGTGATCTCGAGCCCGGCGACAGCGTTAGCTATGGAGCGACACTACGTGTCGACCGTCGGGCGCGGATTGCCACCCTCGCGGTGGGGTACGCCGACGGTTATCCAAGAGCCCTCGGTGGATCCGGCTCGGCGCTCGTAGGACGGACGCTGGCCCCCATTGCCGGTACAGTGACGATGGACATGACGATGATCGATGTAACCACGCTCAAATGCGCCATCGGTGACGTGGTGACATTGATCGGACGAGCAAACGAGGGAGACACGGTTCTTACCGTAGAGCGCGTCGCTGATGACGCCGGGATGTCGCCGTACGAGCTTCTCACCGGCCTGCGCTCGCGAGTGGAGCGCGTCTACACTGGAGAGCGAAGCTGAAGCGCGCCGCCATCATAATTCTCGACGGCGTCGGCATCGGTGAAGCTCCCGACGCGCGCGATTACGGCGACGAGGGGAGCGACACGCTGGGAAATCTGGCGCGTGCGTGCGGCGGGCTGAAGCTTCCGCGACTGGAACTGTTTGGCCTCGGCAACATCAAACCGCTCGAAGGATTGCGAACGCGTGGGGATGCAGCCGGGGCGTGGGGGAGCATGCGGCCTTCGTCAGCGGGCAAAGACAGCACCGCGGGACACTGGGAAATCGCCGGCGTCCATCTGACGAGGCCATTCCCGACGTTTCCCAATGGCTTTCCAGCCGGGGTGATCGACGAGTTTGCGCGTGGGACCGGCCGAGGAGTCATCGGCAACGTCGTCGGCAGCGGAACTGAGGTAATTCAGCGATACGGTGATCAGCACGTCTCGACTGGCAGGTGGATCGTGTATACGTCGGCCGATTCCGTCTTCCAGGTCGCAGCCCATGAAGATGTAATTCCGCTCAAAGAGCTGTATGGGGCGTGTGAGCTCGCGCGCAAAATTCTTCGGCCTCCGCACGACGTCTCACGTGTCATCGCACGCCCCTTCGCCGGGGCGTCAGGAAACTTCCAGCGCACGCCCAACAGACGCGACTATTCGATCGAGCCGCCGTCGGAGACGCTGCTCGATGCTCTCGAGAAAAATGGAATTCCTCGCGCTGGCGTGGGAAAAGTCGACGATCTGTTCGCGGGGAGAGCGATTGCTTCGCGTCACACTGCGTCCAATGCGGAAGGCATCCGTTTGATCACCGAGTGGTTTTCGAAGGAGGAAAGTGGGTTCCTGTTTGCCAACCTAGTAGATTTCGACCAGCTCTTCGGACACCGCAACGATGTTGCGGGGTTCTATGGTGCGCTCCGCGAATTCGACGCGGCTCTGCCTTCAATCACATCGCGTTTGAAAGAGGACGATCTGCTGTTCATCACAGCCGACCACGGCAACGACCCTACAACTCCATCCACGGATCACGCGCGTGAGCGCGTGCCGCTGCTCGCCGGTGGGATGAGGGTGGTGCCGCGCGATCTTGGCGAGCGGGACACATTTTCGGATCTCGGCGCGACCGTTGCGGAATGGTTTGACCTTTCATTCCGGGGTCGTGGTCAATCGTTTCTGTCCGAACTGGTAGCCTGATGAAGCGGAGCTCCACGCAAGAAACCTCCCTGAGGGAGGCCGCGATGCGCGCGCTGGACAACGCCTATGCACCGTACTCGAACTTTCGGGTGGGCGCGGCGCTGCGTACGCGCAGCGGTGAGATCATTACCGGCAGCAACGTCGAAAACTCCGCGTTTGGGAACGCCATCTGCGCGGAAACCCTTGCCGTCGCATCTGCTGTCTCACAAGGGCTTACTGATTTTGACGAGATCGCCATCGCCACGGACGACGTCGAGCCGACGCCGCCTTGCGGCGCGTGCCGACAGGTCCTGAACGAGTTCGCGCCACACATCAAAATCTCGAGCTACACGCGCGACGGAAAGGAAGCAACGTGGACGTTGGACGAGTTGCTTCCGCACGCCTTCGTGCTCAACCCTTCACGTGGAAGAGTGTAGTGAAGCTTTCGCCAATGTTGCCGCGCTTGCTCGCGATCGCGGCCTTGTTTGTTTCGATATCGTCGTGCTCGGAGAATCTCGATAGCTCGGGTGTGTGCTCGGTGCTGTGCCCCCCGATCGGCGGGGACGTCCAGAACATAACGCTCGACGCCATAGTCATCGACACGACAGTTCAGTCACTGTCGGGACTTGGTACGGAGCCCGGGTTGCTGCTCGCCAACCGCCCTGACACGCTCGACACGCGGGTGGTCGTCCGGTTCGACTCGCTGCCGGAGAAGTTTCTACCGGCAGGTGACACCACGCAGGCGATCACGCGCGTCGACAGCGCGTACCTCAAGCTGCAGATCGATACGCTTTCGATCAAAGGCAACGCGCCGGTGACGATCGAGGCCTACGATGTCGATACGACCGCCAACGACACGTCGACGGTGGCGGTACTGGCGCTCTTCAGGCCCGATCGATTCATCTCGTCGCAGACGTTCACGCGCGCCCAGCTCACCGACACGCTGAAGTACTTCATCTCGAACGATGTAGTTCTGTCGAAGATTCAGAACAAGCTGCGGCTTCGCATCGGACTCCGCGCCACCGGGACCGGATCCTCCCAGATGCGAATCATCTCCACCGAGGGTGGAGTGCCGCCGATAATGCTGTTCCGGGCAACGCCAGATACTGCGACCAAGCCGATGACGGTGACGCTCTTTTCCAAGACTCCGGTGGGGCAGGCGATTCTGGCCGCCAACCTCTCGGACTACACCTTAATTGCAAAGGCGCCCCCGCAAGCGACGGCCACGATACTTGCTGTCGGTGGACTTCCCCCGCGCAGAGTCTATTTCCGGTTCAATATTCCCTCGAGCATCATCGATTCGTCGACGGTGGTGCGGGCGACCCTACTCCTCAATCAACTCCCGAACTCGTCGCTCGATCCCACGGACACCGTAAGAATTCTTCCCCAGGTCGTCGTGGCTGGGAGAGTCGTCACGGATCCGCAGAAAGCCGCGCAAATCATCGCCGGCATCTCTGCCGATACGCTCACGCTGCGGCCGGGTGACGCTGGTCTGGTAAACGTCGAGCTCGCGCGCGCTGTTGCGCTTTGGCACACCCAGCAGCCAGACACTCTGCCGCGCGCAATAGTGCTCAAGCCCGTAATCGAAGGCATCACTCCGCTGGAAATCCGCTTCTCGTCGAGTGAGGACGCCGTGGCGGCACTGCGGCCCAAGCTCAGAATCAGTTACACTAAGCAAGTTCCGCTGGGGCTTCCCTAATGCGTAAACGCCATCTCGTTGCTACTGCGCTGGTCACGATTGCGATAACGTCTCGCGCGCAGGCGCAGGGCGCGCTCAGCCTCGAGGGGCTTGGCTACCCAACCGGGCAGTTGAGCGCGCGGGCGGAGGGCACCGGCGCCGGTGTCGCCGACTTCGACGCATTGAGCCTGGTCGGGCCCGCAGCGCTGGCGGGCGTGGGGTCGTCGGCGCTTTTCTTCCAGTATTCGCCGGAGTTCCGCAAAGTCACCACGTCGTCGGGGTCCGCGAGCACGACGACCGCCCGCTTTCCATTGGTGGCCGGCGTTCTTCCGATGGGACAAGCCTGGACGCTGGGACTCAGCTCCTCGACCTTTCTCGACCGTTCGCTCGAAACCAATCTCCGGCGCGTGCAAGTCGTTGGAACGCCGACAGACACGGTGACCCTGACCGAGCGGAACAAGGTTCTCGGAGCGATCAACGACGTCAGACTCGCGCTGGCATGGTCGACCAACCCTGTCTTTCGAATCGGGGTCGGCGGTCACGTCTTCACCGGTAGCAATCGCATTACTTTCTCCCGGCTTTTTCCGGACAGCGCCAGGTACATCAGTACTTCGCAGAACGGCCGCATCAGTTACGCGGGTTTCGCGGCGTCGCTCGGCCTCGAGTTTCATCCGTCGCGCGCGATCGGACTTTCCATCAACGGCAGGAAGGGCGGCGACCTGCGCGCAGAATCGAGCGATACCGCAATTGGAAGCGCCCGCATCCCCGACCATTATTCGGCGTCAGTAACCTATGAAGGGATCCCCGGTGCCTTGATTTCAGCGCGTGTAGCGCACGACGCCTGGAGCTCGCTCACCAATTTGTCTTCGTCGGGAATCCGGGCGTTCGATGGCTGGGATACCGGGATCGGCGTCGAAGCAAGCGGCCCCCGAATCATTCAGCGCATCATTACTGTGAGGGCGGGAGCTCGCTTTCGTACCCTCCCGTTCGGGTATCCAGCACCGTGTACTCCGCCGCCGCCCGGCACCGGTTCTTGCACTAACCCTGAAAAGGTGTCGGAGACTTCGTTTGCGGCAGGTCTGGGTGTGCCGTTGACTCGCGAGCGGGCGAGTCTTGATCTTTCGCTCCAGCGCGCAAGCAGATCCGCGACTGATATCAAGGAGCGCGGCTTCATTCTAAGCTTTGGCTTGAGAGTCTCTCCCTGACATGGCTGACGCGGGCAAGGCCAGGCCCGAACTCATACTCGTCGCTGACGACATCCCCGCCAACGTCGAGCTCCTGCTCGATCAGCTGAACAGCCTTGGCTACGAGACCATAACTGCTGCCGACGGTCCGTCGGCAGTCGCGGCTGCCTTCGAGAAGCACCCTGATCTATGCATTCTCGATGTCGCGATGCCCGCTGGGGATCTCCGTGTCGACGACCGCTCGACGGGGTTTGAAGTCTGCCGGCGCATCAAGCGAGATCCGCGCACATCGCGCATACCGGTGATCTTCGTCACTGCGCTCAACGACACCAGCGATCGCGTACGCGGCATCGAAGCGGGCGGCGACGATTTTCTCACCAAGCCCCACAACCGCCTGGTGCTGGGCGCCCGCGTGCGCAGCCTGCTCAAGCTCAAGGCAGCGACCGATGCGCTCGAGGACAGTCTGCGCAAGTTGCGCGAGCTCGAGAAAGTGCGCGACGATCTAATGAAGATGATCGTGCACGACTTGAAAACGCCCCTTACTTCGGTGTTGGCGACGCTGGAGATGTTAGCCGACGGTGATTTCGGTCAGGTCACGATTCCCCAGAAAGCGGCAATCGGGGATGCGGAGACGAAGTCGGAGGATCTGCTGGCATTGATCGACGACATTCTCGAGGTCGCCAGAATCGAGGAGGCCAATATTTCCCTCAGCCTGGCGGCGGTGGCGCCGGGAGCTTTGCTCGCCGAGCTGGTGCACGAGTGGGGACACCGCTTCCAGCAGGAGCGCGCGACCGCCTCGGTTTCGGTCGCTGATGATGCGCCGGTCTTCACCGCTGACAAGAATCTGATCAAGCGGGTGTTCTCGAATCTCATCCAGAACGCAGTGACGCACTCGTCCCATCCCGTCCACGTCGATCTCAGCGCGCGCCGCGCCGGCCACGGAGTTCTGTTTACCGTCAGCGACAACGGGCCTGGCATCCCGCCGGAGTACCACGAAGTCATCTTCCGCAAGTTCGGCCAGGTGGAGATGCCGCGCACACCGCGTACGCGCAGCTCGGGGCTCGGCCTCACGTTTTGCAAACTCGTCGTCGAACGACACGGCGGTCGTATCTGGGTCAAGAGCGCGGAAGGGAAGGGCAGCTCGTTTTATATCGAGCTCCCCTCGGATCCGCTGGGGGTGGAAGGCCAGAGCCCGAGCACACAACACACTGCGGGGACTGCGTCGACGCGGTGATCTTCCGCCGGTAGCCATCAGCAGGCAGCGATCAGCAGGCAGCAGGTAGTGTTCAGTTGACCTTCCGCTCTTATCTTTGAGAGATGACCCCGCGTCCCACCGTCTACATCGAAACCTACGGCTGCCAGATGAATGTCAGCGATACCGAGCTGATGCTCGGCAAGTTGACTGCATCGGGCTACGAATCCGTCGCGCAACCCGACGGCGCCGACGTGATACTCATCAACACCTGCGCGATTCGCGACCACGCCGAGCAGCGTGTGATCGGCAGACTCGGTGAGATCAAGAGCAAGATGAAGCGCGACGCCGTGCTCGGCGTCACCGGCTGCATGGCGCAGCGGCTGGGCTCGCAACTGCTGGATCGAGTCAAACACGTCAGCCTCGTCATTGGGCCTGACGGGTATCGCGAGTTGCCTTCGCTGATCGAGAGCGCGCGGGGCGGAGTGAAGACGACGGCCGTCGAATTCGACCTCGAGGAGCACTACGAGGATTTCCGTCCACGCCGCTTCGACGGAGTGAAAGCTTGGATCCCGGTGCAGCGCGGTTGCGACTACAAGTGCACCTACTGCATTGTGCCGACGACCCGCGGTCCGGAGAGGAGTCGGCAGCTCTCTGAAGTGGTTCGCGAAACCGAGGCCGTCGTTGCGTCGGGAATCTCCGAAGTGGTGTTGCTCGGCCAGACGGTGAATTCGTACTACGACGGCAAACACGACTTTGCCGATTTGTTGCGCGCAGTGGGTGGCGTGCCAGGCATCAAGCGCCTGCGCTTCACCAGCCCGCATCCCAACGATTTCAGCGAGCGCGTCATCCGAGCGATGGCGGAGACGGAGGCTTTCTGTGAGCACGTCCACCTGCCAATGCAATCGGGCTCGACCAGAACGCTCAAGCGAATGCTCCGGCGTTATACGCGAGAGAAATACCTCGAGTGCGTGGATCGATTGCGTGCGGCGATTCCCGGAGTGGCGCTAACGACGGATGTGATCGTCGGCTTTCCGGGCGAGACGGAAGAAGATTTTCAGGAGACGCTGACGGCCATCGAGGCCGTCGGCTTCGACGATGCCTATACGTTCAAGTTCTCGCTGAGAGATGGGACGCCGGCGACGCGCTTCCCGGCATCGGACAGCGTTTCCGACGACGTCGCCAGCGACAGGCTGGCGCGACTAATCGCGACCGTCCGTTCGGGCAGCCGAGAGCGCAACATGAGACTCATCGGCGCGCGCCGTGAGGTTCTGGTCGAAAAGTCGGCGCGGCGCGGTGGGCTGCTGCAAACACGGACTCGCGACTTCAAGACGGTCATGATACCGGGTGACGTGTCGCTGATTGGGAAGTATTTGCAGGTCGAGCTCACCGGGACGACCGGCTCGACTTTCCTGGGGCAGGTTGTCGGGCAGCGCGCCGCGCTGCCAATGGCGGTTTAAAGCGCCAGGATTGATTGCGGCGCCGCGCGAATGATTTCGTGCGGGCCGCGCTGAAGCGCTAGGATCGGGCAAGCAGGATCGGAGCCCGACTGCCACTCGTCACCACGGCATACCTCTTCTACGTCGGCGGGCTGCTCGTCGGCTTCGCTGGTTACTCGTGGATCGCGGTTTCGATCGCGCTTCCTGTCGCCGGGATATCGATCTTTCGTCGGCAGACGACCTGGACTGCGTGCGCGCTGATTCTCTTCGCTGCTGCGGTAATCGCCGTGACTTCACCGGTGGCAGAGCGCCCAACCGTTCACTTCGATCGCCGCGGGGCACAGCGCGACGTGCTAACGCGGATCAGAGCACGCGCGGCGAGAGCGATCGATCGAACCTTTGGCGAGGACGCTCCGCTGGCTCGCGCCCTCCTGATCGCTGACCAGCACCAGATCCCGACGGAGATGCGCGATCGCTACGCGGGGGCGGGGCTGATCCACATGCTATCGATCTCGGGTCTTCACGTCGCGGTGATCGCCGCGGCGATGGAGCTCTTATTCCAGGTGGCACGCATGTCGCGGCGTGCCTCGCTCCTTGGTGCGTTCGTCGCCACCGCCGTCTATGTAGCAATAATTGGCGCGCCGCCACCAGCTCTGCGCTCAGCGGCGATGCTCGGAGTGGCAATGGTCTCCCGAATTGCACAGCGTCCGACATCGCCGTGGGCGACCTGGGCAGTTGGTGCTTTCGTTCCACTGGTGGAACCGCGCATCGCCATCGACGTCGGCTATCAATTGAGCGTCCTCGGCATGTGCGCGCTGGTGGCGGCAGGCGCTTTGTGGAGGCACCACCTCGCGCAGCGGCTAGACGGCTGGAAGGGAAAGGTCGGCCGAGAGCTCCTCACGTCTCTCGTTGCATGCGCCGTAACGGCTCCGTTGGTGGCGTGGGTGTTTGGCCGCATCAGCCTCATCGCGCCGCTGTCCAACCTCGTTGCCGCGCCCGTAATAACTCTCGCGCAGCCCATCCTTTTTCTGGCGCTTCTCGCTGGACCATTTTCCGCGCTGGCACGGGTTTTCGCCGAAGCGGTGCACCCTTTGCTTTTCGCTTTCGACTGGATCGCATGGTCGGCCGCGTCCATCCCGGGTGCAGCGGTTACCGTATCGACCACGCTGGTCGTCGCTGTGCTGGCGGGAGTGTCGAGCATCTCCCTGATCGTTGCGTGCGCCAACCGCTATCCCATTCGGCCCGCGATCGTCGGCGCTGCAGCACTGGCAACGATGGCGGTGATCCCTTTTTTCCCAACTCGTCGCATCGGCCAGGTGGAGCTGCACGTTCTTGATGTGGGCCAGGGAGATGCGATCCTGCTCCGAACGCGGGGCAATCGCTGGCTGTTGCTCGACGCGGGCCCTGCCTGGCCGGGCGGAGACGCTGGTCGCACGACCGTCCTACCCTACATCCTACGTCGCGGCGGCGCGCTCGAAGCGTTCGTGCTCTCGCATCCGCACACCGATCACGTTGGCGGCGCGGCCACGGTTCTCACGCGACTGCATCCGCATACATTCTGGGACGCTGCTTTCGCCGGAGGATCAGAGGCATACATGGCCTCGCTCGGGACTGCGAAGAAGGAGGGAATCGAGTGGCATCGCGTCCATCCTGGTGATTCAATCGCATTCGATGACGTAACGGTTTCCTTCCTCGCCCCGGATTCTGCCTGGACGGTTGGACTCAAGGATCCGAACCTCGCCAGCACGATCGCGCTGGTGCGCTACGGCATGGTGCGGTTTCTGCTGGTTGGCGACGCCGAGCGCGGCGAAGAGGACTGGCTCCTCACCAACAAGCGGGATGACCTGCCCGCAGATGTCCTCAAGGTTGGGCATCACGGTAGCTCCACCAGCAGCAGCGACGCGTTTCTGAAAGCTGTTCATCCGGCCGTCGCTATCATTTCAGTGGGCGCAGGCAACAAATACGGGCATCCGAGCGGCGACGTGCTGCACGCGCTCTCTCGCGTCGGCGCCGAAGTGCTGCGGACAGACGAAGCAGGCACAGTCGTCGTTCGTACGGACGGTGTTCACATCGAAGTCGAGGCGAAAGGCGAGAAATGGGAGCTGGCTCGCGACTCATTACGGCGCTAATTGGTGAGCGGTTCGAGCTGCCGCCGGATTTATTGCGCATCTACCCGGAGCTGGGACAGGCGAGTTATCGTCGCGGGGGTGTTCCGGTACGACTTGGCGGTTGGGCGCTCGGCAGCAGCACAGCTGCAGCGATTACGCTACGGCGGACGATCTTCCTCGCGCCGGCAACGCCTCTCTCAGCGGAACTGCTCTTGCACGAGCTTTGTCACGTTCACCAATTTCTGGAACACTGGGCCTTTCCTGTCAGCTATCTTTGGCAGTCCATACGTTACGGCTATAGCCGTAACGCTTACGAAGTTGACGCTCGCCGGTACTCCGCGTCCCGCCTCGGTGCCGTCGACAAGGATCTCTGAGTGGTCAAGCACACTGCGACATCAGTCGTAACTATCGATCGCTTCATTATCGAGCAGGAGAAGCTGCACCCGGAGGCAACGGGTGAGCTGTCCGGCGTGCTCTATGACCTGGCGCTGGCCGCTAAAATGATCGCCAACAAGGTGCGAAGCGCCGGGCTCGCCGACATACTAGGCTCTGCCGATCTGGAGAACATCCAGGGCGAGACGCAGCAGAAGCTGGACGTGCTGGCGAACGAGATCATCATCAAGGCCGTCGATCACGGCGGACGGTTGTGCGCGATGGCTTCGGAGGAGGAGCCCGGCATCATCGACATCCCGCCCCATTTCCGCTGCGGCAAGTACTGTCTGCTTTTCGATCCGCTCGACGGATCCTCGAACATCGACGTCAATGTCCCGGTCGGGACGATCTTCTCGGTGGTCCGTAAGATCACGCGGGGCAGCCGCGGGGAGATGGAAGACATGCTGCAGCCCGGCAGACGTCAGGTGGCGGCGGGGTACGTCATCTACGGATCGAGCACGATGCTGGTCTACACCACCGGGCAGGGCGCCCACGGTTTCACGCTCGATCCTTCGCTCGGTGAATTCCTGTTGTCACACCCGAACATCCGGACACCTGATGTCGGCAGATATTTGTCGGTGAACGACTCGTACTACAGCCAGTGGGAGCCGAACGTCCAGAATCTGATGCGCTACTACCGCGGCCAGGAGGGAAATCGCCAGCCGATGAATACGCGTTACGTCGGCTCACTGGTAGCGGATTTCCACCGCAATCTCCTCGGTGGTGGATTATTCGCCTACCCTGCCAACCGCAGAAACAAGCGCGGCAAGCTCCGTCTTCTTTACGAGGCGAATCCACTCGCTTTCATCGTTGAGCAGGCTGGCGGTGCGGCGACCGATGGCGTCGAGCGGATCCTCGACATCCAGCCGACGGAGCTGCATCAGCGCACCCCACTCTTCATTGGCAGCACCAACGATGTGGAGGCCGCGCGCGCGATGTTGGGTAGTCAGGCCAAAGACGCGAGCTCCTTATCCCCGGTCGGATCGGTAGGCGCGTGAAGTGCCGCCGGCGCCTGGGCCGGCGCGCGTGAAAAAGCACGAGCCCGGCGAGAAGCTCTCTCCCTCCGGAGTCCCAATCAAAACCGTTTATCGACCCGAGGACGCCGAGCTTAGTTACGCCACTGAGCTCGCCGACCCCGGACAGTGGCCGTTCACGCGCGGTGTGCAGGCGTCGATGTACCGCGGCCGCCTGTGGACGATGCGCCAGTACGCGGGATTCGGCGGCGCCAAATCCACCAACGAGCGGTTTCGAATGCTGCTCGACGCGGGCCAGACCGGGCTCTCCGTTGCGTTCGATCTGCCGACGCAGATGGGGCTCGATTCAGATTCGGCGCGCTCACTGGGTGAAGTCGGGAGAGCCGGCGTCGCCATCGACAGCGTCGAAGACATGCACGCGCTCCTCGACGGCATTCCGCTCGACAAAGTTTCGACGTCGATGACGATCAACGCGACTGCGGCGACTCTGCTGGCGATGTACATCGTGGTCGCGGAAGAGCGGGGAGTAGCCCGCGACAAGCTCACCGGCACCATTCAGAACGACATTCTGAAGGAGTACATCGCCCGCGGGACTTACATTTATCCGCCCGAGCCGAGCCTGGCGATGATCGCGGAGGTATTTCGCTTCTGCGCTGACGAGGTTCCGAACTGGAATCCGATCTCGATCTCCGGATACCACATCCGCGAGGCAGGCGCGACCGCAGTGCAGGAGCTGGCGTTCACCCTCAGCAATACAATCGAATACGTCACACGCGCCATCGGTGCTGGACTGGCGGTCGACTCTTTCGCTCCCAGACTTTCCTTCTTTTTCGCCGCGCACAGCGATCTGTTCGAGGAAATTGCGAAGTTCCGCGCCGCCAGACGTCTCTACGCGCGGATAATGCGCGATCGTTTCAACGCCAGGGAGTCGAGTGCCAAACTCCGCTTTCACACCCAGACCGGCGGGGTGACGCTCACGGCCCAGCAGCCTCTGAACAACGTCGTGCGCGTCGCCATCCAGTCGCTCGCCGCGACGCTCGGCGGCACTCAGTCGCTGCACACGAACGGGTACGACGAGGCCCTCGCGCTACCGACGGCTGAAGCCGCGAAGCTGGCATTGCGGACGCAACAGATCGTCGCCTACGAATCCGGGATCACCAACACCGCCGATCCGCTCGCCGGCAGCTACTTCGTGGAGAACCTGACGCGGGAGCTCGAGCAACGCGCGCTCGCCCTGATCGAGAAGATCGATGAGCTGGGCGGCGCGGAGAAGGCGATCGCCGCCGGATTCTTTCAGGAGCAGATCGCGCGTAGCGCGTACGAGCACCAGCTGCGGGTGGAAGCCGGAGAGAGCGTGATCGTCGGCGTCAATCGTTTCACCGACGCCGACGAGGAGCAGACCGTTCCTGCTCCTGATTACTCAGCGCTGGAGAAGGCGCAGGTCAAGAGCGTGAAGGCCTTGCGAAAGAAGCGAGACTCGAGGGCGGTGACGCGCACACTCAGTGCTCTGCGCGAAGCGTCAGCGGCAAAGACCTCACAGCTGCATCTGATGCCGCACATCATCGATGCGGTACGCGCCCGCGCCACCGTTGGTGAGATTGCCGAGACTCTTGCCGCTAACTGGGGCTACTATCGTCCCTCAGTGTAGTGTTGCGCCGCTGCGCTTGAGGCACTTCACTCCGGCAAGTAGGTTTCACATTAGCGCAGCCCCTCCCAATCCATAATGCCCACGTACGAGTTTCGTTGCCCGGAGGGCCACGAGTTCGAGAAATTCTATCGCTCCATCGCCGCCGCCCCCCGCGAGGTTCATTGCCCGACATGTGGCAAACTGGCCGAGCGACAGTTGTCGGCTGGTGGTGGCCTCCACTTCAAAGGCTCCGGTTTCTACATCACCGATTACGGTAAGGACGGCAAGAAGCCGCAAACTGCACCCGCCGCCGAAGGCGCGGCGAGTGGTGGAGAAGACGCGGCGAGTGGCGGAGACGCGGGTGCGAAGCCCGAGTCCACCGCTAAACCAGAGGCGAAGCCCACCGAGGCCAAGCCGGCCAAGGAAGCAAAGACTGCCACTCCCAAGTCGGGCGACAAGCCGGCTGCTTCGCGCAAATCAAAGAGCAGCGAATGACCGCCGCTGAACAGATCCGCGCCGAGCTGATTCGCGCGGCGCGCGGCCTCGGTGCGCCCGACGATGTCGACCCACTTCTGGAGCGGCCTCGAGAAACGTCGCACGGAGATTGGGCGACGAATCTGGCGATGGTTCTCGCCAAACCTTTGCGGTCAAAGCCACGCGAGATCGCCGAGAGGTTGCGCGATGCGATGGAGCTGGAGAGCGCCGGGGTCTCGAAAATTGAAATTGCGGGACCCGGCTTCATGAATTTCTGGATCGATGCCGGCCGCATTGCGTCCGGGCTGCGCGACATCATTGCTGCCGACGAGAAGTACGGCAGCAACTCGGTCGGTGCCGGACGCGTCGTCAACGTCGAATTCGTTTCGGCGAACCCGACCGGCCCACTGCACGTCGGACACGGGCGACAGGCAGCGCTCGGCGACGCCATCGCCACGCTGCTCGAGTTCACCGGCTGGAAGGTTACGCGCGAATTCTACTACAATGATGCCGGTGCCCAGATCGACAATCTCGCGGCGAGCGTGGAAGCGCGGTTGAGCGAGCTGCGCGGAAAACCGGCCCAGGTTCCCGAGGGCGGTTACCACGGCGAGTACATCAGGGAGCTGGCCGAGCGTTACAACGCAGACGGTGATGGCCTGTCGGTGCGCGAATTCGCCGTGCGTGAGCTGAGAAAGGAGCAGGACCTCGACCTCCACGCCTTCGGCGTTCGCTTCGACCACTATTTTCTGGAGTCGTCGCTCTATACGGACGGCATGGTCGACGACACAGTCAGGCTGCTCATTTCGTCCGGAAAAACCTACGAACACGAAGGCGCCCTGTGGCTGCGCACCACCGAGTTTGGGGACGACAAGGATCGTGTGATGCGCAAGCGGGATGGCACCTATACGTACTTCCTCCCGGACGTCGCGTATCACGTCGCCAAGTGGAAGCGTGGATTCAAGCGCGCGATAGACGTCCAGGGCGCCGACCATCACAGCACCGTCACGCGTGTGCGAGCCGGTCTGCAGGCGCTGGATATGGGCGTATCCGGGAATTATCCGGAATACGTGCTTCACCAGATGGTCACCGTCATGAAGCACGGCGAAGAGGTGAAGATCTCCAAGCGCGCTGGAAGCTACGTCACGGTTCGCGATCTGGTGAATGAAGTCGGCCGCGACGCGGTGCGGTACTTTTTTCTGATGCGGAAGAGCGATTCGCAGTTGATCTTCAACGTCGATCTCGCCGCTTCGCAATCAGAAGAGAACCCGGTCTACTACATCCAGATGGCACACGCGCGCATGCGCGGAATCTTTCGGGTTGGCGGCATCGATCCCGCCTCCGTTACGGCGGCAGGCGTGAAATTCGAGGTGTTGAGCGAGCCTGAAGAGCAGGAGCTGATAAAAGCTCTGCTCGATTTCCCGGCACTCGTCGAATCGGCGGCGGAGACTCTGGAGCCGCACCGCATCGCCAACTATTTGCTGGAGACGGCGCGTCTCGCTCATCTCTGGTACCACAAGCACCATGTTCTCGAGCAACGCGAAGAGGTCACTCGAGCGCGCCTGGCTCTGGCGCGCGGCACACAGGTCGTCCTGCGCAACGGGATGCGAATCCTCGGCGTCACCGCCCCGGAGAGGATGTAACGAATGACTGTGCTTGTTGTGGGGTCTGTTGCGCTCGACTCGGTTGAGACTCCTTTCGGCAAAGCGGATGACGTGCTCGGCGGCTCGGCGACGTTTTTTTCCGCTTCGGCGAGCCACCTGACGAAGGTGAGCGTCGTCGGCGTTGTAGGATCGGATTACCCAGTCGAAAAACTGGAGCCATTGAAGAAGCGGGGAGTGGATTTCAGCGGTCTGGAGCGGGCCGAAGGAAACTCCTTCCGCTGGCGGGGGCGGTACCGGCACGATCTCAACTCGGCAGAGACTCTGGAAACCCACCTCGGAGTATTCTCGCATTTCAGTCCGAAGATCCCGGAAAAGCTGCGCTCATCGCCTTACGTTTTCCTCGCCAACATCGATCCCCGCTTGCAGCTGGACGTGCTGGAGCAAGTGGAGAAGCCAAGACTGGTCGCGTGCGACACGATGAATTTCTGGATTCAGAGCAGACGTCCCGACCTGCTACGGCTGATGGAAAGAGTAGATCTGGTGACTCTCAACGATGCTGAGGCGCGCCAGCTCTCGGAGAAGGCCAACCTGGTTCAGGCGGCGCAGTGGATCATGGCGCGCGGGCCGCGTCACGTCATCATCAAAAAGGGCGAACACGGCGCGTTCATGTTCACCGAGAATTCAATTTTCTTCGCCCCGGCATTTCCGCTGGAAAATGTTTTCGATCCAACGGGTGCCGGCGATTCGTTCGCCGGTGGATTTATCGGGTACCTCGCCGCCACCAACGATTTGAGCGAAGCCAACTTGCGCCGCGCCGTGATCTACGGATCGGTAATGGGGTCCTTCGCCGTCGAGAAATTCTCGATCGAGCGCTTGATGACAGTGACCAGAGCCGAGATCGATCAACGGATGCGCGACATGCGTCGATTGGTGGCGTTCGAAGAGGCGCTCCCAGCGTGAGCGACGACGCGCTTCGGTATGGAAGCGCCGGGGTGGACATCGATGCTTCCAACGCCGCCAAGGATCGCATTAAAAAGCTCGTCGAATCCACCTTTACGCGTGGCGTCGTAGGTGGCTTCGGTGGATTCGGCGGCATGTTTCGCGTCCCTTTGGGCCTCCGCAAACCCGTTCTTGTCTCGAGCGCGGATGGCGTCGGTACCAAGATCAAGGTTGCAATCGACGCTGGACGACACGACACGATTGGTCGCGATCTCGTCAACCATTGCGTCAACGACATCCTCGTTCAGGGCGCGTTGCCACTGTTTTTTTTGGACTACGTGGCGTTCGGGAAGCTCGATCCGACGGTCGTCGAAGCGGTTGTCGCGGGCGTTGCGGCTGGCTGTCGCGAGAATGACTGCGCGCTAATAGGCGGAGAAACAGCAGAAATGCCCGGTTTATACACTCCGCCGGATTACGACTTGGCTGGTTTCATCGTCGGATATGTGGAAGAAGATGCGGTTCTCGGGCCGCACCTGGTGAGACCGAATGACGTTCTCATCGCACTTCCGAGCTCGGGACTGCACACGAACGGTTATTCGCTGGCGAGAAAGATCGTTACGGATCGTCTCAAACTCCGAATGACCGACGCGTTTCCCGATGGTGGCGGGACGGTCGCAGATGTATTGCTCGCGGAGCACAAGTCGTATTTGCCGGCGCTCAAGCCGGTGCTCGATCGCGTGCACGCGATGGCTCACATCACCGGCGGGGGATTGCCGGAGAATCTGAATCGCGCGTTGCCGCCGACGCTGGATGCGGTGGTGGATGTTGCGAGCTGGAGGGTTCCGAGCGTCTTCGGGGTCCTAATGGAGGCGGGGCAGGTCGAGCCCGCCGAGATGTACCGGACGTTCAACATGGGTGTAGGAATGGTCGCGATCTGTGCGCCGTCCGATGTCACATCTGTGTTCGCGGCGGCGACCAAAGCCGGATTGAAAGGTTGGCGCATCGGCACGCTCCGACCGGGGTCAGGCGCAGTCATACTTTCTTGAGGAAATAACGATGAATGCTCGTTTGTTCGTATTGTTCGCCGCTGCTTCTTTCGCAGCTACTTCGCTCGAGGCTCAGACAGGTGTCGACACTCAGCGCTGCCCGCCGGGCACCGTGAATGGTTTCGGCGTCCCCGATCAGACCCGGGCGTCCCAGGACGCCTGCCAGAAATCGATCGACCTCTTCCAGTACATGGCTCCGCAGCTCGGAACCAGCATTGCCGGTGGTAACCCCACGCTTGGACAGGGAGGCAACCTCGGCGGACTTGGCCACTTCTCAGCAGGTCTGAGGGTCAACGTGCTGCAGGGAAGCCTGCCGCAGGTCCAGAACGTGACGCCGGCCGTTACCGGCGCGACCAGCACCCAGTTTCAGACGAAGAGTCAGTTCCTGCCGATGCCGACCGCCGATCTGGCGATTGGAATCTTCCAGGGAATTCCACTGGCGCTGACCAACGTCGGCGGCGTCGATCTGCTCGTCAGCGCGTCGTACGTGCCGGAATTCAACAACAGCGGCGTCAGCGTCAAAGTGCCGAACGGGTCGCTCAAGCTTGGTTACGGTGCCCGCGTTGGAATCCTGCAGGAATCTCTGCTGGTTCCGGGCATTGCCGTGAGCTACCTGGTGCGTGATCTGCCAACGCTGAACGTCAGCGGCGGCACCAACAGCGGTGACTCACTCTATGTCAACAACCTGAGTCTCAAGACCAAAGCCTGGCGGATAACCGCGAGCAAGAGTCTGATTCTCTTCGGTCTCGCTCTCGGGGTTGGTCAGGACAAGTACGATGCCTCGACTGACATTGCAGCGCACGTCGCAGCGCGCACTGTACCGCCCACCTCCGCTGCCAACGCTGGTCCGGTATCGCTCTCGCAGAGCTTGACCAGGACCAACATTTTCGGCGATCTGTCCCTGAACCTGTTGCTTTTCAAGATCAACGCCGAAATTGGACAGGTATCCGGCGGCACGATCACCACTTTCAATACCTTCAGTGGCAAGCAAGCAGCCGATTCCAGACTCTACGGATCGGTCGGAGCTCGATTCGGGTTCTAACGACTTTCGCGACGCGGAGTACATGCGTCGCGCGCTCGCCCTCGCCCAGCAAGGCTGGGGTCAAACAGCGCCGAACCCTATGGTCGGCGCTGTTGTCGTTCGTGACGGTCTCGTCGTCGGAGAAGGGTTTCACGCCCGCTACGGCGAGGCCCACGCTGAGGTCGTTGCCCTAAAAGCGGCCGGTGATCGGGCGCAGGGATCGACAATGTACGTCACCCTCGAGCCATGCAATCATTTCGGGAAGACGCCACCCTGTACCGAGACAATCATTCAGGCGCGCGTTAGCCGCGTAGTGATCGCTGCCGCTGATCCGACGGCGCTCGCGGGTGGCGGCGCCCGGTACCTGGCTGATTATGGCGTACGGGTGGACTTCGGCGTCGAGGAGGCAGCTGCGCTCGAGCTCAACGCACCATTCTTCTTTGCGGCGACCAATCCCAACCGGCCATGGGTCACACTCAAGCTGGCGCTGTCCAGCGACGGGAAGATGAACGATCCCTCCGGTGAACACCGGTGGATCAGCAACGAACAATCGCGCGCCGAGGTTCAGAGACTGCGGGCGAATGTCGATGCGATTGCTGTCGGGTTGGGGACAGTGAAAGCCGATGATCCACAGCTTACCGCCCGTGGACCGATCCGACCCAGAATTCCGCCACTGCGGGTAGTGTTCGATCGCGACGCCGACACTCCGCTCGAATCGAACCTCGTTCGCACGGCGAGGCAGACTCCCACAGCGATTTTTGCGCATCATCCGCCGATTGCGCGTCTCGCCGCCCTGCATAATGCGGGCGTCGATGTGTTCGAGGCGCAGGACCTACCCGCCGCGCTCGAGGCCCTACACGGTTTCGAGCTGCAGCATCTGATGGTCGAGGGAGGCGCTCGTGTGGCGCAGGAGTTCCTCAAGGGAAAGCTGGTAGACCGACTGATTATCTTTCAATCACCTATAACGCTCGGAACAACCGCTTTGAGCCCCTTTGACGGCTTCCAGAGTGACTTCCGGGAGTGGCTGGCGAGTCTGCCAATCATCAGACGTGCGGAGCTCGGGGAAGATGTGATGTCGGTTTATGCGATGCGTGAGGCGTAATGTTCACCGGATTGATTGAACAAGTTGGCGAGGTGGAGAGCGTGCGGCAGACGGATGCCGGACGCGAGCTACGCATCCGCGCGCCGTTCAACGGTCTCACGGCTGGGGAGAGCATCGCCATCAATGGCGCCTGCCTGACGGTCCGTGAATTCGGCGCCGGCTGGTTCAACGCCGCAGCCGTTACGACGACGCTCGAGCGCACCACCATCGGCGACTGGAAGCAAGGAACGAAAGTCAACCTGGAGCGAGCGCTGCGCGCCAGCGATCGGCTGGGTGGCCATATCGTGCAGGGGCACGTCGATTGTGTGGGCATCGTCGCGGTGGTTGAGCGCGAGGGTGACGCACTCCTCGTCGACGTCTCGATTCCTGCCGCGTTCGAGCCGCTGTTCGTCCTGCATGGATCCGTTGCCATCGATGGCGTCAGTCTCACCGTCAACGATCTCAAGCCGCGGGGCTTGCAGGTCTCATTGATCGATTACACGCTAAGGCAGACGAACCTTGTCGATCTAAAGCCAGGTTCCAGGGTTCATGTAGAGGCCGATATCATCGCTAAACATGTGCGACGGCTGCTCGATCCCTATCTGAGGGAGGCTTCGGCGCTAAATTCCCTCACTGATTTCTCGTTGGAGCATTAGACCCAGTATGCAGTTTGGAACCGTTGACCAGGCAATCGCTGACATAAAAGCCGGCAAGCTGATCATTGTCGCCGACGACGAGGATCGCGAGAACGAGGGCGACCTTATTTGCGCCGCCGAGCTCATCACGCCGGAGATGATCAACTTCATGATCCGCAAAGCCGGCGGCTGGATTTGTCTCGCCCTGACTAACGAGCGTGCTGACCAGCTCGAGCTGGCTCCGCAAAGTGAAGTGAATACGGACGAATACCGGACGGCGTTCACCATCAGTATCGATGCGGACGAGCGTTTCGGCGTCACGACTGGCGTCAGCGCTCAGGACCGCGCCCGGACGATTCGCATCGCCGTCGACCCAAATACAGTTCCGTCGGACCTGCGACGCCCAGGCCACGTGCCACCGCTTCGCGCCCGTGACGGCGGTGTGCTCCAGCGTGTTGGCCACACCGAGACCGCGGTCGACCTGGCCAGACTGGCGGGACTCACTCCCGCTGGAGTGATCTGCGAGATCCTCAGCGAAGACGGCTCTAGCGCCCGTCGTCCGGAGCTCGAGGTCTTCGCGCAGCAGCATGGGCTCACCTTTATCACCGTCGCTCAGCTCGTCGCTTATCGCCTGCAGACCGAAAGGCTGGTCCATCGAGTCGCTGAGGCGCGGCTCCCCACCGAAATGGGCACGTGGCGCGTCGTCGGTTACCGCAACGATGTCGACAAGCACGAGCACATCGCGCTCGTGTACGGCGACGTCGGGCCTGAGGATAGCGTCCTGGTGAGAATGCATTCGAAGTGTCTCACCGGCGATGTATTTCACTCGCTGCGTTGCGATTGCGGCTGGCAGCTCGAGACGGCGATGAAAATGATCGCCAAGGAAGGGAAAGGCGTCGTCGTCTATCTCGATCAGGAAGGCCGCGGCATCGGTCTCCTGAACAAGCTCAAGGCCTATGAGCTGCAGGATCAGGGCGTCGACACGGTCGAAGCCAACGAACGCCTCGGTTTCAAGCCGGACCTGCGCAACTACGGTATCGGCGCACAGATTCTGCTCGACCTCGGTCTGAGGACAATCCGTCCCATCACCAACAATCCGCGCAAACTGGTCGGCCTCGAAGGTTACGGACTGGCCATCGACGACCGGGTTCCGATCATCTCGATCGCGCACGACGAGAACTCAAGCTACCTCGAGGCCAAAAGGGCAAAGCTGGGACACCTCTTCGCTTCTTAAATGCCCGAGTTCCACGGATTGCCGAGCGGCGTCGGGCGGCGCATGGTGGTCGTCGCCAGCCGCTTCAATGAGCCCATCGTAAAAAAACTCGTCGATGGCGCACTCGAGGCGCTCGTTAAATACGGCGTCGCCTTCGAGGACATCGATGTCGTCTGGGTTCCGGGAGCCTGGGAGCTGCCGATGGCCGCCCGCTGGCTCCTAGCGAGCGAGCGTTACGATGGACTGGTCGCAGTCGGTGCCGTCATACGCGGAGAGACGGCGCACTTCGATTACATCGCGGGTGAGGCATCCAGAGGACTCGCCGCCGCTAGCGCTGAATCAGAAACTCCGATTGGCTTCGGCGTTCTCACCTGCGATACTGACGAACAGGCCGAAGCTCGCGCCGGCGGCGCGCACGGCAACAAGGGCTTTGACGCAGCGGTGGCGACCCTGGAGATGGTCGATCTCCTCAACCGGCTCGACCCGGACGATGCGGATTGAATCGCGAGCACGCGCCCGCGCGCTACAGGCGCTGTACGCGTGGGAGATGCGAGGCGGCGGGGCGGGGGGCGGCAAGAATCTCGATCGTGTTGCCACCCAGGTCTGGGACGACCTCGCGGTCACACCTGAGGAGCGTCGGCTGGCGGGGGTCCTGGTAAGAGACGTCTCGAACGCGGGAAGCGAGCTCGATTCCCGCCTCGCCGATCTGACGACGAATTGGCGACTCGAGCGGCTCGGCGCGATCGAGCGGTCGGTCCTGCGACTTGGCGCCGCCGAACTGATGAAGGGCGACACACCGCCTCGGGTCGCGATTCAGGAAGCGGTGCGGTTGGCCGAGCGATTCGGCACATCCGCCAGCGCCAAATTCGTCAACGGAGTGCTTGACGCTTTCGCTCGACAGGCCGGCATGATCTAGTGCGGATACTCGTTCTCAATTGGCAGGATCTCACGAATCCGCAGGCAGGAGGCGCCGAGCTTCATCTACAGGAAATTTTCAGCCGCATCGTCGATCGGGGCCACAGCGTCGATCTGCTTTGCAGCGCCTGGGCGAACGCTCCCCTACGTGCCAACCTCGGGGGGATCGAGGTTTATCGAACGGGGACTCGCCATACTTATCCGTTCGTCGCTCAGCGGTATTATCGTCGACATCTCGCCGGCAACGATTACGACGTGGTCATCGAGGACCTGAACAAGGTGCCTCTGTACACCCCGCTGTGGGGTGTTCGCAAGCTCGTCGCGCTCGTTCATCATCTCTTTGGCGGAACGGTTTTTCGTGAAGCATCACCACCGGTGGCGGCAGCCGTCTGGCTTTCTGAGCGTCCGTTGGGTGCGCTCTACCGCGATGTTCCCTTCGAGGCCGTGAGCGTTAGCACGGCGGAGGATCTCGTGGCACGCGGTATTCCGCGCAAGTCGATCCGAGTGATATACAATGGAGTCGACTCCAATCGTCTCACTCCAAACGCTGCGGAGAGATCCGATCAACCTCTGTTCGTATATCTCGGCCGACTCAAGAAGTACAAGCGTGTCGATGTCGTGATCAGGGCTTTCGCCGGACTTAACCTGCCCGAAGCAAGACTGGAGATCGCCGGCAGCGGCGACTATCGCGCCGCGCTTGAAGGTCTGGTAAAATCACTCGACCTTGGAGAGCGGGTGCGATTTCTCGGCTTTATTCCGGAAGATGAAAAGGTTCATCTTTTGCGCCGTGCGTGGGCGTCGGTTCTGGCGTCGCCAAAAGAGGGGTGGGGGATCAGCAATCTGGAAGCTGCTGCGTGTGGAACTCCCGTTATCGCCGCCAATTCGCCTGGAATTCGCGAATCAGTGATCGATGGCGAGACCGGTTTTCTGGTCCCACAGAACGATCCCGAGGCGATGACAGCCGCAATGAGGGGAATCGTCGAGTCTCCGAATCTGGTGGACGTGCTGGGGAAGGCGGCGAGAAAATTCGCCGAGGCGTTCACCTGGGATCGCGCGGCCAACGAAACACTTTCGCATCTGGAGGAAGTTGTCGCGCAATGATTCAAAGTTCGAAGCAAGTGGAGCAGGGATGCCGAATCAGCAGGTAACCGTCGGTCAGCTCCTCGACCGGCTGCGCGGGACGCTACAGCTGGAAGAGCTCGAGCCGGGCACTGGCCTGGAACGGGTGATCGGCAACGCCGAGGTCTCCAGTCCGGGCCTCGTCCTCGCCGGATATGTCGAGCGGTTTTCGGCAGGAAGACTCCAGGTGCTGGGGGAAACGGAAATCACGTATCTCGAGTCTCTGGCGCCCCCCGCACGCAAGAAGATTCTCGACCTCTTCTTTTCTTTTCCGATTCCGGCGGTCTTCGTCACGAAGGGGCAGCGACTGCCCGGTGGACTCAAGGAGTCGGCTGCCGCGACGGCGGTTCCGCTCATTCGCACCAAGCTCAAGACTGCAGAATTTTACCGCCGTCTCAAGCCGGTGCTGGAGATGGAGTTTGCGCCGACGGTCTCGCTTCATGGATCGCTGGCAGATGTGTTCGGCGTCGGACTTTTTTTCACCGGCAAGAGCGGGATCGGAAAATCAGAGTGCGTGCTCGATCTGGTAGAGCGTGGTCATCGACTCGTCGCCGATGATCTCGTCATCACCAGCAAGCGTGGCAATGATGTCCTAATTGGACGCGGCCACGAAATGCAGCGCCACTACATGGAGATTCGCGGCATCGGACTCATAGACATTCCGGCGATCTTCGGAATTCGGGCGGTTCGCCAGCAGAAACGCATCGAAGTCGTCGTCCAGCTCGAAGAGTGGGATCAGCACGCGGTGGTGGAGCGCACCGGACTCGACATGGAGACGACGACGATTCTTGATGTCGAGCTGCCAAAAGTCACCGTATTCCTGAACCCCGGTAAGAACATCAC